>Ga0207416_1001363_pt1 | contig 33304 bp, 29 predicted proteins | sample PaiPotPPM11metaG_FD_184107 | JGI IMG/M metagenome (GOLD analysis project Ga0207416, IMG submission 184107) | Iron sulfur acid spring bacterial and archeal communities from Banff, Canada, to study Microbial Dark Matter (Phase II) - Paint Pots PPM... ...
ATCCGCGCGTTCCGCGATTGCCTGCAATACATGCTCAACCGCGGGCAGATCGCGCGCTCCGGCTCGGTGGCGCCCGCCGTTGCGCCGTTTGCGCGCATTCCGCCGAACGGCGGCGAGATGGCGCAGTTCCACGCCAAGCAGGTGTTCGATCTCGGCGCCTACGGCATCATCTGGCCGCACATCAGCACTGTCGCGCAGGCCTATAACGCGGTCGCCGCATGCCGCTACCCGCGGCTGAAAGACAAGCCGCTCTACGAGCCGGCCGGCATCCGCGGCGACGGGCCGACGTCGGCGGTGCGCTACTGGGGCGTCACGCAGCAGGAATATTACGACCGCGCCGACGTCTGGCCGCTCAACCCCAAGGGTGAGATCTTCGTCATCCTGATGATCGAGGACACCGAGGGCATCAAGAACCTCAAGGACATTTTGAAGAACGTGCCAGGCATCGGCGCCATCCTGATCGGGGAGGGCGATCTGTCGCAGGAGCTCGGCTATCCGCGCCAGTACGAGCACAAGGTGGTGCTCGACGCGATGGCGCAGATCGTCAACACCTGCAAGGAGGCGGGCGTCGTCGTCGGCCATCCGCACGTCGAGGCGGGCAACGCCGAGCGCATCATCAAAGAAGGCTACCGCTTCCTGATGTGCGCGCCGGTGCGCAGCTACGGCCATCTCGACAAGGCCCGTCAACTGGCGGGAAGGACATAAAGCCCGGCGCAATTACCCTCCCCCGTACGCGGGGGAGGGTAATTACTACCGCGCCACCTCGGCTGCCAAATTCTCAAAGCTGCGGTCCTTGAGATACTGGTCAAGCCCCCAGCGCTTGACTTGATCCAACACCTCGTCGAATTCGGAGTGCGGGATTGTCGCGTAGACGAAGCGCTCGCCACGGCCAAAGCGGGTGAAATCCCAACGGTGCGTGGTCTCGAACTCGGCCGGCACAGCGAGCTGCCACAGCGGTAGATATCTTGCGAGATCGGCATCCATCGCTTTTTCGGCGCGGTCGAGCGCGCGCAGATAACCGGTCACGATCTCGGGCGGCGAGCCTTCCGGCACCCACCACAGCGTATGGAACGTATCCTCGATGATCTTGCGCAGCCCAAGCTGCTCGGCCATCGCGATCTGCGGCGGCAACAGGCTTGCCGCCTCGACCTCGCCGTCCAACAGAGCTTTCAGCCGCGCACCGAAACCGCCGGTGTTGACGGTTTTGATGTTTTCAAGCGGCAAATATTTTTCGAGACGGTACGGCACATTGAAGTGGCTGCCGGCGCGCATGCCGACCGCGATCGGAATGTCCTTGAGATCGCGCGGTTGGCGGATGGGCGAGTCCGGCCGCACGAAGATCGCCCAGGGCGACACGCCATAAGCGTCGGCGACGAAGCGCCCCATCCCGGCGCTGGCGTTGCAGATGCTGCCCCACACGCACGCGCCTTGGATCACCTCCGCCTTGTCTTCGGTATAGGGCCGATCCTGCGGACGCTGGAAATATTGCAGATCCTTCCAGCTCGACTGCGTGCCGCGGAACGTCTTCCAGTCGAGTTCGACATCGAGGCCTTCGTCGGCGAAAAAGCCCTCCTGCATGGCGACGAAATCGTTCAGCCCCATGCCCTTGGGCGCGATCTTCACGCGGTGTAACTCTTTGGCCATGGCGTATCCTCCCAATGGATCGTTTCGATGATTTTATAACCTTTCCGCGCATGCGATAAGGTAGCTCAACGCCGCAGCAGCGATGAACGCGATGTTCGAGCCGGTAGACCTCCTGGCCATCGTATTTGCGCTGGCCGTGCTGATCGGGTGTGTCAATCACCTGTGGGTCAGGCTGCCGCCGGCAATCGGCATGCTGCTCGGCTCGCTCGTCGTGTCGCTACTCATCGTCGCCAGCGATCGCGTATTCCACCTGCACGTCATGTCATGGTTTCGCGGCACGCTCGATGAGGCGCACCTGCCGCGCATCTTTCTCAACGCCATACTGGCGCTGCTGCTGTTCGCCGGCAGCCTGCACGTCGATGTGGCGGAGTTGAGCCGGCGGCGCTGGATCATCCTGCTGCTGGCCACTGCGAGCGTGATCCTCTCGACATGCGTCTTCGGCGGCGGAATGTGGTTGATGTTCGGCCTGATCGGCGCCGCCGTTCCCCTGGCCTGGTGCATCGTGCTGGGCGCGATCCTTGCTCCGACTGACGCCGTGGTCGTCGAGAATTTGTTGCGGCAAGTGGGCTTGCCGCCGAGCCTGCGCGCCGCGATCGTCGGCGAGAGTCTATTTAACGACGGCGCCGGCGTCGTGTTGTTCCTGGTGGCGCTCGGCGTAACGCAGGGTGATACCCTGGTGCTCGACCACGGCGTGGTCGTTCTCGCTCTTTTGCGCGAGATCGTCGGCGGCGCGGCGCTGGGGTTTGTCGGAGGCTGGCTGGCGGGGATCCTCCTGCGGCGGATTTCGGATGATGGCTTGCAACTTCTGATCTCGCTGACGCTTGTGATCGGCATTTACCGCGTGGCGAATCTGAGTGAATTGTCCGGCCCCATCGCCGTGGTCAGTGCCGGACTATGCCTGGCGTCGCCTTCACCGCGTATCGGCATGACACCCGATACGCGCACTTTGCTGGTCGGGTTCTGGTTGCTGCTCGATCAGCTCATGAACACGTTGCTGTTCCTGCTCGTCGGCCTGCAAATTCTTGGTCTGGTCATTCAGCCGATCGAGCTTTTGCCGGTCGCGTTCGCCATCCCGCTCGCGGTGATTTCGCGCCTGTTCAGCGTCGCCGTGCCTTTGCTGCTGACGCGCGAGCGCCTGCGCGACAAGGTTCGTGATATGACCGTGCTGACCTGGGCGGGACTGCGCGGCGGCATTTCGATTGCGCTTGCGCTGTCGCTGCCGGCCTCGCCGTGGCGCGCCGATCTGCTGGTGGTGACTTACGGGGTCGTGGTTTTCACGATCGTCGTGCAAGGCCTGACGATTTCACGCTTCCTGCAAGCGGCGTACGGCGCGAAAACGCAGGTCTGATCCAGCCGCGCGGCCGTCAATAATTCGCGGCGCGCGTTGCTTCACGCTTTGGCGTCGCATCGCCCTTCGGCAGGTCGTACATCCCGCTCGGCAGCGTATCGAGGAAGGCGAGGACCTCCGAGGTCTTCACCACGTCGGCGTATTTGGCGTTCATATCGCAAAGGTTGATGGCGTGGCTTGCTTGCGAGCGGTCGAAGCAGCCCTCCTCGGCGAGCGCGATACGGTAATTGAGGCTGAAGGCGTCGAGCACGGTGGCGCGCACGCAGCCCGACGTGGTGGTGCCGGTGACGATCAGGCTGTCGCACTGGAGCAGCGTGAGATAGCTCGCCATGTTGGTGCCGAAGAAGCCGGAGGGCTTTTGCTTGAGCACCACGATGTCCTGTGCCCCGGGCGCGATCGGCGTGACGATCTCGTTGCCGTCGAGGTTCGTGACGATCGTCTGCCGGTCCTCGTTGCCGCGCGAATTCTTCCACAGCCAAGAGCCGGAATCCCAATTGTCGTCGCGCCGCACGCCGGTCGTGTAGAGCACCGGCACGCCCTTGCCGTGGCACTTGTCGATCAGCGAGCGGATATAGGGTAGCGCCGTCCAGGCGTCCTCGCCGCACGAGTTGCGCCAGCGCTTGATCGATTCAAGGATCGGCTCCGGACGGTCGCCGCAGAATGCCCAGTTGACGTCGATCACCAGCAGCGCCGGCCGCTTGCCAAAGCCGCCGCGCGCGCCGTAGCCCGACGTGCCGAACACCGCCTTGTCGCGCTCGGTGAGGAATTTGTTCCAGATGGGTTCCGACATGGTGCCTGCCTCGACTGAGCGTTGGATCGCGTTCGGTGATATTATCACACAGTTTCGGCTAGGAAGACGCCTTTTCGTCGTCCGGGCGCAGCAGCGCCGCCTCGAACGCGCTGGCGATCGCCGGCTTGCTCTTGCCGGCGCGCACCGCATCGCCGATCACGACGACGGTTTGCCCCGCCCGCGCCAGCGGCTTGAAACGATTGGCTGTCGTGCGGCGCGCCCGATAGTAAAACCAGTCGCGCAATGTCCCGGACGAAAACGCCTGTGCGATGCCGGGCCAGCGCGCCACGCCCGAATCGAGCGCCAACGGTGCGACCGCGCCGAGGCCGTAGCGATACGCCGCACCAGTGGCGATCACGATGCGATCGAACGGCGCCAATAAGTTCGGATCGGCGCTTACGTCGGTCGCAAAGCGGAAGGCGACGCCCTTCGCTTTGCAGGCGGCCACCATGTCGGTGACGTAGCGCTCGAAGCTTTTCGGGTTTGCCTCGACCTCTTGGAATAACGGCGCCTTGCCGGCATAGCGAAAGCTGCCGCCCGCCTTTCTGGCTTTTTCAAACACGGTCACGGTATTGCCGTCGGCAACGAGCGACGCGTAGGTCAGGCCGGCGGGACCGGCGCCGATCACGGCGATACGCTCGCCGCGCGGCGGCTGCGGATTGGCGAACAGGGTTTCGCGGCCGGCGGCGCCGTTGACCACGCAGCCGATGCGCGCCCCGCCGCGCATGTCGTTGATGCAGGTGTTGCAGGCAAGGCAGCGCCGGATCGGCTCGCCGCGGCGCACCTTCTCGACCCATTGCGGATCGGCGATCAGCGTGCGGCCGAGCGCAATGAAGTCGGTCTTGCCGCTGGCGACTGCGTTCTCCGCCATCGCCGGATCGCCGAGCCGGCCGACCGCGATGATCGGCACCGCGACCAGCTTTTTCACTTCCGCCGCGAAATCAAGAAAGGTGCCGTCGGGATAGGTCATCGGCGGTAGCACAACTTGCGCCGACGGCAACGAACGATAGTGCCCCGCCGTAACATGCAGCGCGTCCGCGCCGGCGTCCGCCGCCCAGATCGCAATCTGCCGGCCTTCGCTGAACGGCAGGCCGCCGGGAAAGAAATCCTCGACCGAAAGCCGATAGACGACGCCCATTCCCGGCACGGCAGCCTTCACCGCGCGCAACGCTTCCAGGCCGAAGCGGGCGCGGTTCTCGAGGCTGCCGCCATATTCGTCGGTACGGCGGTTCTCGAACGGCGCATGGAATTGCGAGATGAGATAACCGTGCGCGGCGTGGACCTCGACGCAGTCGAATCCGGCTTTTTGCGCGCGCTGTGCGGCGGCGGCATGGGCGGCGATGGTTTGCGCGATGCGCGCCTTGGTCATCGCCTCAGGAACTATGGTCTCGAATGTGGTCTCATACACCGGATGCGGAATCGCCGACGGCGCAATCGGCGTCTCGCCGCAAATATCGATGCGCGTATGGCCGCCGCCGTGGCCGAGTTGGATCGAGGCCTTCGCGCCGCCGCGATGAATCGCCTCGACCAGCTGCGTCAGGCCCGGCACAAAGCAATCGTCATAGATGCCAACTTCGTGCCGGCGGTGCCGGCCGCATTTCTCCGGCGAAGCCATCTCGACTGTGATCAAGCCCGTGCCGCCGCGCACCCGCGCCATGTAATAGGCGACCGAGTCGTCGGTGACGAAACCTTCCGCATCCGCCGTGCGCGTGGTCATCGGCGGCATGACGATGCGGTTCGGGATTTCGACGGGCCCGATCCGCGCGGGGGTGAGCAGGACGTTCATTGCTGCCTGGTCATCGTCCGCGAAGGCGGACGATCCAGTAAACGCAGACCACACAATTTATCCAAGTCGTGCCTCGCTTTGAAACTCGGCGATTACTGGGTGCTCCGCCTTCGTGGAGCATGACATTAGAGCGTAGGTATCTCACCGCCATCGAGGTCGATAGTCGCGCCGTGCATCCAGGTGGCGCGCGAGGAGACGAGGAAGGTGATGAGATCGGCGACATCCTCGACTTTGCCGAAGCGGGTGATGCCGAAGCCGCGGCACATTTCCTCGCGGGTTTTCTGCTCCGGCCAGCCGGTGCGGTCCATCTCCGCTTTGATGCGCCGCCATAGCCGATCGGTCTCGACCATGCTCGGGTGGATGCAGTTCACCTGCACGCCGTCCCTCTTGCCGCGATCGGCGAGGCATTTGGAGAAGGCGGCGACCGCGGCATTGACCGAGCTGCCGATGGTGAACTCTTCGGTCGGTTTGCGCCCGCCGGTGCCGCCGATGGAGATGAGCGAGCCGCGCCGCTCCTTGAGAGTAGGCCAGGCGGTGCGCGCCAGCCGCACATGGGCGAAGAATTTCAGCGCGTAGCCGTCCTCCCAATCGGCGTCGGTGAGATCGAGGAAATCGCCGCGCTTGGTGGCGCCGGCATTATTGACCAGGATGTCGAGGCCGCCGAGCTCGCGGCGCACCTGATCGATCAGCTTTTCCGGCGCGCCCTTGCCGCGCAGGTCGATGACGGCGACGGCTGTGCGGCGGCCCTGCTTGCGGACCGCCGCCGCAACCTCATCGAGCGCCTTTTCGTCGCGGCCGGTCAGCATCACATCGCAGCCCTCGGCCGCGAGCGCCAGCGCGATACCGCGCCCGATGCCGCGGCTTGACCCGGTCACCAGCGCGATCTTGTCCTTCAATCCCAGTTCCATCGCCGTCCTCCCTATTGGCCGCCTAGTAGGCCCCGGATTTCGCTTGCGCTCAATCCGGGTTACGGTTGCGGCGGGCAGGGGATTTCCGCGAATGACGATCAAGGGCAAGGCCTATATCGCCGGCGCTTTCGAGCACCCGACGCGAAAAGCGCCGGACAAGACGGTGGCGCAGTTGCACGCCGAGGTGGCGCTGGGCGCGCTGAAGGACGCCGGCCTCAGCCGCAACGACGTCGACGGTTACTTCTGCGCTGGCGATGCGCCGGGTCCGGGGCCGGCCACCATGGCGGACTACATGAATTTGAACCTCCGCCATGTGGATTCGACCGAACTCGGCGGCACGTCCTATGTCGCGCTCGCCGCCCACGCTGCCGAAGCCATCGCGCTCGGCAAATGCAATGTGGCATTGATCACGCTCGCCGGCCGCCCGCGCAGCGAAGGCCAGGCGACCGGCACCACGCCGCGGCTGCGCGATCCGAATCAGCCGGAGGCGCCCTGGGAATTTCCCTACGGCATGACCACGGCCAACGGTTATGCCATGTGCGCCATGCGCCACATGCATCAATACGGCACCACCAGCGAGCAGCTTGCCTGGATCAAGGTCGCCGCGTCGCACCACGCGCAGCACAATCCCAATGCCATGCTGCCTGAGGTGATCACGGTGGAAGACGTGGTGAATTCGCCGATGATTGCCGATCCGCTGCACCGGCTCGACTGCTGCGTCATCAGCGACGGCGGCGGCGCGCTCATCATCGTCAAGCCTGAGATCGCGAAGAAGCTCGGCCGGCCGCTGGTCAAGATCATCGGCGCCGGCGAAACGGTGAAGCATCTGTCCGGCGGCACGTTCGATCTCACAACCTCGGGCGCCGCGCGGACCGGACCGATCGCATTCGCCGAGGCGGGCGTCACGCCCGCTGACATCAAATATGTCTCGATCTACGACAGTTTCACCATCACGGTGCTCATGCAGATCGAAGATCTGGGCTTCTGCGCAAAGGGCGGCGGCGGAAAATTCGTTTCGGACGGCAATCTCATCTCCGGCACCGGCAAGCTGCCGTTCAACACTGACGGCGGCGGGCTGTGCAATAATCATCCGTCAAATCGCGGCGGCATGACCAAGGTGATCGAGGCGGTGCGACAATTGCGTGGCGAAGCGCATCCGGCGGTGCAGGTGAAGAATTGCGATCTCGCGCTGGCGCAAGGCACGGGCATGCAGCTCGGCAGCCGCCATTGCAGCGCCACGCTGATCATGGAACGGGAGTGAGCTGATGGCGCAGACGCGCAAAATTCCCTCGCCGATCGTCAGCGTCGAGACGGAAGCATTTTGGAACGCGGCGCGCGAAGGCCGCTTCACCGTCCCGATCTGCGCCGCCTGCGGCAAAGTGCATTGGTATCCGCGCGCGATTTGCCCGTTCTGCGACAGCGACAAGATGCAGTGGCGCGAGGCGTCTGGCAAAGGCGTGATCTACACCTTCAGCGTCATGCGCCGCGCCAAGGAACCCTACGCCATCGCCTATGTGACGCTCGCCGAAGGGCCGACCATGATGACCAATATCGTCGATTGCGACTTCGACGCATTGCGCATCGGCCAGCCGGTCACCGTCGTGTTCAAGGACACCGAGGACGGCCCGCCGGTGCCGATGTTCAAGCCGGCATAGGAATGAGTTACATTACCCCGTGAACGCAAAGGAGCCGGGAATGCGGTTCGGACTTTTCGGTAGCGCGACGGCTCGCCACGGCGGGCCGGATGTCGATTCCGGCCAAGGCTACAAGCAATTCGTCGAATACAATATTGAGGCCGAGGCACTCGGCTATCACTCGACGTTCCTGGTCGAGCATCATTTCACCGGCTTCGGCCAGGTGTCGGCCAGCCTGTCGTTGCTCACCTGGGTGGCGGCAAAGACAAAAACGCTGCGGCTCGGCACCGCCGTTCTGGTGCTGCCGTGGCACAGCCCGGTGCTGCTTGCCGAGCAGGCCGCGACCATCGATCTGCTCTCCGGCGGCCGGCTCGATTTCGGCGTCGGCAAGGGTTATCGCCATAACGAGTTTGCCGGCTTCTGCGTGCCGATCGAGGAAGCCGACGCGCGTTTCAACGAATCGCTCGACGTCATCATCAAATCCTGGACGTCGAAGCAGCGCTTCTCCCATCACGGTAAGTATTGGAATTTCGAGGACGTCATCGTCGAGCCGCCGACGGCGCAAAAGCCGCATCCACCGATGTGGATGGGCGCCGGCAGTCCCGAGTCGATCCGCCAGGTCGCCGCGCGCGGCTATAATCTTCTGCTCGACCAGTTCGCCTCGTTCGAAACCGTCGCCGAGCGTATCGCGATCTACAAGGCCGAATTGGAAAAGCACGGCCACACCTTCGATCCGCTCAACGTCGGTGTTGCGCGCGCCTTCTACGTGGCGAAGGATGCAGCCGACAAGGAGGCCGCGATCGAGCGCCGCATGGAGGCGCAACGGCGGCTAGAGGCGATCTCGAATGCGCCCGACGGCACCAAGAGCAAAGCCAGCATCATGACGTATTCCGACACCCGCGAGGCGAGCGAGGAGAGTGCATTGTACGGCAGTCCGGACGAGATCGCCGTCAAGCTTGAAAAACTGCGCGGGCTCGGCGTTGAATATGTCTTGCTCAACGGCGGCGGTCTCGTCGGCCACGCGCACGAGAGTCTGCGCCGCTTTGCGCGCGAGCTGATGCCCGCCTTTGCCGGTGATTCCAGGATGCGCGTCGTCGGATAGTATCGCGCCGATGATCAACAAGATCGTGCAAAGCATGGCCGAGGCGATGGCGGACATCCGCGACGGATCCGTCGTGCTGGTCGGCGGCTTCGGCAGCATCGGCCAGCCTAACGCGCTGATCGCCGGTCTGATCGAGCAGGGCGCCAAGGACCTCACCGTCGTCGCCAATAATTCCGGCGTCGGCTATGTCGGCCTGGCGGCGCTGCTCGATACCGGCCGGGTGCGCAAAATCGTCTGCTCGTTTCCGCGCACCGCCGATCCCGTCGTGTTCGAGCGGCTATGGCGCGAAGGCAAGATCGAACTCGAATGTGTGCCACAAGGCACCATGGCGGAGCGCATGCGCGCGGCCGGGGCCGGGATTCCGGCTTTTTACACCGCAACCGCGGTGGGCACGAAGCTCGCGGAAGGCAAAGAGGAGCGGGAAATTGCCGGCCGCCGTTATATTCTCGAAGCAGCGCTGCCCGGCGACGTCGCGCTGGTCGAGGCCTGGGAAGCGGACCGCTGGGGCAACCTGACCTACAAGTCGTCCGCCCGCAATTTCAATCCGGTGATGGCGGCGGCAGCCAAGTTGACCATCGTGCAGAGCCAGCACATCGTGGAGCTTGGCGAACTCGATCCGGAGAAGATCGCGACGCCTGGAATATATGTGGACCGCGTGTTGCACGTGCCCTACGGCGAACCGACGGTGACTTAAGGAGGAAGCGGTGAACGTTCAGGCAGCTTGCAAGCCGTTGACGCGCAGGGAAATGGCGGCGCGCCTTGCCGACGACATTCCCGAGGGCTGGTACGTCAATCTCGGCATCGGCGCACCGCTGCAAGTGGCCGACTACGTGCCGGTCGAGCGCGAAGTCGTGTTTCAATCCGAGAACGGCGTGCTCGGCATGGGCCCGGCGCCGGAGCCGGACAAGATCAACCGCTGGCTGATCAACGCCGGCAAGCAATACATCACGCTACGCACCGGCGGATCGTACATGCATCACGCCGACAGTTTTGCGCTGATCCGCGGCGGGCATCTCGATCTGTGCGTGCTCGGCGCATTCCAGGTTGCCGAGAACGGCGACATCGCCAATTGGTCGACGTCCGACAACGAAAGCGCCCCCGCCGTCGGCGGCGCGATGGATCTTGCCGCCGGCGCCCGGAAGCTCTGGGTGCTGATGGACCACACCACCAAGACCGGTGACAGCCGGCTGGTCCGCCGCTGCACCTATCCGCTGACCGCGATCGGATGCGTCAAGCGCGTCTATACCAATCTCGCCGTGCTCGACGTCACCGACGACGGTTTCGCAGTCCGCGACATGGTGCAGGGGCTGACGCTCGACGCGTTGCAGGATGTCACCGATGCGCCGCTGCGGATAGCCAACGGATAGGGCGCGTCGCGCGCTAATCCACGAACACCGGCGCGCCGACCTGCACGCGGTTGTACAAATCCACGACGTCGTCGTTAGCGAGACGGATACAGCCGAAGATCACCGAGCTGCCGATGGTCTTCGGCGCGTTGGTGCCGTTGATGCGGGAGCCATTGTCATCGAGCTCCAACAGCCGCGCGCCGAGCGGATTGCCAGGCCCGCCCGGCATGACGGCCGGATTGCGCTTTAGAATATCCGGCGGCGGTTGCCATTGCGGCCATTCCGCCTTGCTCGAAATGTGCCGCAGTCCAATGAGCTCCTTGCACTGGTTGCCGAGCGCGATGCCGTAGCGCAGCGCGACGTTGTTGGGCTGAATGAGATAGAGGAAGTGTTGCAGCTTATCGACGATGATCGTGCCGGCCGGTTGCAACGTGCGATAAAACGTGGGCTGTCGCCGAAAAACATAGGGCAGATCGGGATCGGTTGAGCCACCATCGATTCCGGGGGCGAGATCGCCGTCCTTGGTCGTCGCGATCTTGGCTGGTGGGGCCGATTGCGCCGGGCTGGAAACGGCACTCTTGACTGCCGGCGCCGTCGATTTTTGTCCCTTGGTGGACCACAACACGAAACCGCCGGCGCCAACTGCGGCAACGACAATTGCCAGCACGATCCACGTCATGCCGCTTAATTGAACCGGCTTCGCGATCGGCCCTCGCTCCGGTTTGATCGAGGCGAGGCTGGAAATATCGCCGCTGCGGCCGGTCCATGCCATCTCCGACTCGATCCGCGTGATGGCCGCGTCCAGCGCCGACTGCTCGGCTGCGATCTCGGCCCGGGATGCCGGCGGACGCCGCGCCTGCAACTGCGTGACCAGCATTTTCGTCGCGCGATCGTAAACCTCGCGCCGCCATTGCTGGTCGCCGGCATCGGGCGCCGTCACCGCGCGCAAAAGAACCGAGTAGTAGTCGACCATCGAATTGGTCCGCTTACGTTTTGACTTTCCCTATAAAGTCCATGAGGCGCGCCGGCACATTATCTTCCGTCTGCTGCTCGACCGGCACGTCCCAGTATTCCGACCGCGGCAGGCATTCTTCAAGATAGCGCGCCGCCGACGTTGCGTGCGCGGCATCATGGCCCGGCACGATGAACGCCGGGATGTCGATGCGCATCAGTTGCTCGGGCTCGGCGCCGGGCGCGGTGTCGCGATCGAACAACGCCCGGCACATGCCGTCGCAGGTGTTCCTGTATCGCTCGGCATCTTGCGCGGCAAAAGCAGCGGCAAACGCGCTGTCGCGTTTGATCACTGCGGCCCATGGCCCGCCGCGCGGATCGGCGCCGAACGATTTGCCTTCCTTCGTCACCAGGGCGACGACGCCGTCGAGCCCGCTGCTCGCCGCGAAGCCGAGGTGCTCGGCGAAACGCTGGTGGCTCGTCATGCGGTACTTTGCGCCGCCGACCGGCCAGTACAGGATCATGCTCGAGACCATTTCGGGATGCGTCACGGCGAATGCCGCGACCGGCGGGCAGCCCATGCAGCCGCCCATGATGTGGGCGCGCGCGATGCCAAGATGATCGAGCAATCCCTTGCCGTGCGCGACGTAATGCTGCCAGGTCACGCGCTCGACGCGGCCGCCCGATTGGCCGCATTCGCGGCGGTCGAACAGGATGCAGGTAAATCTATTCTGCAGATGGTCGAGCATCTTGGTCTTGGCATAGATGCCGAGCGTCGACCATGACTCGACCACCGCGTTGAAGCCGCCCGGCGCGTACATCAGGATCGGCGGGCCGGAGCCGACGACTTCGTAGCGCGTTGCAATGCCGTCGATGATCGCGGTTGCCATGATCAGCCCTTGATCTGCCGGCCGGCGCGAGCGTCGGCGATCAGCGCGGCGAAGGCGTCGAGCGCGGCTTTCGCGGTATTCACATAGGTATCTGTCTTGGAGTCGATCCATTTCTCGGCGTAGCCGATGGCGGTGTGGGCGAGCCGCACGCGGCCGTCGAGCCACGGTCCGCCGCCGAAACCGCCGATCACCGGGATTTGCACGGCCTTGACGACAGCGGCGCCTGCGACCGGACCGGAATTGGTGAAATCGAGCAGCGCCGCGCCGGCATCTTCGAGCAGCTTCGCTTCGGCGACGAGCTTGCCGGCGGCTTCGGCGCTGGCCTGCACCTGCGGCGAATTCTGCGCACTATAGGGAATGCCGTATTTGACCGCCGTTTGCGGCGTCAGCCCGAACTGGGCAAAGACCGGGATGCCGGCGCGCGTGAGCGCGCGCACGACTTCAGGAAATTCGGCGGCGGCATCGACCTTGACCACGTCGGCGCCACCTTCCTTGACCAGGCGAAACGCGGCGGCGAGCGCCGCATCGACGCCTCGCTGCGCCGGGCCATAAGGCATGTCGCAGCTCACCAGCGCGCGCTCGACGCCACGCCGTACCGCCTGACAGCAGATGAGCATCTCGTCCAGCGTCACTTCGACTACTTCGGAGCGGCCCCAGAGGTTCACGCCGACTGAATCGCCGACCGAGACAAAGTCCACTCCGGCGCGATCGGCGATGCGCGCGATCTGATAATCCCAGGCTACGACGCCGACGCTCTTTTTTGCCTCGCGCTTCATCTGCTGAAGCACAGCAATGGTCATCTTGGAGTCCATATATCCTCATTGTCATTCCGGGACGCGCTTCGCGCGAGCCCGGAATCCATAATCACGAAATAACAGCTTCTTGGAAAGGCGAGACCAGACCCAAACGGCCACTGGCTGGGAGTGGAGCGGCTATTTCGCCGCCGGGGCCGAACTCGTCCCCAGCTCGGGAGGGGGACTGGCCGCAATCCCCAAGGACGACAGAAGCGACCACGGTCCGGCGGATGCGGCGTTGCCGTCGGTCGGCTTCACCTGCGTCTCCTTGCCGGCGCCGGGTTTCTTGGCGGCGGGCTTGCCAGCCGCCGGCTTGGCGCCCGCCGGCTTCGCGGTGGCCGGCTTGTCGTCCGCAGGCTTCGCTGCCACCGCTTTGGTATGCGCCGGCGTTGCGGCAGCCGTCTTATGTTTTGCTTTTTTCTTGGCGGGCTCGGCTGCGACTTCAGCCTGCAGCGTCGCCAGTTGCGCCGAAGTTCGCGTCGGCCCGGTATAAACAACGATCGGCATCACCGGACCGAGATCGGAGAGCAGAACGGGATTGGTCGGCGCGCGCAGCGCCGACAGCAGGACCGAGCGTTGCTGGCTGGCATCGCCGGCGGCCTGAGTATTGTCGCTGTCGGCGTCGGCATCCCCGTCTTCCGCCGCCGGCCGCTTGCGGTGCTTGCCGCACATCTGATCTTTGAGATTAAGCGGCGCGGTATCCATCGGGGTCAGCGCATCGACGGTGCCGAGCGAGGGCATGAGCCAAGCCAGCGGATTTTGGTTAAAGCCGCCTTCCAGCATCTCCGCCGCCTTCATGGCGCGCACGGCGCCTGACGGCGCGCCGAGCACGACCGCGATCAGCCGCTTGTTGTAGCGCTGTGCGGTCGCGACGAGATTGAAGCCGGATGCGCAGATGAAGCCCGTCTTCATGCCGTCGGCGCCGGGATAGCGCCCGAGCAGCGGATTGTAATTGCGCACAATGCGCCGGCCGAACTTGATGGCCGGAATGTGCCAGTAGAAGCTGTATTCCGGAAACTCGCGGATCAGCGCGCGGGCGAGCATGGCGAGATCGCGCGCCGAGGTGACTTGGTCGTCGGCCGGCAGCCCGTTGGGATTGACGTAAGTCGTTTGCGACATGCCGAGCCGATGCGCGGTGTCGGTCATTTGCTCGGCGAAATCGTCGATCGAGCCGCCGACGCCTTCGGCGAGCAGCACGGCCATGTCGTTGGCCGACTTCACCATCATCATCTTCAGTGCGTTATCGACGGTGACTTGGGTGCCGACCGGGAAGCCCATCTTGGTCGGGGCCTGCGCATTGGCGTTTTTCGAGACGGTGAACACGGTGTCGAAGCTGATGCGATGGTCTCTGACCGCGCTCAGCGTCATGTAGAGCGTCATCAGCTTGGTCGTCGAGGCCGGATACCACGGATAGGTGGCGTTCTCGGCGCGCAGGACCTTGCCGCTGTCGGCGTCGATCAGGATCAAGGCTTCCGACCGCGCCGGCGTTGCCGCCAGCAGCGCAACTGCGACGGGAGCGAAAGCGATGGAACCGAAGGCGATGCCGAGCGCCGGCGCCCGGAGGAATTTCATGCCATACACGTGTCGCGGTCCGTTCGGTTGGTCGGGGCCCATTGGGCCGCGGAGGGTGGGGCGAAGCGCAGGCGCGAACCTATCTAACCGTAACGAAGGCTCGAAGGCAAAGCCGAATGAGGCTATCCTTAAGGGCAGTGTGGATTGCCGGCTGCCAGCCTAAGCCAAGGAAAAGCGACCAAAATTCGGCAAACAGCGATTTGGAGCGAACATGACCGCTTGCATCGTGGGATGGGCGCACACGCCGTTCGGCAAACTCAGCGGCGAGTCCGTCGAAAGCCTCGTCGTGCGGGTGGCGAATGAGGCCATGGCCCATGCCGGCATCGCCGCCAGCGATGTCGATGAAATCGTGCTCGGGCACTTCAATGCCGGTTTCTCGGCGCAGGATTTCACCGCTTCGCTGGTGCTCCAGGCCTCCCCTGACTTGCGCTTCAAGCGCGCCACGCGGGTGGAGAACGCCTGCGCAACCGGTTCCGCGGCGGTGCATCAAGGATTGAAGTCGATCGCCGCAGGCTCGGCACGCATCGTGCTGGTGGTCGGCGCCGAGCAGATGACAACGACGGCTGGCCCCGAAGTCGGCCACAATCTGCTCAAGGCATCCTATGTCCGCGAGGAGGCCGAGATCGAAGGCGGCTTCGCCGGAATCTTCGGCAAAATCGCCGGGCTTTATTTCCAGCGCTGGGGCGACCAGTCGGATGCGCTGGCGCGCATCGCCGCCAAGAACCACAAGAACGGCGTCGGCAATCCTTACGCGCAGATCCGCAAGGACCTCGGCTACGACTTTTGCCGCGCCGAAAGCGACAAGAACCCGCGCGTCGCAGGTCCCCTCAAGCGCACCGACTGCTCGCTGGTTTCCGATGGCGCCGCGGCGCTGGTGCTCGCCGATGTCGAGACCGCGCTCAAGCTCGACAAGGCGATCGTATTCCGCGCCGCCGAGCACGTGCAGGATTTTTTGCCGATGTCGCGGCGCGACGTGCTCAAGTTTGAAGGCTGCGCGGTGGCCTGGAAGCGGGCGCTGGCGCAGGCCGGCGTCGCGCTCACCGACCTTTCCTTCGCCGAGGTGCACGACTGCTTCACCATCGCCGAGCTGATCGAATACGAAGCGATGGGCCTTGCGCCGGAAGGGCAGGGCGCGCGGGTCATCGCCGACGGCATCGTCGCCAAGGACGGCAAGCTGCCGATCAATCCGTCCGGCGGTCTCAAGGCCAAGGGCCATCCGATCGGCGCCACCGGCGTGTCGATGCATGCGCTCGCCGCCATGCAGCTCACCGGCATCGCCGGCGACATGCAGGTCAAGGATGCGCGGCTCGGCGGCATCTTCAACATGGGCGGCACCGCGGTCGCCAATTACGTCAGCATTTTGGAGAGGCTGCGCTGAAACGTGAGCAACCGGCGACATGGGTAATACCAGCGGCCTCGACGATTGACTCATCCGACTGTCATCACCCGCGAATGCGGGTGATCCAGTAAACGCAACAGTTCGAGTTCGTTCTGCACCGCTTGTGATTACTGGATGCTCCGCCGGAGCCTGTCATCGGGCCGGCCACTTCGGGCCGGACCCGGTGGCGGAGCATGACAGGTCGATAATCATGGCCGTGGGTATAACTCCTCGACTTCTCCCCGCGCGCGGGGAAAGGTGACAAAGCAAATCCGTTCTCGCGATGCCCATGCATCCGAGTTTTGCGTTCAAGCTCACGCCAAGCCATTGCAAAATCCTCCCTCGAAAAGAAGGGAGGCGGAGCGCCGAACGGCGCATCCATTTCCGATTGCCGCGCCCAATGCGCAGGCGCAGCCGCGCGCCCTTTTCTCCTCCCTCCCCCGCTTGCGGGGGAGGGTTAGGGAGGGGGCACGCTCGCCTTTCGGCGCTCCACCGCGGCATTCGCCGAGGTTTTACCCTCGGCTCGGCCCGGGCCGCGCTTCCTGGAACCACCGGATCCAAACGGGAGAACCCTCTCCGGCACCAGTGCAGCGAGCACCTCGCAGACCGGGTCAGAACATGCCCGGACGGGACGATGCCCGAAGCCGCCCGGCGCGAGTCGTAACCCCGCGCCCGGGATACCGCTCCCGCTCCGCCTCAAGGAGTACCCTCGCGAAGGCGATTATCTGCCCCTTGACATAAGCCCTCAGCCATGGCAATATCCTCCTACGCTGAGGTTCAAGGGGTAGCCGCCATGGCAAAACGTCCTAAGCCAGTTCACCAGATGACCGAAGGTCAGTTTGAGGCTCGTTTCCCAATCGGGGACGAGGATGCCTGCAAATCCTATCTGGCGGCCCGTAGGTGGCCGGATGGCGTCCATTGCCCTAGGTGCGGCAACCCCAAGGTCTATGACCTGCATTCGCGCAAATGGCATTGGCAGTGTACGCAATGCGCGCCGGGAGGTTCTACCGGCTATCGGTTTTCCGTCATCGCCGGCACGATCTTCGAGAACACCAACAAGCCGCTTCGCCAGTGGTTCAAGGTCGTGCATTTGATGCTGACCAGCAAAAAGGGAATTTCCAGCCTCCAAATTCAGCGGCAGATGGGCTTCGGCTCTTACGAAACCGCTCTGAATATGACCCACAAAATCCGCGCGGCGCTCATTGAGCCGCAGACTAAGTTGGGCGGCATCGTCGAGGTCGATGAAACCTACGTCGGCGGGAAAGACAAATACCGCCATTGGAACAAACGTCACCACGGCCAGACTGGCGGCGCGGCAACCGGCAAGACGCCGATCATCGGTGCCGTGCGGCGCAAGGGCAACGTCATCGCTCGCGTTCTGGAAACTGTCACCGGCAAAGACGTGATCGAGTTTGTCAATGAAGTTGTTTCCAACAAAGTCAGCTTGCTCGCGACCGATGCTTGGGATGGCTACAAGAAGCTGGATGAGACATTCCCGCACGGCACCGTTGACCATCATCGCAAGGAATACGTGAAGAACAGCAACGTCGTTTATCTCGATGCCAGAAGCGGCATTTTCGGTGCCGTCCACACGAATACGATTGAAGGCTTTTGGTCGATCTTCAAGCGCGGCGTGGTCGGCACGTTCCACAAAATGAGCGCCAAATATATGCCGCTGTACGTCGCGGAGTTTCAGTTCCGATACAACAACCGCTTCAATCCCGATATGTTCGGCACGGCGATCAGCGGATGCTGAACAGAAAACAAACCATCGCGGTTGCTGTGTTAATGGCCTTAGTAGTGGGGCTTGGCTGGCTAGATCGCTCACAGCAACCCCCAAAAGCCGTAAATGAAAATCAAGGGACCACAGCAAGCAACTACGAACCCGGCGCGCTCACACCATTTCGTATTTTTACATCTGACGGTTTGAAGGAAATAACCAAATACTGTAACTCCTACCCCGATAACGAAAAAAAGAAGTGGCCTCAGATATATCATTGCGATCTCAGAATCACCGATGTCTATATTGCTGTGTTCTCTGGTTTGTTGGTTATCGTGACTGGCGGCATCGTGTGGGTTGGATTTCAGCAATACAGGGATACGAGAATCCTTCAACGGGCCTATATCAGTGTTAATCCATCGGGTCTCGATACCGATACTTACGGGCATCTCATAGGCCATGTCGCCTTTGAAAACGTGGGCCATCTGCCTGCACGGGATATTTTCTGGAAGATCGAAATTGCCGCCAGCGACAATGGCGACAACTGGATTCCGAAAAAACTCTCGCGTTCTAACTTGGAGGGAAGAGCTGTTTTGCCAGTCGGCGCTAAATGGAAAATGGGAAGTGGCCCGTGTCTGCCTCGCCCAGCGCAACGATGGGAATATGTCTTTGTTTGGGGCCGGATCGAGTACACGGATGGGTTTAACAACTCCCGATTCATTGAATTTTGTCATCGCTATCCGTGGGCAAGACAACAACGCGTAATGGGAATTGACGATTACGTAATTCCGGTCATCGTCAGTGTGGACTATGCCCGCTTCCACAACACCGGGAACGACGCAGATTAAAATAAATGCAGCGGCAACAATGCGCCGAAGTAGTCCCCTCTTGGGGGCTTTTTTGTCACCGTCCGTCGCCGGCCTGTCACGCGATTGTTCCCATAAGGGGGATTTACCCCTTATGTCAAGCCCCGTATAATCGCCCTCGCGAAGGCGTCCTTCGTGAGCGGGATTTTGCCTATGTATCTGGAATGGGGACGGATGTCAAGGAGTTGTCGCATTGAAAGTGACGGGAGCCAGACCAAGCAGCGCCGGTCTGTCATTCCCCGCGGAGGCGGGGAATCCAGTAATCATCGGACCACAGCTCTCGCACAGAGCGCGACAGCGATTTCGGCGATTACTGGATCGTCCGCCTGCGCGGACGATGACAATGCAGGAATTATGACAGGCTAATGATCTCTTGCCGTCGTGCTCTGCGGAGGCGGGGAATCCAGTAATCATCGGGTCATCACTCTCAGACGGAGCGCGACAACGATTTCTGCGATTACTGGATCGTCCGCATGCGCGGACGATGACAGCCCGTAGGATTGAGTGGAGCGACCCTCCTACGCTCGCTGTGCGAGCTTCGGAGGGTTCGAGTCCACCGAAGCGCAACGCGCGTAGGTGGAAGCGATACCCATCATGGGGCGGGAGGATGGGTGACGGGTTTCGCAAGGGTTAGAGCGCCAGACGATTATTTGGTGCGTCGGTCCGCATACGCTTCGATCGCCGGCACCAGCCAAAACACCAATGCGAGTGCGACAGCCCAAGCCGCCAACAGCGCGGCGATATGGAAAGCGCCCATGGGGCCAGCCGGAATTGCGGTGACGATAGAGGCAAAGGCCCAGTTGAAGGGAATTACGAGCAGCGGGCCGAGCAGGACTGTGTCGCGAATTGGCTTTAATTGCTCCGCCGTATTCTCGGTCGAAAGATAGGCCAAGCCAAAAAAGCCCGCGAGCGGCAGCGCGCTCGCCATGCCCGTCCACTTCTGATCCGACGCGTTTTGCGCGGTGTAAAGCAGTGCGACATAGGCGATCAGAAACAAGATTATTCGCACCGCCCAGTTCAGCCCGACCGACAGAGAGAATTGAGTGGATGTTTGCCGTTTTGTTCGCGGCGCGCGGCTCCAGGTGCAGTAGCCGGCAAAAATGGCGATGACGAGCTGGATGGAGAACAGAACCGTTCCCGACGGAAACCGATCGCGGTGATCGGTGAGAAAATAAGCCGCGACGCCCCACAGGCCGGTCCAGACCGCTACGCGGAATACCAGCAGCACAATCGGCTGGAATCGCTCCGGCCGCGGCGGCAGCCACTTGATCGTGGCCACGGCGGCCCAGAACAAGAGGCAATTGAACACGACAATGAGGTAGATCGCTTCCGCAACACGGTAAGGCGCGGCGCTCGTCAATAGCGCAATTCCATTCAAGACCGGAAACGTCAGAAGCAGCCCGGCAATTCTTTTATTGCGCGCGCCAACCAGGGCGATGAATACGAAGGCGCCCAGGCCTAGCGCCAGCTTTATGAAATTCAAAGCATCGAACATTTTATTCCACGATCCGGCTTGCCTTCGGCGCCGTTGCTATCGAATATGACAGCTTGGCGCGACCAGCCATTTCCCGGTCGCACAGCCCCGGGAAAAGTGAGACTATCCAGTCTGCCGGGGGCGGCATCGGTACTGCAAGCGTCAGGCAAAGCGTATGACGAACATCCCGACCGACTTGCTGCGCACGTTCGTTTCGGTTGTCGAGCTGCGCAGCTTCACGCGGGCCGCCAAGGTTCAGGGCATGACGCAGCCGGCGGTGAGCGCGCAGATCAGGCGCCTGCAATTTCTTCTTGGCGTCGAGCTGCTCGACAAGAGCGTCCCCGGCGTCAGCCTCACGCCGATGGGCGAGCAGGTGATCGAATCCGCCCGGCGCCTGCTCTCCGTCAACGATCACATCGTGGAAATCGCCAATCCCGGTTCGACGACGCAACTGGTGCGCATCGGCGTGCGCAAGGACTGCATGGGCGAAGACCTCACGGGCATTCTGGCGGCGAGCCGCGGACGGTGGCCAAACCTGCGCTTTACGGTGCTCGGCGCCGGCCAGCGGCGGCTGCTGCAGCACCTCAAGCAGGACCAGGTCGATCTCGCGGTGGCGCTGGTTCCCGAAAAGCCGGAAGGGACGGCGCGCCATTATTGGATCGAGGAGCTCGTTTGGGTGCGCGGCAAGAATATGGCGCTCGATCTCAAGGGGCCGATTCCCCTCATTTCATATGGCGAGCGATGCGTGTGTCACCGCGTTGCCTTGACGATACTGAACAAGGCCGGCCTCGCCGGTGAATTGGTGTTCCGCGCCAACACCGCGGAGGCGCTGCGCAGCGCCGTCGCCGCCGGTGTCGGCGTTATGCTCATGCCGCGCAGCCGCGTCCCTGCCGAGCTGGAGGTCTGGGACGACGGCCTGCTGCCGGCGGCCCCCGCCGTGTATGGCGGCGTCTTTGTCCGCGAAGGAGCGGGAAACGATACGCTCGATCAACTCGCGGACCAGTTTGCGGAAACGCTGCGTCCGGCCGCGGCCGGCTTGGACGCTGCGCGGCTTCCGTCGCAGCGCGCCGCCGCGGCGGAAGCCGCGCGTCACTCGGCCTGATCAATTCATTGCCGTCCGATTTGGCTTGACGGCTTTGCCTCGGTCTTGTATTTAACCAAAGAGTTATTTAACCAGGTAGTATATGCCGAACCTCGACGCCACCTTTTCGGCGCTCGCCGATCCCACCCGCCGCGCCATCCTGGCCCGGCTGACGCTTGGCGAAACGTCGGTGACGGATCTTGCCAAGCCGTTCGCCATGAGCCTGCCGGCGGTTTCCAAGCACCTGAAAGTCCTGGAGCATGCCGGCCTGATCGCGCGCTCCCGCGAGGCGCAGTGGCGGCCCTGCCGGATCGAGCCGCGCGCGCTGCAGGACGTCGACGCTTGGCTCGATCATTATCGCCGCTTTTTCGAGGGCAGCTTCGATCGCCTCGATGCCTATCTGAAAAAGCTCCAGGCCAAGGCGCCTAAAGCCCGAGACAGGAAACATGGTCGCAAGAAATAGCCTCGACCTGGACAGCGACCCGCGGTCGATCATCGGCATCCGGGAGTTCGACGCGCCGCGGGACCTTGTCTTTTCGGTGTGGACCGATCCCAAGCATCTCGCGCAATGGTGGGGCCCGAATGGGTTTACCACGACCACATCGAGCTTCGACATGCGGCCGGGCGGCGTCTGGCGGTTTGTCATGCACGGCCCCGACGGCCGCGACTATCAGAATAGGATCACCTTCGAGGAGGTCGTGCCGCCCGAACGCATCGTCTATCGCCATGGCGGCGGCGAGGACGTCGAGCCGGTGCAGTTCAGGCAGACGGTCATCTTCGAGGATCTCGGCGGCCGGACCCGTATCACGTGGCGTGGCGACTTTCCGTCAGCCGCCGAGCGCGATCGGGTGATCAGGGAATACGGCGCCGACAAGGGCCTGGTGCAGACGCTTGCGCGGCTCGACGAATATGTGGCAGCGATAGCGCAACGCTGAAATAGCAGGAGACAGTGATGAACGTTCATCCCTATGTGTTCTTCGACGGCCGCTGCGAAGAGGCGCTCGACTTCTACAAAAAGGCGATCGGCGCGCAGCCCAAGATGCTGATGCGCTTTAAGGAAGCGCCGGACCAGTCGATGATCTCGCCCGGTTCCCATGACAAAATCATGCACGCGGAGGTTCAGATCGGCGACGCGACGGTGCTGATGTCGGACGGCCGTTGCCAGGGCAAGCCGAACTTCCAGGGTTTTGCGCTGACGATCATGGCAAAGACCGAGGCCGAGGCCGACAAGACTTTCGCCGCGCTGTCCGACGGCGGACAGGTGACGATGCCGTTGGCCAAGACATTCTTCTCGCCGCGCTTCGGCATGCTCGCCGACAAGTTCGGCGTCGGCTGGATGGTCCTCGTCGCCCAATAGGTGGCGCGCAGCGAAGCGGCGAGGAAAGCCGGGAGTGCAGCGATGAGCGCGGAAGCCAATAGCAAGGACTTCGTCATCGCAAGGACGTTCGACGCGCCACGCGAACTGTTGTGGCGATGCTTCACCGAGCCGGAACGCATGCGCGAATGGTGGGGCCCCAAGGGTTCTGTCATTGTCGCCGCAAAAATGGATTTCCGTATTGGCGGAACCTATCTTGGCGCCATGCGTGATCCGGGCGGCCGCGTCATGTGGGCCAAACTCGTCTATCGAGAAATCGTCGCGCCGGAGCGCTTGGTCTGGGTGCATTCCTTCTCGGACGAAGCGGGCGGCCTCACGCGGCATCCGCTGAGCCCAACCTGGCCGCTGGAAATGCTGACGACCGTCACGTTCGAGGCTGAGCCGGGTGGCAAGACCAAGGTCACCCTGCGGTGGTCGCCGATCAACGCGACCGAAGAAGAACACAAAACATTCGATGGAGCTCACGACGGCATGCGAGGCGGCTGGGGCGGCACATTCGATCGGCTCGCCGCGTATCTCGTTGCCGCGAAATAGCGGCGCGCATTGAGAAGTGGAGTCCGTTGATGCCGAGCATCAAGCACAAGATCAGCCCCTGCCTGTGGTTCGACACGCAGGCCGAAGCGGCGGCGAATTTTTACGTTTCCGTGTTCGAGAATTCCCGGATCAAGCAGATCAGCCGCTATGGCAAGGCGGGCTACGAGGTGCATGGCAAGGAAGCCGGCTCGGTGATGGTCGTCGAATTCGAAATCGAGGGACAGACTTTCACTGCGCTCAACGGCGGTCCGCATTTCAAATTCAACGAGGCGGTGTCGTTCCAGGTGATGTGCGACACCCAGGCCGAGATCGATCGCTTCTGGAGCACGCTATGCCAAGGCGGCCAGGAAGGTCAGTGCGGCTGGCTGAAGGACAAATTTGGTTTGTCCTGGCAGGTCGTGCCTGCGGAGCTGCCGCGGATGCTGACCGATGTTGACGGTCCGCGGCTCGATCGCATGATGAACGCCATCATGGCAATGAAAAAGTTCGATCTTGAAGCGCTGAAGCGCGCCTATGCCGGTTAAGCGTAAAGCAGGAGAGTCGCGTCATGACCGCCCCAGTTCCAACAAAACCGCTCGCCGAACGCGAAGTGACGATCACCCGCGTATTCGATGCGCCGCGCGCGCTGGTGTTCAAGGCGTGGACCGATCCGCAGCATCTGGCGCAATGGTGGGGCCCCAAGGGCTTCACCAATCCGGTCTGCGAATTCGATGCGCAAGTTGGCGGCGCGCTGCGCATCCACATGCGGGCGCCGGATGGCAGCGTCTATCCGATGAAGGGGGTCATCCGGGAAATCGTCGCCCCGGAGCGGCTGGTTTTCACCAGCATCGCGGTGGATGCGTCCGGCAATCACCTGCTCGAAGGCCTCACCACCGTTGTCTTTGCCGAGGAGCGCGGCAAGACAAAGATGACGCTGCATGCGCGCGCCATTGCGGTCGTCGAGATGGCTGCCGCCTATCTGCAAGGCATGGCGATAGGCTGGACGCAAAGCATCGATCGCCTGGAGGCATTTGTCGCGCGGGCGTAGAAGCTGTCGTCGTCCGGATGCGCGAAGCAAAATCCGCAATGCCGGCGCCGAATGTGGCCTTCCGCCGCGTCGCCTCCATCATAGAGACGCGAAATAAACTTCAGCACTCCATTGTGCTTTGATCCCGGCGTCGATATGTTCTTAGGGTCTGGCACGCTGCGGCTGGTCCGCGGTCTGCCCAAGAATATGGCGACCTGCCGTAATCGCCGTTAATCCATTTGGCGACCGTGCCATCGGCTGGCACAATTCTAATCTGAACGTTCATTTGGTCTGCACTGCGGGCGCCGTCGGCACCCCGCAGATCGGCCGCGCGCGCAACCGTGGTTGCGGGCGTGCTTAAGAATATTCGCAAACAGCTCCAAGGGAAAACCCCATGAATCGGCCTGTCGCCCATGACATCGTGAAAACCAATTTTCTGCGCGCCACGGCGCGCTCGCTGCTGCTCGGCACCGCCGTGTTGCTGGTTATGCCAGCGGTTGCGGCGCGCGCTCAGGATAATCTCTCTCTCTCGGTCCAGGCATCGGACTTCACGTATGGGGCCGGCACGCAGAGCGCGATCGACGCTGCTCAAACTGCGGAGAAGCCGCTAAACGCCGCGCAGTTGAAGTACCAGCAGGACAACGAGAACCTCGCTTCAACCATTGCCGGAAGCAACTTGGGCGCGGCGCAGCAAGCCATTAGCGCGGATCCCAACATCCAGGCACTAGTAATCGCCCATACGCCATTTCTGACGGCCAAATTTGCCCTGGACGATTACGTCAATGCGCACGGCGCCAACCATTCCGATCAGGGCTGGATAGCTGCGAACGCCGCGTACATGGCGGCTCAGAAGGTTTACGACGCCGAGGTGCAGAAGCATCCAACCTCGAGTAGCAGCCCCGCTGCGCTTGCGGCGCTCCAAGTCAATGAAAAAACGACTCAGAGTGCGTACACGACGCTGGTCGCACCAATTCAAGCGGCGATAGCTGCGGATACGGCCGCAATTGCTGCTGCCCACGCAAAATATGATCCATTAAACTCTCAGGCCAACGCCGCGGTAAGTACCGACCTGATCACCGCAATCAACACTGGAAAGCTCACTGTCAAGAATCTCAACCCAAATCAGATCGTCGCCCTAAAGAGCCAAAAAATCGAAATCAGTGGCAGCAATCTTGTCGCCACGGGAGGCGGCAACCTCGTGGCAACGGGCGGCGGCAATGTCGTGGGAACGAGCGGCGGCACTCTCGTTGCCACGGGAGGTGGCAATGCAGTCCCGCCGAGCGCCCCAGGCCTCGCGACCGGCGCTGCGCCGAGCCTCATCCCTGCAGTCCCGGCGACCGGCGCGACCGGCGGTACGCCCAGCGCCGTCCTGAGCACATACGGGAACGGAGTGGTCGGCACGGGCGCCGCGCCGTTGATCAGCAATGACGGCTCGACCGTAGTCAGCAATGATGGACACAGCTTGATCAGCAATGACGGCTCGACCGTAGTCAGCAACGATGGACACAGCTTGATCAGCAATGACGGCTCCACACTTCTCAAGATGGGGGCCGCAATAGTCTCGGCTGGCGGCGGCAACGCAGTCTCTAAAATTACCGCTAACAGCAATATGGATTCACCGGAAGAAGCGATGGCTTTGGCGGTGAGAAATCACCTTACTTCTGCGGACCGCACAACGGTGCAGACACTGCTCACTCAAAAGACCCCCCTCAGCAGCGCTCAACAAGACACGCTGAAGGGCCTGCTAATAAAGGCCGATCCGTCGGACTACAAAACCTTGCAAGCGCGATATTCTGGCCCTGCCTCGGCCCCCACGGACGAGGCGATGGCCAACTATCTCAAGGCACACCCGCCCGCGCCGAGCGGCGCGCCCGGATCGCAAAACGCCAACGTGTCGACCAATACCACGGCGGCTCCGGCACCCAACGCTGCACCTGGTGCGCCGGCGCCGGGTTCGGCTCCGACCGCCAACAACGCCAGCACCTTGCTCAGCGATCAAAATTCCTTGAAAGCATATCAAGATAAGCTGGCGAGAAATGAAAAGAGCCTGGACAAGGAGAATACCAATTTTGCCAAAAGCATGGTCAAAGCAAATGCAAGAATCGAGAAGGATCAAGCGGCAGCAGACCATGGCGATGCCGATGCGAAAGGGCGTCTGATTGCAGACAACAGAGGAGTAGAGATACTAACGAAGCAAAGAGACAAAGCCGCCAAGATGGTGCAAGACGATAAAAATGATATCCTGAAAATGCAGACGACGTTACAGGCAGACGTGGCACCGCCGCCCACCTCTTCCGCTCCTGCGACACCTGGTTTGACGCCAGCGGCCGGGCCAGACGTCATCGGCAGCATCAACGGGCAACCGCTCTCGAAGGTCGTAGAGAGCAACGGCGCTCCCGCGAATATTTCCCTGGATAAGGCACTCAATGACAACAGTGCGGCCAACATGCAGCTCGTTGCCCTTAGCAATGCCTTGCAAAATGCGAAAACACCCGGGGATAAGGCTAAGGCGCAAACCGCGCTCGACGCCTTTACGCCGACGCTGAAAAACATCCAGGCCGCCTTGCAACAGGCTCAGACCGCGGCAAATCCGCCGTCGCCGCCGGCTCAGCCGTCGGGTCCAGCGTCGGGCGCTCCAACCGCCAACTTGTCCGACCAGCAAGTGGCCACAGATCGACAACGATTGGCGCAGATTTCGGCGCAGAGCAGCGCACTCTCCGCAAGCGGAAATGAAAATCTCGGTTCCTTGTCCAATCAAATCGCCTTGGCGCAAAACAAGATGGTCGCCGACCAGGCACTCGTGGATGGGGCAAAGGCGGCCCAGGCCGCGGCCCCGGTTGCTCCGGCCCCGCCGGCAAACTTGCCCGCATTACAACAGGCCGTCAGCGCCGGTCAAACAGCCCTGGATAAAATCCAAGCCCAAAGCAACGCGGCCAGCGCCGCGGCTGCCGCTAATGGTAAAAATGCAGACCTCAGCGTTTTTACGAATCAATATGCCGCGGCTCAGGGCCAACTTGCCGTGGCCGAGTTTGCGTTGAAAGCCGCCACAGCACCGCCGGCCCCGAAGGCCGACTTGTCGGCGTTGCAAAAGACCGTAGCCGAGGATCTAGACCATATGGCGTCGCTTAAGACCCAGCGTATCGCCGCTGTTGCAAGCAACGATGCAACGCTCAACTCTTTAGCGCAACAATCTGCCGCGGCTCAGAACCAGCTTACCGGCGACCTGGCGAAGTCGAATGCGGCGAAACAAGCCGCGCCCGCCGCGCCGCAGCCAGCCACGCCGGCTCCGGTGATCGCCAGTAACGGCTCGACCGCACCGGTCGCAGGTGCTGCACCGGCCGCTCCGACGCCGGGCGGCCCCGTGGCCGCAGCGCCGCCCACGCCGCCCACACCGGGGCCAGGCGCCGGTAATCGCGCTTTGCCTTCGTTTGGCGCTAATCCGGAGTTGCAGAAGTGCATGATCCCGGAGGGATGTCACCCGATGGTAGAGCCGCTGGTGAAGTCCGGTGTGGTCAAGCTCGACGATCTCAAGGCGCTGAATAAACTCGCTACCGGGAACGCACCCACCGGCAACTCAGCCAGCGGTGGGCTCACCTCCAGCATGACCAAGGACACGCTCACTGCCGCCAACGAGATAACCTCAATCAAGCAGGCCATCCTCAAGAACACGCGACCCGGACCGAATCAAGACTTGTTGCTGGGGTACGTCGATACGCTGGCGGGCAGCGCCGATCAGCATTTGCCCGCTGTCCTGACCGGCCAGCTCAAGCAGGTGGCCGGCGTGACACTCGACCCGACCGGCAAGGGGCCGCCGCTTCCAACGGTCTATCCGTCGGCTGCCGCCGCGGCCGCGGCCGCGCAAGCCGCGGTCGGGAAGCTCGTGGTCTACATCGCCGCCGCCGCCGATCCCAAGAATCCCACGCTGGCCACGGCGGCGCACAACCTAGCGGTTGGGTTGCCGGCAAACCCGAAAGTCTTGAGCACAGCCGTCAACAGCGTGACCGATTCGCTGCCAAAGGACGTCCGAACCTCCTTGACGCGATCAGCCACCGATCACGTGACGGCGATGAATGCGGCCAATCTGGCCGCAGCGAAGCAATCGTCATCGGGTGGCGCGGTATCCACTGCACCAACCGTGGTGAAGCTCCCGGCGGTTACCGGGCCAATTGAAGCCAAGGGCGGCTCGGCGGCAATAGTCCCGCCGGCTGCGAACCCGGCGGCCAAATCGACCGACGCGCCGAAAGGACAGGGCACGACGGCTAAATCGACCGACGCGCCGAAAGGACAGGGCACGACGGTCGAGCGATCAGCAGTCGTCGCGCCGGGCGGGGAGAAGAAGCCGACGCCGCATGAACCAAGCTTAGCCGAACGATCCCCTGCCAAGGGCATGGGGACAAGGGATACGCTGGTGCATAGGGACGTGGCCAAGCCGGAAGTGATCCACGCCCCAAACCCAAATGGCGCCAAGAGCGACGCGGGCAGCAAGAAGCTATCCTCGGCACCTGTTGGTGGGCTTGCGCACGCGGCGGACACGCACACCCCACCTAAGCAGGTCGCGGCCCCAGCGCCGCATGTGGTGGTCAAGGTAACCACGCCGGTCTTCGTACCACCGTCCAAAATCGGCAAGTGATCAAAACACGTGCGCGGCTAATTCAACGCCGCGCACGCCGACGTTTTCGGACTTCAGTTTTGCGATATCATGCGCGGCGGTCCGGCAGGCACACCATATTGATAGGTGATACTGCCGCCGATCGAGCGCGCGATGACCACGGCCGTTGCAGAACTCCCGATTTTTCGGGCGCCGTTTGCGCCGCCTGACGACGCCCTGGCGGCGAGCTTGCTTGCCGATGCCGCCCGTGACAGCGCCGCCGAAGGCCGGATCGACGCGCGCGCCGAAAAGCTGATCGAGGCGATCCGCGCCAAGGCGGCGGGTCTCGGCGGCGTCGAAGAATTCCTGCACGCCTATTCGCTCTCGACCAAGGAGGGCCTCGCGCTGATGGTGCTGGCCGAGGCGCTGCTGCGCGTGCCCGATGCCGCGACCGCCGACCGGCTGATCGAGGACAAGCTCGCGGCCGGGCGCTGGCTCGACAGCGACGTGAAGTCGAGCGCGATCCTGGTCTCGGCGTCGGCGTGGACGCTCGGCGTTGCCGCGCGCATCATTCATCCCGGCGAAACGCCGGAGACGATCCTCGACAGCATCGTCCGCCGGCTCGGCCTGCCGGCAGTGCGCGCGGCGACGCGGCAGGCGATGCGGCTCATCGGCTCGCATTTCGTGCTTGGCCAGACCATCGAGGAAGCGTTGGCGCGCGCCCGCGGCCACGCCGCGTTCCGCTATTCGTTCGACATGCTGGGCGAGGGCGCGCGCACGGCACCGAACGCGGAAAAATATTTCGACGCCTATGCCGGCGCGATCGAGGCCATCGGATCGAATGCCGGCAACGCGCCGCAGCCGGCGCGAGCCGGCATCTCGGTCAAGCTCTCGGCGCTGCATCCGCGCTACGAAGCGATCTCGCGCGAGCGGGTGCGGAAGGAGCTGACGCCGCGCGTCACCGCGCTCGCCCGCATGGCGCGCGAGCGCGATCTTCAGTTCACCGTCGATGCCGAAGAAGCCGACCGGCTCGAACTGTCGCTCGATATCGTCGGCGCCGTGCTGCGCGATGCCGCGCTGCGCGGCTGGGACGGCTTCGGCCTTGCGGTGCAGGCCTATCAGAAGCGCGCCTTGGACGTGATCGGCTGGGTCGAGGAGGTTGCCGCCGCATCGCGGCGCCGGCTGACGGTGCGGCTGGTCAAGGGCGCCTACTGGGACACCGAGATCAAGCGCGCGCAGGAGCGCGGCCTTGCCGACTATCCGGTGTTCACCCGCAAAGCGATGACCGACCTTTGCTATATGGCGTGCGTAAAGCGGCTGCTTGCGGCGCGTGATCGCGTATTTCCGCAATTTGCCACCCACAACGCGCTCACCGTGGCGAGCGTGATCGAGGATGCGGGCGGCGTCGATGGCTATGAGTTCCAGCGGCTGTACGGCATGGGCGAGGCGCTGTACGGCGCGCTGTTGGCCGAACTGCCGGAGGCAGCCTGCCGCGTCTATGCGCCGGTTGGCGGCCATCGCGATCTGCTCGCCTATCTGGTGCGGCGGCTCCTGGAAAATGGCGCGAACTCGTCATTCGTGTCGGTGGCTGCCGATCCGGGCGTGCCGATCGCGGAGATTTTGCGCCGTCCGCAAAGCTGGATCGCCGGCGCGCATGCGGCGCGCAGCAGCAGGATTGCGTTGCCGCGCGACATTTATCAACCCGAACGCAGCGCCGCCGCCGGTATCGAGTTCGGCGAATACGCGGCGCTCGACGCCTTGCTCGACGACGTGCGCGGCGGGACGCGACCGTCGTCAATCGCTGCGCCGCTTATTGACGGCATCGAGCTTGACGGCGCCGAACGCGCCGTGGTGTCACCGATCGACGGCCGCGCCGTCGGTATCGTCCGCGAAGCCGACGCGACCATCGTGACAGCGGCGATGGCCGCCGCCGCGGCCGGTTTTCCCGCCTGGGCGGCTGCGCCAGTCGTCGAGCGCGCCGCGGCGCTCGACCGCGCCGCCGGCCGGCTCGAGCTCAATCGCGGCCGGCTCATTGCCTTGTTGCGGCACGAGGGCGGCAAGACGCTCGACGATGCGCTGGCGGAGCTGCGCGAGGCGGTCGACTACTGCCGCTATTACGCAGCGCAGGCGCGCAGCAGCCTCGCGGCGCAGCCGATGCCGGGGCCGACCGGCGAGAGCAACGCGTTGCGCTATCGCGGTCGCGGGGTCTTTGTCTGCATCAGCCCGTGGAATTTTCCGCTTGCCATCTTCCTCGGGCAGGTGAGTGCGGCGCTGGTTGCCGGCAACGCCGTCGTTGCCAAGCCGGCCGAGCAAACGCCTCTCGCCGCCGCGCTCGCCGTAAAGCTCATGCACGAAGCCGGCGTGCCGGCCAGCGCGCTGCACCTCGTTCCCGGCGATGGCGCCGTCGGCGCCATGCTTGTTGCCAACGCAAGCACCGCCGGTGTCGCATTCACCGGCTCGACCGAGGTCGGACGCGCTATCAATCGCGCGCTTGCGGAAAAACCCGGACCGATCGTGCCGCTGATCGCCGAGACCGGCGGCATCAACGCCATGATCGTCGATGCCACGGCGCTGCCCGAACAGGTGACCGACGACGTGATCGCGTCTTCGTTCCGCTCCGCCGGCCAGCGCTGCTCGGCGCTGCGGCTGCTCTGCCTGCAAGACGACGTCGCCGGCCGCATCCTCGACATGATCATCGGCGCGGCGCGCGAGCTCAAAGTCGGCGATCCGCGCGAAATATCGACGCATGTCGGTCCGGTGATCGACGCCGAGGCCCGGCAAAAGCTCGAACGCTGGATCGCCGAGATGGAGCGTGCCGGCCGCGTGCGCTACCGCTGGGATCGTGACAGCGCGCTCCCGGCACGTGGGACCTATGTTGGACCGGCGGTGATCGAACTCGACCGCGCCCGCGACCTAAAAGACGAAGTGTTCGGCCCCGTGCTGCATGTCGTGCGCTGGCGCGCTAACGAGCTGGACGGCCTGCTCGACGACATCGCCGGCAACGGCACGGCGCTGACGCTTGGCATCCATTCCCGGATCGACCTCGCGGCCGATCGCGTCGCGTCGCGGCTTGCCAGCGGCAACGTCTACGTCAACCGCAACATGATCGGTGCCGTCGTCGGCACCCAGCCATTCGGCGGCACCAACCTGTCGGGCACCGGGCCGAAGGCCGGCGGGCCGAACTATGTCCGCCGCTTTGCGTCCGAGCAGGTCGTGACGGTCAATACCGCCGCCGCCGGCGGCAACGCGAGCCTGCTGGCCCAGGGCGAATGACCCCCTACCCATAGGGTCTGTTTATCGGAATTAACACAATAGCGACAAGATCGCGCTATTCTGATGGGCCATGAGTGATTCGATCTCACGCCTCTACCAGGCCGCGCATGCCTGCCGGCACGACGATCCTTCAACCTCGCGGACCGCGCGGCTGTTGCGTTCGGGCCGCAGCAAGATGGCGAAGAAGCTTGCCGAAGAGGCGATCGAGGTGGTGATCGACGCCATGCACGGCGACCGCGACGCCGTCGTCAAAGAGAGCGCCGACCTCATCTACAATCTGGTCGTGCTGTGGGTCGCTTCCGGCATTCGCCCGGAAGACGTGTGGAAGGAAATGGACCGCCGCGAGCGGCTGCTCGGTATGGCCGAGAAGGTCCCCAAGAAACTTGCGGACGAATCGTCGCGCCGCAAGGTCGTGATCCTCGAAGGCCGCCGCGCCCGCAAGCGGCGCTGATCTCCTTAGTCGCCATTTCAGCCGGCCATGCTTGACCAAGTCATTTCAGCGCTCGGGTCCTGGATCGTCGCGGTTATCTCCGCCGCTGGATATCTGGGCGTCGTCTTTCTCATGGCGATCGAATCGGCATGCATTCCGCTTCCTTCCGAGGTGATCATGCCGTTCGCCGGCTATCTGGTGTCGATCGGGCAATTCAGCTTGATCGGCGCCGCGACGGCGGGCGCGCTGGGTTGCAACGTCGGCTCGACGGTCGCCTACTACGTGGCCGCCAAGGGCGGCAGGACCGTGCTTGAACGCTGGGGCAAATACATCCTTATCAGCCGGGTCGAGCTCGAACGAACCGACCAGTTTTTTGCCCGCTATGGCGCCGCTGCGGTGTTTTTTGGCCGTCTGCTGCCGGTGGTGCGAACCTTCATTGCTTTCCCCGCGGGCCTGGCGCGGATGCCGATGCTGAAATTTCAGATATACACGTTCCTCGGCTCGTGGCCGTGGTGCTTCGCGCTTGCTTACATCGGTTATTTGCTGGGCGTGCGCTGGAACAGCGATCCAACCTTTCGCCAGCTTTTTCACGATTTCGATGCCGTCATCGTTGCCGTTGTTTTGGCGGGGCTCGCATGGTTTGTCTGGTCAAGGTGGCGCGAGCGTCGCAATTTGCCGGATAAGTCCTAGCGGTCGGCGTGATTGGCTGTCGTGTGGCCGTGCGCGTATTTTGACCTTATTTGGCGTCGAAACTCGGTAGCGATGTGATCATGGGCGCTGGAGTTTCTCGGTGCTGGTTGGGCCATGACGAGAT
>Ga0207416_1001364_pt1 | contig 33294 bp, 34 predicted proteins | sample PaiPotPPM11metaG_FD_184107 | JGI IMG/M metagenome (GOLD analysis project Ga0207416, IMG submission 184107) | Iron sulfur acid spring bacterial and archeal communities from Banff, Canada, to study Microbial Dark Matter (Phase II) - Paint Pots PPM... ...
GCTCGGGGCCGGGGGGCCGGGGGGCAGGGAGGACCGGGTGCGGTGAGACCGTCGGCCCAAGTGGACAAGGCGATTCCGTTTTCGCCGGTCGTCCCTCCCGGCTGAGTTCTCCCCTGCCCCCCGGCCCGCGTACCCTCTTGCCAGTATTTCTGTGCATGGCCCCTGCTATGCAACGGGCCGCGGTTAGGTTCGGGGCCAAAGGTGCTACTATGCCTGGGCGATCGTACCGGAGGGGAAATGCCGTCGCAATCAAGGGGAACAGGCCGGCTTGGCCCGGCGCTGCTCGTCGTGTCGGGGTGCGTGACACTGGCGGGATGCGCCGAGGGCCAGAATATGCTGAGCCCCCATGGGCAGGGGGCGCAAGACATTGCTTCCGTGTTCTGGGTCATCTTTTGGATGGCTGCCGGCGTCTTTGTCGTTGTCGAGGGCCTGCTCCTATTTGCCATCTTCCGCTTTCGCGCGCCCGCCGGTGGGGGTCTGCCTCGCCAAGTGCAAGGCAACACGCCGCTGGAAGTTGCCTGGACGATCGTGCCGGCGCTGGTTCTGGCGGGCGTCGTCGTTGCCACGCTTGCCACCATGAAAGCCGTCGCGGCGCCGGCGCCGAACGCCCTCGAGGTGACGGTGATCGGACACCAATGGTGGTGGGAGTTCCGGTATCCAGCCCAAAAGGTCATTACTTCGGACGAGCTCCACATTCCGCTGAACCAGCCGGTCACCGTCCATGTCACGTCAGACGATGTCGTGCATAACTTCTGGATACCGGAGCTGGACCGGAAATTGCAGGCGCTGCCTGGGCACGATAACGTGATGTCGCTGACGGCAACGAAGACTGGAACGTACAACGGCTTCTGCGCGGAGTTCTGCGGCGTGGAGCACGCCATGATGCGCTTCACCGTTGTGGTGCAGACGCCCGACGCGTTCAACGCCTGGCTGCAGGGCCAGGCCGCACCGCCGGCCGAGCCTCAGACCGCCCAGGAGAAGGCTGGCCAGCAGGCATTCAACTCCGGTGGCTGTAATATCTGCCATCAGATCGGAGCGATGGCGCCGCAGGGATTTCCCGATCCTCAGGCTCCGTCCCGTCTAATTATTGGGCCGAATCTCAGCCACTTCGCCAGCCGCCAGATCATGGTTGCCGGCGCGATGCCGAACGATCCGACCGACATGCAGCATTGGCTGCAAGATCCCAATGCTGTCAAGCAGGGCAACCTGATGTCGACGTTTATTCACGGGCCGAGCCAAGGACAGCCCAGCTCGCTCTCACCGCAACAGGTGCAGGATCTGACAGCCTATCTGGAAAGCTTGAAGTAAGCCGAGCTGAGGGAGGCAGGACGATAATGGCAACGTACGCGGGGGCGGTAGCACCCACCGGCCGGAGGTTCCAGAACTCCGCGTTGGTGGACTGGATCACGACCAGCGATCACAAGAAGATCGGCATCCTCTACATCGTGACCTCCTTCCTTTTCTTTTTCATAGGGGGTGTCGAGGCGCTGCTGCTGCGGATTCAGCTCACTCGTGCTAATCTGCAGATTATCTCCCCCGAGTTGTTCAATCAGCTGTTCACGATGCACGGGACCACCATGGTCTTTCTGGTGGTGATGCCGATCCTGGCCGGCTTTGCCAACTATCTGGTGCCGCTGATGATCGGCGCGCGCGACATGGCGTTTCCCAAGATCAATGCTTTGGGCTACTGGTTCTTTCTCTTTGGTGGTCTGTTCATCAACGCCAGCTTCATCTTCGGTCAGGCGCCGAACGCCGGCTGGTACAACTACGCGAATCAGACGGAGCTGCAGTTTGCCCCCGGCCTCAACGAGGACTTCTGGGCCTTGGGCATCAACATCCTGGGCGTCGCGTCACTGGCGAGCGCCGTAAATCTGGTGGTGACCATCCTCAAGATGCGCGCGCCGGGCATGACCATGAACCGTATCCCGTTGTTCTGCTGGACCACGTTGGTCATGGCGGTGCTCATTCTCGGGGCCATGCCGTCGCTCACCACCGCCAGCATCGAGATCTTCTTCGACCGGCACCTTGGCACCTCCTTCTTTCAGGTCGGGACGAGCGCTGGTGGTGATCCGATTCTCTGGCAGCACCTGTTCTGGTTCTTTGGTCACCCCGAGGTGTACATCCTCATCCTTCCCGCGATGGGCATGATCTCGGAGGTTCTGCCCGTCTTCTCGCGTAAGCCGGTCTTTGGCTATGCCTTTGTGGCCTGGTCCACGGTGGCGATCGGCTTTCTCTCCTTCGGTGTGTGGGCGCACCATATGTTCGTGGCCGGCTTGCCGCTGGTGGCGCAGGGCTTCTTCGCCATCACCAGCATGGTCATCGCCGTGCCGACAGCGGTGAAGATCTTCAACTGGCTGGGGACAATCTGGGGCGGAGCGCTGAATCTGAAGACGCCCATGCTGAACGCCCTTGCCTTTGTCGCGATGTTCACCATTGGCGGCCTCACCGGCGTCATGGTGGCCGTGGTCCCCTTCGACTGGCAAGTGAGCGCGAGCTACTTCATCGTCGCCCACTTCCACTACGTCCTGTTCGGCGGCACGATGTTCGGCGTGTTCGCCGGCACCTACTTCTGGTTCCCCAAGATCACGGGGCGCATGCTCGATGAGCGGCTGGGCAAGCTCCAGTTCTGGATCATGTTCATCGGCTTCAACGTCACCTTCTTCCCGATGCACATCGTCGGAATGCTGGGGATGTCGCGGCGCATCTACACCTATCCGGCTGGACTCGGCTGGGACGGGTTCAACACCATCGAGACGATCGGGGCCTTCGTGATCGCCGTCGGCGCCGCGATATTCGCCTACAACGTCTGGTACAGCCTCCGGCACGGCGAGGTCGCCGGCGACAACCCGTGGGGCGCCTTCACGTTGGAGTGGGCGACGCCGTCGCCGCCGCCGGTCTACAACTTCAAGCAGATTCCGGTGGTGCGGAGTCGCCGTCCGGTCTGGGATACCGACCATCCGGAAGATCCGGATTGGAGGCGAGGACATTGACCAACGGCCACGGGACGCCCACCCCGACCGTTACGGACGAAGAAGAGGAGCATATCCATCTGCCGGGCCCGAGCTGGTGGCCGTTCGCGCTGGCCCTGTTCCTGACCGTCGCCATGTCTGGCCTGACGATCCTGCCGCACTATGGCGCCGCCGCGAGCGCGATTCGCTGGATCGTCGCGTTGGTGATCTTTGCCATCGGCGCGATCGGTATGGCCTGGTCGATCATTAGTTGGGGCCTGGAGGTCAGCGAGGCGTGACGCGACCGGCTGAGGAGGGTGGGACGGCGCTATGGCGATGACGGGGGCCGCCGCGACGCACGCGGCGGAAGCGACCGTAGGCGGTCGGAGTATGATGTGGTGGGGCATGGCGACGTTCATTGCTTCGGAAGCAATCTTCTTCGCCACGTTGATTTCCAGCTACCTGTTTCTGCGCTTCAGCAGCCCGGTGTGGCCGCCGGCGGGTAAGCCCCGCCTCGAGCTGGTGCTACCGCTCATCAATACCGTCATCCTCCTGTCCAGCGGCATCCCCCAGCACCTGGCCAGTCAAGCCATCAAGCGTGGCGATCGCCGGGGGCATCAGGTGGGCACCATCATCGCCATGGTGCTGGGCTTCCTGTTCTTGTGCGGGCAGGGCTGGGAGTACACGCACGTCGGCTTCACCCCCGCCGATGGGGTCTTCGGCTCGACGTTTTTTACCACGACGGGTTTCCATGGGGCGCACGTGTCGGTTGCGCTCATTATCTTGTTGGTGACCCTGATTCGCTCCTTCCGCGGGCACTTCAGCCCGGAACACCACTTTGGCGTCGAGGCTGCTACCATGTACTGGCACTTTGTGGATGCTGTCTGGGTGGCGCTCTTGCTCACTATCTACCTCTTGTAAAGGGAACCGCTCGAGATGTCCCCGGACGACCGGATATCGGTGGGTAGACTGCGCCGGCTGCTCTGGCTCGGCGTCGCGCTCGTGGCGATTGGGGCCGCACTGATGGATGTCGCGGGTCGTACCGGATTGGCTTTCTGGTGGGACGTGTCCGGCGGCTGCGCCTTCCTGGGGTTTGCGCTGACGGTGGCGTACTTGCTCCAGACTGAGGGCCTGTCGTCCTTCTGGTTCGGGCGGAAGCGCCCGGGCCGACTCGAATAGGGCTTTCGATAAGGGGTGATGGTCGGGAGTGGCTGATACTTCCATCGCGGCGCTGCAGGAGCGGGCGCGAGCGATTCGCCGGCACATCGTCGAGATGACGGCTCACGCCGGTGTTGGGCACCAGGGCGGTCCACTTTCGGCCACCGACTTGTTCGTCGGCTTGTACTTCCATGCCTTGCGCGTCAATCCGGCGCACCCGGACTGGCCGGATCGCGACCGCTTCGTCTTGTCCAAGGGCCATGCGGCATCCGGGTTCTACGCGACCCTCGCCGAGCGCGGCTTCCTCCCCGTGGAGGAGCTGTTGACCTTCGGCTTGATCGACAGCCGGCTGCAGCTCCATCCCGACATGCACCTGGTCCCCGGCGTCGAGGCGTCGACCGGCTCACTTGGCCAGGGATTGTCCATCGCCGTCGGTATGGCGCTGGGCGCCAAGATGGATCGGCGGCCTTTTCACGTGTACGCCATGATCAGCGACGGCGAGAGCCAGGAGGGCCAGATCTGGGAGGCCGCGATGGCGGCCGGAAACTGGCAGCTTGATCGCTTGACCGTGGTGCTCGACTACAACGATGTCCAGCAGTGCGGGCCAGTGTCCGGGCAAATGGACATTGCCCCGGTCGTGGACAAGTGGCGAGCGTTCCGCTGGCATACGCTGGAGATCGATGGGCACGACATGGCCGCGATCGTGAGGGCGCTGGACGAAGCGCGGACCGTCCCCGGCAAGCCCACGTTGATCGTCGCCCATACCGTGAAAGGGAAAGGCGTCTCCTTCATGGAGCACAACTTCGAGTGGCACAGCAAGCCGCTGACGCCGGAGCTGACGGCGCAGGCGCTGGCCGAGCTGCGGGCGTAGCCGCGATGGAAGCGTTGCGCGACGTCTTTGGGAAGACGCTGGTGGAGCTGGGGCGCAGGAACGAGCGCATCGTCGTCCTTGATGGCGACCTCGGCACGTCGACGAAGGTCACCCTGTTTCGGGATACCTTTCCCGAGCGATTCGTCCAGGTAGGAATCGCCGAGCAGAACCTCGTCGGCATCGCTGCCGGTCTTGCCAGCCTGGGCAAGATCGCCGTGGTATCCAGCTTTGCCGTCTTCCTTAGCAAGCGTGCGCTGGATCAGGTGTCGATCTCCGTGGCCCACGCCGGGGCCAACGTCAAGCTGATCGGCGCCTACACCGGAATCCTCACCGGCCACACGGGCGCCACGCACCAGGCTGTCCAGGACACGGCCATCATGCGGGCGACACCGGGGATGGTGGTGGTGGACCCGGCAGATGAAGCAGAGTGCCGATCCTGTCTCGCGGCCATGCTTGCTTACGAGGGGCCGGTCTACTTCCGCCTCACGCGCGACGCCTGGCCGGACGTGTCGCCGCCCGGCTACGAGTTTCGGCTCGGTACCGCCTGTCAGCTCCGCGATGGCGGCGATCTGACCATCATCGCCGGTGGTCCGCTGGTCAGTCAATCGCTGGAGGCGGCGACAGCACTGGCGCGCGACGGCATTGAGGCCCGCGTTATCAACATGTCGTCTATCAAGCCGCTCGATGAGGCCGCGGTCGTCCGCGCAGCTCGGGAGACCGGCGCGATTGTAACGGCCGAGAACCACACCATCTACGGCGGACTCGGCAGCGCCGTGGCGGAGGTCGCTTCCGAGCACTGCCCCGTGCCGGTGCGACGCATCGGCGTCCGCGACGTCCTGGCCGAGAGCGGACATAATATGGAGCTGCTGCGCAAGTACCATATGGACGCGCCGGCGATTGCGGAGGCGGCACGGAGGGCGGTCGAAATGAAACGGGAGCGGGTGCGCGCGTAGCGGCGCGGGGGAGGGCTAGCCGCGAGCGGCGGCCAGGCTGCGGCGAAGATAGTCGATGCCGCGGCTGGCGATGGTGGCCGGGTCCGGCTTGAAATCAAAGACCTCGATGGACACCCAGTCGTCGTAGTGGGCATCCTGTAAGGCGTGGAAGATGGGCACGAAATCAACCTCGCCGGAACCTGGCTCGCGACGGTTACAGTCGTTGGCGTGGAAGTGGGCGAGCTGCGGGCCGTAGGAGCGGATGAGGTCGGTGGCCGGCTGTTGTTCGCTGCACATCGCCTTCACATCGAGCAGAAGTCGAAGTGCGGGATGGTCTATCTCTCGCACCATGCGCGCGGTCTCGGCGGCGGTGCTGAAGAGGTTGGTTTCGGTCGGCGCGAGCGGCTCCAGGCAGAGGGTGACGCCGTGCTGACCGGCGCTCGCAGCCACGCGCGTAAACGTGTCGCGGCTCCACTCCCAGGCTGCGCCCGTCTCGACTCCGGCCGGAATGTTGCGTTGCTGGGGAGAGCCAAACACGAGGATCGAACCGCCGAGGTCGGCGCAGGCGCGGATCAGCTCTACCAGATAGGAGAGCGTAGCGGCGCGAATCGCCGCGTCGGGACTGTTCAGTTGCACACCAGGAACGCGGGCGAGCAACCAGTGCAGCCCGACGATCTTCAGGCCCTGTTGTTCGGCCCGCTGGCGGATTCGCAGTCGCGACTCCGGAGTGAGTTCGGTAATGGTTGGCGCCAAGGTGTAGGGGGCAAGCTCGACCCCATCATAGCCGGCGTCGCGAATGAAGCGAAAGCTGTCTTCGAGCGACCAGCCTTCGAACAGCTCGTTGCAGATGGCGAAGCGCATCAATTAGTCCTGCACTTGCACGGTGGGCGGAAAGGCGAAGTTGAACCAGTGGTCGCTCACCTGACCGGCCGCGGCCCCACCTCGATGAATATACAGCCGGTAGCGCAGGCTCAACTGCTCGCCGGCGCGGAAGGTCGTGGCGCCGTTTTCTCTCGCGTTGCCGGTGAACGTCTCGCCGCCGAACGGGTTCGATCCCATCAGCCCGTAGTCGCGCACGTGCCAGTAGCAGGGGAAATGGATGTTGGAAGGATGGTCGAAGGCCGCGATGCCGACGTTCTCGCCGCCGACCGGGCCAGAGTAGTCACACCAGGGGGAGCGCCGGCCCCAGGTTTCCGCCTCGCTCATCCCGCCCCAGGCATTCTCGATCGTGCCATCGGCTTTGGCGTCCATGCTGCTGGCAACACGGACGGCGATCAGCCCCGCCTCCTTCGTGTCGCCGACGTGTACTTCGCCCAGGCTGAAACGCCGGCCACGCGGGTCCTGGCGCTCGAAGGTCCAGTGGAGGTCAATGTCGACCAGCCGAATATCGTCAGGCGTACGGTAGATACGCACCTCACGGGTCTCGGCCAGGAGCTGTCCGCCTACCGCGTCGACCCAGCGCGTTCGCTCGACGAAGCCGCCGTACACCGGACCGCTGGTGACGGCGTCGAATCCCACGTGCAGCGTCTTGCCGTGGGTGGGGCGGCCTTCGGCCCAGGCATCCACACCATCCAGCTCTCCATAGGCGACCCAGATGGATTTGTGATGGGGATGGTCTTTGGCCTCGCCGGGCACGTCCGGATTCATCGGGTAGGCGCGGGTCACTTCACGGCCACCCGGCCCAAGCACGGGCCAGAAGTAGGGTCGGGCCAGTCCTTCACCGGCGAAGCGATAGCGCGTGAACTTCTCCCCGGCGATAGTGACCTCCAACTCCCCGTCGCGCTCGTTCAGCTGAACACCGTCGCTGCCGGCGGCGGTCGTGGCGATCTCGAAGGCGGCTTCGGCGCCGGCTGCCAGGTCAGACATGAGAAAGACGAGGCCATGTTTCGTTCGCTGCGCCGGCGTCGTTTCTCTGCCGGCCAAATTGCGTACCGCGAGCGGACCATCCGGAACGTTTGTCAGCGGGACACTCACGGGAGCCTGTCTGCGGGTATGCCTGCCGGCTCGAACGACGAAACGCGCTGCCACGATTTCCAGACCTCTCTTGACGTCCCGCGCCGCCTAGCGCGAGTGTGCTGACTGTACGCAGCGATGGGCAAGCCTGTCAACTTATGGATAGAACCGCGACCGTCGACGTCACTCAGTGAACGTCGATCTGGCCTCGACGGACGCTTAGGACCGAGCATGAATCACGGAGCGCGGGCGTCCCGCCCGCCTGGTGCTAGCCACCCGCGAGGAACGTTTCTCGGTGATGCTACGCTCCCAGCCACAGGCACAACTGGGGCGGGCGGGACGCCCGCGCTCCGTGCGGCGACCGGCGAACCGCCGCGACTCGCGGCGATGCTATCGCTGCGTCCTTACGGCTGCTCGGCCGTCTGCGACTTGGCTTCGATCAGCCGCAGATCGTAGAGCGGCACGCCTTTGACGATGCTGCCGCGGATCTCCACCGTCTGAACGCTCGGATTTAGGTGCGCCATTAGGTAGCCCGTTCCCGGCGCGGCCTTGAGCTGGCGGGCGGTGAGCATTCCGGTTTTCACCACGCGAACCCGTTGCTGTTGATGGGGATTGACCGCCCCCAGGTCTCGGTAGCCGAGATGGACGGACCAGATGTCACGTGTCCGGTTATCGATCAGCAGCTCGCCATCGTCAGCCGGCGCGGCGTTCCGGGTCTTGGGCATGGCCCATGGGGCGTGCCGCCGCCACCAGGGGCGTTGCGGATCCGGCTGGGTTGACGTTGCCGGCGGCGCCTCCGCGGGGGGATCCAATGCAACAGGCATCGCGTGCTCCTTTCCGCTAGTTCCCTCTCAATTTTGCTAGCTTGCGACGGGCCGTAAGCCAAGGCCTCCAGCCGCTCCTGCGCGGCGTCCGCCCGCCGCGTCGAGCTGCCAGACGGCTCGGATGATGCCGTGGTGCAGGGTGAGGCGTGCGAGCGCTGCGACGGAACCATCGCCACCAGCCTCTCAGTGGGTCATTCCAGTGCGCGAAGACCTTGGGAGTCACGGACATCACTGGAAGATCTGACGTTCGCGCAGCCATGCCGATCCGCCAGGCTGGTCCGAAGGCTTGCAGGGCCGCCCTCTGGGCGTCTTCGTAGCGAAAACCTTGCCGCACGGCCCGCCGCGTGGCGTCGTAGAGGTGGCGGCTAGCTTCCGCAACGAGCTCGCGTCGGTGGCGGCGTGGTGTCCACCAGGCGAGCCGGCGCAGGTAACGCTCAACTCGATCCGGCGGGGAGGCCCTTCTCTTGAACCGCATCAGCGCCGCAGTCCGAGCGCCGCGTCGATGGCCGATGAGAAGCGCGACCAGTCGGTGCGGCGGCGCTGCAGCTCCTCCCGGCCGGGGGCTGTCAGCACGTAATATTTCCGCGGCGGCCCTTCAGTACTGGGGCGCCACTCAGCGGTCAGCAACCCCGACCGCTCCAGCTTGTGCAGCGTCGGATAGAGCAGCCCTTCCGCGAAGTCCAGCACGCCGCCGGTCTCGCCGCGCAAGGCGTCGGCAAGCTGGAAGCCGTACATCGGCTCGTCGGCGAGCAGTTGCAAAATCAGCAGCGTCGTGCTGCCTTTGCGCAGGTCCTGCATGGCGGCGCCTCCGGTACCTAGGAACCTTAGGTACCAAGCACAGGATACCTGAGCGGTTTGTCAATGTCAATGTCCCGTATTCCCTCATTTGCGAATGCTACCGAGGGGACGATGCGAGCCGACGAGGGAATGACACTGGACGAGCGGCGGAAGTATCTGGGGCAGATGATGAAACGGTACCGGGCGGCGGATCGGGCGGGGCGGGGGGCGCTCTTGACGGAGATGGAGGTGGTGACGGGGCTGCATCGCCAGCATTTGGTGCGCCTCTTGGCGCCGGGCGGGCTGATCCGACGGCGTCGTGGGAAGCAGCGGGCGCGGGAATACGGGGCGGCGGTGGATGATGTGCTGCGCGTGGTGTGGGAGAGCTTAGATTATGTGTGCGCGGAACGGTTGACGCCGGCGCTCCTGCCGACGCGGAGCATCTGGCGGGATTTGGGGAACTGCGGTTGACGGCGGAGCTGCGCGAGCAACTGGGGCGGATTAGCCGGGCGACGGTGCAGCGGCGGCTGGACAGGCTGCGCCAGGACACCCCGCGGCTGCCAAGACGCGGACCGGAGGCGGCGAATCAAGTGGCCCGGACGTTGCCAATGGGCCGGTTGGCCTGGGATACGGCGGAGCCGGGGCACTTTGAGGTGGACCTGGTCCACCACAGCGGCCCCATCGCCAGCGGCGACTACGTCCATACCCTCCAGATGGTGGATATCGCCACTGGGTGGAGCGAGCGAGTGGCGATTTTGGGGCGCGGCCAGCGGGCAATGGAGCAAGGATTTGTGGCGATCTTGGCCCGTCTGCCCTTCCCGATCGAACATCTGCATCCAGACAATGGCAGCGAGTTCCTCAATCATCATCTGGTGCGCTACTGGGGGCAGGCGATCGTGGATGTCCAGTTGAGCCGCAGCCGGCCCTTTCACAAGAACGACAACCGCTTCATTGAGCCGAAGAACGATAGCCTGGTCCGCGCCTACCTGGGACATGCCCGGCTCGATACGCCTACCCAGGCCGAGGCGCTCAACACGCTCTACGACAACATGTGGGCTTACTACAATCTCTTCCAGCCGGTGCTGCATCTGGTCGAGAAGCAGGTCGTGCCGGAGGCGTGCGGCGGGCGGGGGCGACTGCGGCGGAAGTGGGACGCCGCCAGACCGCCCTATCGCCGGCTCCTCGAAACGGGCGCGCTGGCGGCCGATGAACAGGAGCGCCTGACGACGCTCCAGCGCACCACCAACCCGCGCGCGTTACGGCGCCAGATCTACCAGGCGATCCCACAACTCTGGAGCCTGGTGTCGCCAAGGGAGCGCGCCGACGTAAGGACGGCAACCAAAGACATGGACATCGCCGGCTAGCGCCGGCGCGACGCGCCGCCCCGTCGGCGAATGTGGCGGCAGCGAAGCACAGTTAGGAGAAAGGAGGGGCTCGCCCCAGTCACATTTTCTTTTGAGGGAACCGTCCGAAATTCGGCCCCCTCGGTAGCATTTTCATTTGAGTTGACACGAGTCGGTGCCAATTCGACGGTCTTCTGACAGGTGAGGGCTCAGCCTGCATCGAAACTAGCGGGCGATCCAGGCACTCAGGCCACCATTCATGACGCTGAAGAAGGGGGCCACCCGCCGGAAGCCCGCCTCGCCCAGCAGGCGCGCGTAGCCCTCCGCAGTGGTCATGTGGGCCTGCTGCGCCGTCAGTTGCTCGATGGTCGCCGCCATCCGCGCGGCGGGCATGCCCATCAGCTCCCCATATTGCTGCCAGGCGCCGAGGAAGTCGTTGCGCAGGCCCCCTTCGTCCACGCGCGCGCCGCTCGCGACGAGCACGGGCGCGTCCGGGCGCAGCCGCCCGGCAACTCCCCGCAAGAGCGCCAGCTTGCCCTCGTCAGGCAGGAAGTGCAGGACGAACAGGCAGGTCGCCGCATCGAAGCGGGCCTCGGGTGCCAGGTCTGCCACGGTCCCCCGGGCCAGCGTGACCCGCTCGCGCACGCCCAGGCTGTCGGCTTTGGCCTGGGCCAGGGCGAGCATGTCTTGCGACGGATCCACCCCCGTGAGGCGCCAGCCGGGGTTCCCCGGCAGGAACCGCTCGATCTCCATCCCGCCGCCTGCCCCCACAACCAGCAGGTCCAGCTCCGGACGGTGAAGCGCCTGCAAGAAGCAGCCGGTAAGCGTGAACGCCAAGTCGTAGCCGACGTTCACCCGTTTAACCGTCTGCTCGTACTCGGTGACCGGCATCGGCGGCCGGGCGTCGAAGTCCGCCGTCTGCGGCACATCCGTCATTCGGTCCTCCTCCTTCTACTCGCGTCGGGACGATCATAGCTCACCGTTCGCCGTTCGGCGCATCGCCCAAGCCAGACCGCGCTCAGACAGTGGGCTTAATGTTCTGGTTGAGGCGGAAGAAGGTGGTCGGGTCGTAACGATTCGTCAGGGCGACTAGCCGCGCGTAGGCGGCGGGATTGTAGACCGCGCGGACATGGTCCTCGCTCTCATCGACCAGGAGGTTCACGTACACTCGGCCGGTCGAGAGCGGGCACTACCAGCGGCGCTAGGGGATAGGTCTGTTCTCCTGCCAGATGCAAGACCGAGCGGCTGGTGACGAGCACCTTGAGCTTCGGGCAGGAGATCAGCAGCGCTGTCAGTACAGGAAGACCGGTAACCCTGCCGAGAGCGTGTCCGGCCGCTGTTTCGTCGTTTCGGGCGGAGCACGGCCGCCTGAACCGATTGTCGTAGCGCTTCTGGAATCGTGGACAAGCACAATGTCACCTCTGGCACATCGCACACCACTCCAGTCGACTACCGAAGCGTCTCCAGGTAGGCGACCAGATCGTTGATCTGCTGGTCGGAGAGGCCCAGATCGGGCATGATCGTGCTCGGCTTGATTGCCTGGGGATTCTTGATCCAGCGGTGTAGGAAGGCCGGGTCATTGGACAAACTGTCGTAGGGATGAGTCGCGATGTGCGTGAGGTTCGGCCCCTGGTCGCCGCTGGAGACGCCCTGGATGGTGTGGCAGAGAGCACAACCGACAGATGATGTGAAGATCGCCTTACCTCGCGCCGCTGCCGCCGAGTCGGCCTGTGGCGCCGCGGGTACCGGAGTAGCGGTAGCGGGGAGACCGGTCGGCGGCGATCTCGGCGTTGGGACTGCTGTTGGCGCTGACGTAGCAGTCGGTGGCACAGCGGTCGCCGTCACGGCGGGGGCCGTTGTCGCCGTCACCGGTGCGCTGCTCTGGGCGTTGGAGACCCGGGCAGGAGTCGCGCTGGGCTCGCCAGCCACGGGGCTGGCTGGAGCCGTTGTGGTGGTGGGTGCTACCGTCGCTGGAGTCGGCGAAGGCGACGTTGGTGGTGCGGCCGACGGCGCGAGGGTGGACGGCGCCGAAGACGAGATAAACGCGGTTGCCGAAGTCGACGAGCTCGTCGCGGATGTAGTAACCAGGCTGTTGGCGCCTGCCGGTGAGGCGGGGCCCCCGGCGGGTTGGCCACCGCAGGCCACAAGTGACGCGATCGACGTAGCGAGCAGGAACGCGCGGAGCAAAGCCTGGGCGACGCGCGTGCGGATCATGCCCTCTCCCAAATCGACATCGCCGGTTTGACCGTGGCTCGTCGACGCCCTGCTGAGCTTAGCACACCATTCAGCCTGTGCCTGGTGCAAGAACCGGTTTTCCCCGTGGCTTTACAGGGTCGGTCTGCCCGCGCATACTGTGTTCATCGACGTTTGAGCGAAGGAGCGCCACATGCGACGCTGTGAAAATTGCCGGCATGACAACGCTGACGACGCGGTTTCCTGCGTCCAATGTGGCCGGCCCCTGACGTCAACTGGAGATGCGAGCGCGGAGCAGGTAGATGGCGCACTTGACGGCGTTGCTGGCGCAGAGCTTGTCACACCCGTAGCGGGCAATGGGTCCGGGAGCGCCTCGCCATCCGCGGCTGACGGACTCAGCGCCGGCAACGCCATAGAGCGGGCCGCGACGTTGACCGTTGAGGTCAGGCGCACCAGCGTGCCGCTCCTGGCGCCCAGCCAGTTTGTCGCGGCGCCGGTTGCCATGCCGACGCCGTCGCCGGTGGCGACGCCGGAAGCTGCTTCGGTGTCCCGAACCGCGCGATCACGCTGGCGCTGGCTGTTGGCGCTAGCGCTCCTCATCATCGTGATCGCCGCCGTGGTGATCTACCTGCTGCTCGCGCATCTGATTTAGCGACTGTCGGCAAGCGCAAGACCGATCAGGTAGAGGGAGGCGGCCTTGGCTGGTGATCGCGTCAGTCTTGTTCGACTTGAGGCCGCTGTGCGCGGCCGAGTCCAAGGGGTCGGTTTCCGCGCGTTTGCTCAGCGGCAGGCTCAGGCCCGTCGCTGCAACGGCTTCGTTCGCAATGGCGCTGACGGCAGCTCGGTCGACGTAGTGGCCGAAGGGGTTCGAGAATCGGTGGTGGATCTGCTGGAAGCGCTGTGGCGCGGCCCGCGTCTGTCTCACGTGTCAGGCGTTGACGTCCAATGGTTGCCGGCCACAGGCGAGTTTGTTGGCTTTAGCGTGCGCGATTAGGTGACGCGGCGTCTTCAGCCAATCTTTAGCCGACGTCCGTATACTTCAGTATGTGGTGTTTGGATGCCGCGCGGATTGCGCCTGAAGGGGTTTGCAGATGATTGTCCCGGTGGTACTCCTCGTGCTGGCCGCTATCGTGTTTCTCTGGGTGGCCTCCTCCGTCGCCGGGTTCGTGTTCTTCACGATTGTGCCTTGGGTCCTGCTGGGGCTGATTGCTGGGTGGGTTGCCGGCAAGGTCGTTGGCAGCCCGTACGGCCTGGCTGGTGACATCCTGGTTGGTATCGCCGGCTCCGTGATCGGCGGCGCCCTCTTCTCGCTGCTGTTCCATATTCGGACCGGCAACGTCCTGTCGGTGTCGCATCTGTTGGTGAGCATCGTCGGGGCCATCATTTTGCTTGCCGTCATGCGCGGCGTGCGAAGCGTAACAGCGTAGGGATTAGGGGTTGGGGGTTAGGCGACGAACTGTCAGGTTGGGACCTTCGTGGGCGATTGGCTCCAGCTTGTTGGCGGACGAACTCTCCAGCCTAGGGACCAACCCCTAATCCCTAATCCCCAACCCCTATCTGGTCCAGCTCGGCCGGCTGGTGGCGTCGATGCCGTCGTTGGTGAGTTGGGTTGGCTTGCCGTGCGCTGAGATCGTCGGTGCCGTGCTGACGCCGACCTGGTACAGATCGAACTGGTTGTTGTTCTCCGAGATGTAGGCCAGCTCGCTACCATCGGGCGACCAGCAGGGCTGCGCGTTGACGCCGGATTCTAACAGCGTCGCGGGAAGCGTCAGGTCGGCGGTAATGTTTACGGGTACGGCCGCTGCATAGAGCTCGTCGCTCGCCTGGCCGCGGCGGATGAAGGCCAGGGTCTTGCCGTCGGGTGACCAGGCGGGCTGAAAGTCGGTGTCCTTGGTCGGCGTGAGCGCGAAGCGCTCTTGCGTGGTGAGGTTGTAGAGAACCAGGGTCGAATAGGCAGCCGTGCCGTTGGTCTCATAGGACCAGCGCGTGTAGACAAGCTGATCCGGGTGGCCTGGCCGGAACGACGCGTCGGCGTCGCCCCCGGCCTGAAAGTCGGGCGTGGTGACCGTCGCGGCCCGGCGCGTGGCCAGCGTCATCAGCCAGATGCGCAGGTCGATGTTTGCTCCGGACTTGCCCTGGTCGGAGCTATACAGGATATGCTTGCCGTCGGGCGACCAGGCGGGCATGGCTGCCCACAGATTGTTATCGATCACACTGTTCTCGTCGCGCGTGAGGAGCGTCTGGCCAGCGCCGTCGGCGCTCATGAGCCCGATGTCGCTGAAGTTCTTTTGGCGGATCATGTAGGCGATCTGTCCGCCGTCCGGCGACCACGCCGGCATGGCGTAGGAGCCCTTGTTCGGGTCCGCCTTGGCGATCTCCTTGGTGCCCGCGGACGACAATTCCTCGACCGAGCCGTTGCGCACATAGAGCAGCCGGCCGCCGACACTGGCGCTGGGAACACTCGCCACGCCGGCCAGACCGGCCGCCGGAGCGAAGGCGCTGCAGCTGCTGCAGACCAAGATCGTCAGCGCGAGTGCGATATAGCGACGCATTCAGAATCCCTCGAACGTTCCGTGTGCCTGCCCTAGCGTTACCACAATGTCGTCCGCCCCCGGCGGCGTACCGCCGCGCGCGTTACGAACCTCAGCCCCAAAGGCTTGCGCGAGCATACCGGCCAGCGCCTGCTTGTCGGGGTTGTACACCGTCACGACGGTGGTGGCGTAACCCGTGCCGACGGCATCACGTGCCGGGCCCACAGTGTAGCCGAGCGTGTTGAGATAGATGACCGCGCGAGCGCCCAACCCCCCAATGGTCGTACCATTCTCGACGGCGATGCGGGCGCTTCCCGGGTCCACGAGCGCGGGTGACCCATTGGCCAGCGGAGGCGCAAACATGCGTGCCACCAGGTCGTGGACGGCGGGCCAGTTGGGGATCACAATGTCCTGTCCGTCGCCCGAGACGCCCAGTGAAGAATATTGGGGAGGCATCAGGACTACCTGCGTGACGGACTGGTTGCCGTACTGGCGCAGAAAATTGCCGTAGGCTGGGAGCTCCGTCACGCTGAAATCGCTCTTCACGAAGCTCTGGAGATCGTCCAGGTACTGCGGGATGCGCAGGATCGTGCCCGGCTGCTCGACTTTCCGTCGCAGCTTGAGCAACACTTCCTGTTGCCGTTGCGATCGGCCGAAGTCGCCGATCAGGTCGGCGTGGCGCGAGCGCACGTACTGCAGGGCGGTGTTGCCGTCCAGATGTTGGGGACCGGCCGGAATATAGAGCCGGCGATAGGCGTAGATGTCCGTCGTCGTGACCTTGCCGTTGCTAATGTCATCGGGGTAGGTGTCGTCCAGGATGGGGTGCAGCACGTCGACGTCCACACCACCTGCCGTATCGATGACCTTGATGAAGCCTTCCAGGCCGATCCAAGCGTAGTGGTCGATGTGGATTCCGAAGTCGTCTTCGATGGTTTGGCGAGCAAGAGCGATGCCACCCCAATTCGGATGGTCCTGGTTGCCGAACTGATAGGCGATCTGGATCTTGCCGACGCCGTGGCCAGGAATGGGAACCCAGAAATCGCGCGGTACCGACAAGAGACCCACGGTGTGATGGACCGGGTCGATGGTGGCCACGAGCATGATCTGGGTGATATAACTGCCGCCGAACTTCGTATCCGTATCGCTACCGAGCAACAGGATGTTGATCCGGTCCGTTCCCGAAAGCGTAGGGAGCGGTGTCGCGGTCGGTTGCGGCGTGCTCGGCGATGGTTGCAGCGAGGCGGCCGTTGTAGAGGCGGCGCCCGCGGCCGCAGTGGGATTCGGAGGAGCCGTAGTGGGCGCCACGGCGGGGACGGGCGTGGGGACCGCGATGGTCTGGCCGATGATCGAATGCACCGGCTCGTAGATGGCACGGTCAAACCAGATTCCGGCGGCCGCGACGATTGTTAGGAGAACGATGGTGATCGCGAGTCCGCGGGGCCCTCGCCGCGTTCGGTACAAGCGGGGGCTCGCCACGGTTTCGCACGCTCCTCACCCCGGCCGGGCGCCTTCTGGCTCGCCGTCACGTAGTACGACGCACCAATTGCGTCAGAGTCACGCCGCGGCGCCGAGAGCCCCAGGTTTTCAGTGTAGCACCGGCCCTCTGGAGCAGGTCTGTCGCGGCTGAGTCGCTACAATGGCGGCCATATGGCGATCGCTCCCCTGCTCATTCGTCACCTGCTGCCGGCAGTGGGCATGCTTCCGCGATCGCTACAGCGGGACAGTGTGAGTGGACTGGTGGGGGCCGCGCTGGCCTTCGCTGGCGGCGCCGTGGGGGCGGGCGCCCGCGCAGAGCTCTGGGGCCTACGCAATGGGGCGGCGACGGCGGCGACCTATCAACTGGGCGGCGTAACAATTCGCGGTGTCCAGCCGTGGAAGTGGGCGCGACTGGGCCGAATTGACGTTCGCTATCAGCTCGCATTGGCGAGCCGGATGGCAGCGTTGCCGGTCGCGGATGTCCTGCATGTCCATGCTTTGCCGAGCCTGCTGGCCGCGCCGCGTGCTGGTCTGCGCATCCTGCACCTCCACATGGCGCCGGGTGGAGCAACGATGTGGGAGCGGCGGCTGCTGAAGCGGGTAGACGCCGTGGTGTGCGCGAGCGCCTTTCTGGCCGAGGAGTTCAGCCGGGGGCATCCATGCCACGGGCGAGCCGTTCACGTGATCCGCAACGGGGCCGATCCATGGCGGTACGCTGAGCCGTCCAGTGGCCGGCGGCTGCGCCAGCGGTTGGGATTGGCGCCTGATCGGGTCGTGGTGCTGTTTGCCGGCCAGGTGGCGCCTGAGAAGGGACTCCACCACTTGCTGGCCGCGCTTGCGCTCTTGCCGGAGGATCGCCGTCCGGCGCTGCTGGTAGCCGGCTCAAGCAACCACTGGCGTTCCGTGGACACGCTGCGGCGTGAGGCGCCGTCGATCTACGAGGACGAGCTGCGGCGGAAGGCGGCCGGCTTGCCGGTACACTGGCTGGGCGGTATTCCCGCGGCGGCGATGAGTGAGCCGTTGCTTGCAGCGGACATCGTGTGTTGTCCGTCCGTAATACCGGAGGGGTTGGGTACGATCAATCTGGAAGCGGCCGCGGCGGGAAAGTCGGTGGTGGCATCGCGCGTGGGCGGCATTCCAGAGGTTGTCTTGGACGGCGTGACGGGCATCCTCGTACCACCGGCTGATCCAGTTGCATTGGCCGGCTCACTTGCTCGCTTGGTCGATGACGACGAACTGCGCGCGCGCTTCGGGCAGACAGCCCGGGCTCGAGTTCACACCTGGCAACAGGCCACCGATGAGCTGATCCACCTGTACCATGAACTCATGGCCGCGCCGTCGCGGGACGCGTCCCGCCGGTGACTGCTCGGACGAATGGTTGGGAATCGATGCTCGCCGTCAATGCGGCGCGGCGGCCGGTGGGACGGCGCGGCGTGCTGCTCCTCTCGTACTGGGGTGTGCTGAGCTGCGCTGGCTGTGGCGCTCCACCCGTGACATCCACTTCCACAGACAACGCGTCGGTTTCAGCCGGCGGTGCTGCTGCGACCGCGAGCGACGCACATCCGGCGTCGTTGGATGTCGAATCCGCCTGGACGAGAGCCGGCAACGCCGGAGCTGTTGAAACGTTGGTCTGGCAGCCAGGTCAGGGACGCTTTGTCTCCGGCTCGGCGTCCGGCCAGGTGCGGCTGTGGGATCGCGGCGGCAATGTGTTGCAAACTGTGCAGGTAGCGGGGTTTGTTTCGGGGCTGTCCTGGACCTCCGACGGCGCACGTCTCGCCATCGCCACCACGCTTGGCGCGGTGTCGTTCTGGCCCGAGAGCGGGGCCAGGCCGGCTACCCTGCCGGCACAGGTGAATCGCTATGCGGCCGTGGCCTGGTCGCCGAAAGGCGGCACGCTTGCCCTCGCCGGTGGCGAAGGCGCCGTGATGCTGTGGAGCGGACCCGGCACTCCCGGCCCGGCGCTGCCGGTAGATGGCCAGACGACGGCGGTCGCGTGGTCGCCCGATGGCGCCTCTCTTGTAGGCGGAAGCCGAGGCGGCGACGTGACGGTGTGGGGCGCCGATGGCCGGCAACGCTGGCAGGTGAAGGCTCCGGAGCGGCGCGACGTCAACAGCTTGGCCTGGTCGCCAGACGGCACGCAGCTTGCAGCGGGTGACGAGTCCGGTACGGTCCGCCTGTTGAGCGCGGCCGGCGGCGCGCTCATCGCGGAGCTGCCGCAGGGTCGCCCGGTCAACGCGGTGGCCTGGTCGCCCAACGCCTCGCTGCTGGCGGTGTCGTCGCTGCGATTCAGCGTGACGCTTTGGGATGTTCAGCAGCGGACCGTGCTGGCCGACCTGGCGGTGGGCTACGACGTCAACGGCGTCGTCTGGTCGCCCGAAGGTGACCTCTTGGTTGCGGGCGCCGACGATCATGCGCTTCATGCCTGGACCGTCCGGCCGGCTCAAGGCCCGTCGCCGAATGCGGCGACGGCGCCCGGCTACATGGCGCGCTGAACCGGACGTATGGCCTAACGCGCCTGGCGCCAGGAGACGACGCCGCCCAGCACCATGGCCAGTGACGCGGCGGCGCCGATCAGTTGCAGCCAGAGCGGCACGTCGGACGGTCCGCTGTCTTGCGCCGCCGCGGCCGCGACGGCGAACAGCACCAACGTAGCGACGCCGATGAATATAGCGAGTCCGTAGCCTGCTCGACTACGCCAGAGCACGAGCCAAAAGGTCGCCGCGATAACCAACAGGCGCGCGAATGTCGTCACCACGACCTGACGGGCGACCATCTTCGCCACACTGTCATCGACTCCCGCCAGCGGCTGTTCCTCAAAGCTGGCGAGCGCCACAGCGTAGCCGGCGGTGATGATGAGACTCGTCAGGGTGAGCAGGCGGGCTCTGCTGAGGCGGAATCGCCACCACACCGTCGGCGCTCTGGCGCTCATTCGGCACCGCCTATCGGTTGCACGAAGGGGTCAATGCAGCAGGTCGCGCAGCGCCGCGTCAGCAGCGGGAAAGCGGAACGCATAGCCGAGCTCAGACAAGCGGCGTGGCACTGCGCGCTGCCCATCCAGCACGACGGTGGACATGTCGCCCAGCGCCAGGCGCAAGACGAACGAAGGGGTCGGCAGCAGCGATGGCCGGCCCAGCGCCCGACCAATAGCCCGAGCCAGGTCGGCGTTGGTGAGCGGGCTTGGGGCGCTGAGATTGAAGACGCCCCGGCCCCCCGGCGTTTCGATGAGCCAGCGGATAGCTGACACCTCGTCTGCGATGTGAATCCAGGGATACCACTGGCGGCCGTCGCCGAGAGGTCCGCCTGCAAAGAAGCGGAAGGGTAGGAGCAGTCGCGGCAGCGCGCCACCCTGATGGCTCAACACGATGCCCGTGCGGATGACGGTGCGGCGCACGCCGAAGGATTCTACCGGCGCGGTGGACGCTTCCCACGCCGTACACACCTGGGCGAGAAAGTCGCTCCCCGCTGGCGTCTGTTCGGTCACTTCTTCGTTCCCCCGCGGGCCGTAGAAGCCGACGGCCGACGATTGAATGAGCACGCCCGGCTTCTGGTCGGCCTCGCGGACGGCCTGGACCACCGCCTGGCCGGCGAGAACCCGACTCTCACGTATCTCCTGGCGGCGCTCCGGTGTCCAGCGACCGCTGGACAGATTCTCGCCGGCCAGGTTGACTATGGCCGAGGCGCCGCTGGCCAGCGGACCCCAGCCTGCCGACGTTTTCCCGTCCCACCGCTCGACTCGTACACCCGTCGGTAGGTTGCTCACCCGATCGGGCCCGCGGCTCAGCACGATTACCTCATGACCGCCGGCCACCAGCTCGGCCGACAGCGCGCGTCCGATGAGGCCGCTCCCCCCGGCAATGATTGTTCGCATTCTGGCTCCTGCTTCCCAGCATCACTGGATGCTCGTTCGTCCTCTCCGATCAGTATACTGGCGGGCCGAGAGTCACCGGACCGCGGACGCTTCGCAAGGAAGGGATCGACGACCATGCCGGATGCGGTGGTAATTGGTGGCGGCGCCGTGGGTCTGGCGACCGCTCGCGAGCTTCGGCGACGCCGCCTATCGGTCACCGTCCTGGAGCGGGACCGCCCGGGCCGCGCCGCGTCCTGGGCCTCGGCCGGCATCGTCAGTGCGCCGGCCGGACCGAGCGTCGAACCGGGAGTCCAACTTCAGGCGCTCAGCTACCGGCTCTGGCCCGCGTTCGCCAAACAAGTTCAAGACGAGTCTGGGCTTGATCCCGAATTTCGTCTCACGGGCTGCCTGGTTCCGGCACTGGATGCCGCCCAAGCGAATGCCTTACGGCGCACGTCGAGCTCGGGACATGTCGAGGGTGGGCGTCTGCTGGAGAATGCAGCGCTGCACGAGGCCGAGCCGTCGCTGAGTCCGGCTATCCCCGCCGCATTATGGCGGCCAGGCGGCAATGTCGAGAACCGCCGCCTCTGCCGGGCCTTGGAGATCGCTTGCCGCCGGAGCGGAGTGGAGGTGCGCTCGGGGGCCGAGGTTCGCGAGATCATCCTGGAGGGCAACCGTGTCGGCGGTGTGCGCCTTGTGGATGCGGCGATTCCGGCGCGCCACGTGGTGGTGGCCGCCGGAGCCTGGTCGAGCGGCATCGCTGGGTGCCGGCCCATAGCGCCGGTGACGCCGCAACGTGGTCAGATCCTGGCGCTGGAGCGCGGCGACGTCGACCTGCGCCACGTTATCCTCACTCCGGGCGACCCCTACATCGTGCCGAGAGCGGATGGGCGCGTCATAGTCGGCGCAACTCGGGAGATGGCCGGGTGGAGTGCCAGTCTGACAGCCGGCGGCGTTGCCTGGCTCCTCAACACGGCCATCCGCATCGTGCCGGACCTCGCCCACTGTGCAATCAACGAGCTGTGGACCGGGTTTCGTCCGCTCTCGCCGGACGGCGTGCCAATCATTGGACAGGGCGATCTCGATGGCCTCTTCTTCGCGACCGGGCACGGTCCCAGCGGCATCGGCCCGCTGCCCGGGACGGTGGCGTTGCTCGCGGCGCTCATGTTCGGTGAGGCGGCTCCGATTTCTCCGCAGCCCTTCAGCCCGCTGCGGTTCCTGCACTAGGCAGCCGACGAAGGAGCGCTCTTGGTAGCGGGGATGCCAGAGCCGCGATTGCTCTGAGGATGGCCACCTTTCATCAGAGCCGGCGGCGGCGCGCCGCGGGAGGGTCTGCAGTGATAGCAGGGAATACCCGAGGTGACGGGGATGCCGGGGCCGCGATTGCGATCGGCGGCCAAGCGACCGGGGGACTGCGGTCCCTTCCAGTCGGTGAGAACCGTCCGACGAATCGGGAATACTGTGGTCGGATGTCGGACGGTGCGGACGCGCGTCCTTCCCCACTGCCCCGACTTGGCATTGATCGGACTCCAGACTGCCGTCACCAAGCGACCGCAGTCGCCCGGCGGGTTGGCCGCCGATCGCAATCGCGGCCCCGGTATCCCCGTCACCTCGGTTGCAGCCTACCTTCGCGGCAGGCAACCCGGCGGTGTGCCGCCGCCTGAACTTAGGCACGATCGCCCGGCAATTGGAGTCGGATCGGGAACAGCAAGACGGCAAGCGCGGCGAGCGTCGCCGGCACGAAGGCCAGTTGCGGCACGCCAGTGGCGTCCCAGAGCCTCCCGCCGACAAGCGGGCCGATGAAGGCCAGGGCGTACGAGATCGTGAAAAGCGCGGCGGATAGCCGGTGGACATCGTCCTGGCCGGCGAGCAGCGGAGGGAGCGCCAAGGAAAGCACCAATACGAACGCGGTGCAGAAACCGATCACGGCGGCACACGCGACCGGCCAGCTGTCGGGAAGGAACGCGAAGCCGGCCACGGCGGCCAGAGCGAGCGCGCCCAGAGGGATGAACGGGAGGCGCCGGCCGACCAGCCGTCTGGAGAAGGCGGCGATGAGTACGGAAGCGGGGAGCTGGCCGGCGTTCGTCGCGGCCAGGGTAGCCGCGATGAGGCCGGCGCGACTGGTGGACTGCAGGAAATCGGGCACAAAGGCATTGGTGCCAAAGTAGAGCACAGAAGCGCCGCCGAGCGTCAGGCTGAGCAGCCAGGTCTGCTTGTTCCGCCAGTCTGGCCACCAGCGTACGACCGCGTCACCGCCGGCTCGCGGTTGGTGGCCCGTCAAGAGCAAGATCAACAGGGCGCTGATAAGCACCGGAAGCGACCAGAAAGCAAAGCTCCACTCCCAGCTCCCTCGCAGCAGCGGAACGATCAAGGGAATAGTCAGCGACGCGGCCAGGACCTCGCCGATGAGCAGTCCGTTGCTATAGACGGCGGTGGCCAGACCGGAGCGCGCCGGGAACCAAAGCCGAACGATGGACGGGAGCGCCGGCTGCGTTATCGAGATGCCGAGGCCCATGGCCACGGTCATCGCGAAGAGAATGGGGATCGCTGGGCCGACGCCGCGCAGCGCCGAGGCGCCCGCGATCAGAATCAGACCGACCAGCAAGGCTCGTCGCGCCCCAACACGGGCGATGAGTAGCGATCCGGGCACGGCGGCGAGCGCCAACAGCAGGATCGGGAGCCCGGTCAGGGCGGCAGTACCGGTTTCGCCCAGGCCAAGATCGTGATGGATCAGCGGCAGCACCGGCGGAACCGCCAGGATAGTCAACCTGAGGTCAGCGCCGGCGAGCCACAGCAGCGGGAGACGAACCTTGCAGTCCTCATTCCGGCCGCCGGGCACGTGCCGCGTCCTCCCCAGGCACCATAGGCATTGACGCGCGCGTCGTCAAGAAACGCAGACAGCCAAACGGAAATAGCGCCGTGCATGATAGCCGGCGCCTCCATGCATCAGTTCCACGCTGACGGCTCAGCGCGCGGCGCGCTACCATTGCTCTTGCTTAGGCGAAGGAGCAGCAATCGTGAAGATCACCGATATCCAGTGCTATCCGGTGTGGGGCGGCGGTCGCAACTTCCTGTTTGTGGTCGTGGACACCGACGAGGGAATCTCCGGCGTCGGGGAGGCAGGTCTCACCGGCCGCGAGCTGGCGGTGGCCGGAGTCATCGAACACTTCAAGCCACAACTGGTCGGGCAGGATCCCGGCCGCATCGAGCACCTCTGGCAGATCATGTCGCGCGGCGGTTTCTTCCCGGCAGGGAAGATCGCCGGCAGCGCGCTCTCGGCCGTCGACATCGCGCTCTGGGATATCAAGGGGAAGCGGCTCGGCGTGCCGGTGTACGACCTGCTCGGTGGCCTGGCGCGCGACCGCGTCGTCTGCTACCCCCACAACGGCGGCCGCACGACGGACGAGCTGGTGGAGAGCTGCCGCCGAACGACGGCCGAAGGCTGGAAATTCGTGCGCTGGGGCCTATCTGACGGTACCGACGTGCTGGAGCCTTCCCGCGCGGTGCGCCGCGCCGTCAAGGAGTTTGAGGCCGTGCGCACCGCCCTCGGCGACGAGGTGGAAATCTGCTTCGACGTCCACACGCGGCTTGATACGCCCGATGCCATCCGCCTGTGCCGTGCCGTGGAACAGTTCAACCCTTTCTTTGTGGAAGACCCGTTGCGCTCCGAAGGTGCCTACTCGTTGCGGCTGGTCCGTCAGCAGACGGCGGCGCCGCTGGCGGTGGGCGAGCAGTTCGCCAGCAAATGGGAATTCCGCGAAGTAGTCGAGCAAGAGCTGACCGACTACGCCCGCATCGATCTCTGCATCGTGGGCGGCCTCTCGGAGGCCAAGAAGATCGCCGGTTGGTGCGAGACCCATTACATAAAGCTGGCGACGCACAACCCGCTCGGCCCGGTGTCGACCGCCGCCTGCCTGCACCTGAATCTGGCCTGCAACAACGTCGGCGTCCAGGAGCAGCCTCGCCGTCCGGGCTCGGTGCTGACGGATGTGGTTCCGGTCCAGGTGCCATGGGAGGGTGGCTATCTACTGCCGCCGGATCGACCGGGTCTCGGCATCGAGTTGGATCGAGAAGCGGCCAAGGGCCATCCCTTCCAGATGCGCGAACTGCCGCGGCTGAGGCGGGAGGATGGGGCGTTCACGAACTGGTAGGGAGGCTGGCGGCGGACCCTCACCCCCGGCCCCTCGCCCGCTCGGCGGGCGAGGGGCCGGGGGTGAGGGTCCGTCCTCTCTCTAACGCCGATATAATACGCGCTCCGTACAATAACTCCTGACGAGCCGGTCGGGGCCAGTCCGAGTTGCCCGCAACGCCGGCCCAGGCTGAGTTACCACGTCAGTCTTGGCTAAAGGCGTTTGTCCACTCGGTGGACGCCCCGGAATCGGCTTGCGCAAGAGGAGTAGCCCATGAATATGAACAAGCTTACGGAAAAGGCGCAGGAGGCGTTCGCCGCCGCGCAGCGCCTGGCCGAAGATCGCCGCAATACTCAGCTCGAGCCGGAGCACTTGCTCCAGGCCCTGATCAGCCAGCAGGACGGGGTTGTTCCGGCGGTGCTGGAGAAGCTGGGCGTGCAGCCGAAGGCGCTGTTGCAGAAGGTCGATGCGGCGCTCGGCGGGATGGCTCACGCTTCCAGCGCCAGCCAGCTCTACGTCTCACCGGCCCTCAAGCGCGTCTTCGATAAGGCGCAGGATGAGGCCGAGCGCCTCAAGGACGACTACGTCTCCACCGAGCACTTCCTCCTGGCGATGACGGAGAGCCAGGACGGCCAGGCGGGGCGACTGCTGCGCAACGCCGGCGTGACCCGCGACAAGGTGTACGGGGCACTGCAGGAGGTGCGCGGCGGCCAGCGCGTGAGCAGTCCGACGCCGGAGACGACGTACCAGGCGCTGCTGAAGTACGGGCGCGACCTCACGACGCAGGCGCGTCAGGGCAAGCTTGATCCGGTGATCGGGCGCGACGAGGAGGTACGGCGCGTGATTCAGGTGCTGTCGCGGCGCACCAAGAACAACCCGGTGCTCATCGGCGAGCCCGGTGTCGGCAAGACGGCGATTGTCGAGGGCCTCGCCCAGCGCATCGTGCGGGCCGATGTGCCGGAGGACCTGAAGGACAAGCGACTGGTCCAGCTCGACCTGGGCGCCCTGATCGCCGGGGCCAAATACCGCGGCGAGTTCGAGGAGCGCCTGAAGGCCGTGCTCAAGGAAGTGACCGACAGCAACGGCCAGATCATCCTGTTCATCGACGAGCTGCACACCGTGGTCGGGGCGGGCGCGGCAGAAGGAGCCTTGGACGCCAGCAACATGCTCAAGCCCATGCTTGCCCGCGGCGAGCTGCACACCATCGGCGCGACCACGCTGGACGAGTACCGCAAGCACATCGAGAAGGACGCCGCGCTGGAGCGCCGCTTCCAGCCGGTCTACGTGGGCGAGCCATCGGTGGAGGACACCATCTCCATCCTGCGCGGCCTGCGCGAGCGCTACGAGCAGCACCACAAGGTGCGCATCAAGGATGCCTCGTTGGTGGCGGCGGCGGTGCTGAGTAATCGTTACATCGCCGATCGCTTCCTGCCGGACAAGGCTATCGACCTCGTCGACGAGGCGGCGGCGCGTCTGCGCATGGAGGCGACCAGCCGTCCGGCGGAGCTGGACGAGGTCATGCGCCGCGTGACGCAGCTCGAGATCGAGCGGGAAGGGTTGCGCAAGGAGAAGGACCAGGCTTCCAAGGACCGGCTGCAGCGCCTGGAAGAGGAGCTAGCCGGGCTGAAAGAGCAGGCCAGCGCCCTGGAGACCCGCTGGCAGCACGAGCTGAGTCAGCTCAACCAGGCTGGGCAACTGCAGGAGCGCATCGACGTGGCGCGCACCGAGATGGAGCAGGCGTCGCTGCGCTACGACTATGAGAAGGCGGCTCGGCTGAAGTACGAGATCAGCCAGCTCGAGCAGCAACTTGCTGCCTCCCAACAGAGCATGCGGGAGCGCGGCCAGGAAGGTCGTGGCCTAGTCAAGAACGAGGTGGACGAGGAGGACATCGCCGCCGTGGTGAGCAAGTGGACCGGCGTGCCGGTGAGCCGGCTCCTGCAGGGCGAGGTGGAGAAGCTCATCCACATGGAGGAGCGCCTGCGGCAGCGCGTGGTCGGCCAGGACGAAGCCATCGGCGCCGTGGCAAACGCTGTGCGCGCCGCCCGCGCCGGCCTGCACGACCCCAACCGACCGCTCGGCTCCTTCCTATTCATCGGGCCGACCGGCACCGGTAAGACCGAGACGGCGCGGACGCTGGCAGAGTTCCTGTTCGACAGCGACCAGGCGATGGTGCGCATCGACATGTCGGAGTACCAGGAGAAGCACACCGTGTCGCGGCTGATCGGCGCCCCGCCGGGCTACGTCGGCTACGACGAGGCGGGGCAGCTCACCGAGGCGGTGCGCCGCCGGCCCTACTCGGTGGTGCTGTTCGACGAGGTAGAGAAGGCGCACCCCGAGGTGCTGAACGTGCTGCTGCAGATGCTGGACGACGGGCGGCTGACGGACGCCCAGGGCCGTACGGTGGACTTCAAGAACACGATCGTCATCATGACCAGCAACCTGGGCAGCCAGTGGATCGCCGAGCGCGGCCTGAGCTGGGAGACCATCCAGAACCGCGTGATCGAGGCGGTGCGCGAGCACTTCCGCCCCGAGCTGCTCAACCGCATCGACGACATCGTCGTCTTCAAGCCGCTTGGCATGGAGCAGATCACGGCGATTGTGGAGATCCAGCTGGAAGAGCTGCGCAAGCGCCTGGCCGAGCGCAAGATGACGCTGGAGCTGACGCCGACCGCCAAAGAGCTGCTGGCCCGCGAAGGGTTCGATCCGGTCTACGGCGCCCGCCCGATCAAGCGGACCATCCAGCGCGAGGTGGTCCAGCCGCTGGCGATGCGCCTGCTCCAGGGCGACTTCCACGACGGTGACACGGTCGTGGCCGACGTCGACGGCAGCAAGCTGGCCTTCCACCGCAAGGAAGTGGCGGTCGCCGCGGCGTAGGCGGCAAGCGGACCCGGATCCTCATCCCCGGCCACTCGCCCGCTCGGCGGGAGAGGGGAGACCAACTTGCCGCGATGCCGCTGGCCATCGGCGAGATTGGGCCGGTGAGGCGGCCAGGGCGTACGCCGTACGCCCCTACAGGGACCACCGGTGAATGTAGGGGCGTATGGCATACGCCCCGATCCTGCCGCTGGCGCCCGCCTGCCGACGCGAGGTCGGACAGCCGGTCCCATTCGGTAGCCGCGAGCATCACCAGCGCGGGGCGGCTCGACGTGGCATCGAGTACCACGCCCGTCCGCGCGGCCTCGAGGTGGTGGATGAGCCGAGGCTGGAGCTGACATTGATCCCCCGGGGTCCCGACCAGTACAACGCGGATGCGGTCAAGCCGATCGGCAACCGGAAGTCCGGCTTCATCCCGGAGGAGGTCTACGGCCCGGTGGTGAATGACTTCCGAAAGGCCAACGAGGCCGCACTGGAACAACTCCGCTTCAAAGATTTGCCAATCTTGCTGCCGGGATGCAAATTCCTGGGCGTGCGCTATGGCGGGTTTGCGGTCACCATGAGTGTCCCACCAGCGCCGGCGCTGAAGGGGTTGACGTCGGTGATGACGCGGCTGGACCGGACCGACCTGGAGACGCTGGACACGCTCATCTCCGCCGGATTCGCCAGCAGCCGCGCTGAGGCGATCCGCTGGTCGCTGTCGCGGATCCGGGAGCGACCGGTCTACCAGCAACTCCGGGAGCGTGTCAGCGAGCTCGAGGCGCTCAAGGGGCAGTTCTAGCGAGGGTCCTGATCGCCGCCTGCCTGCGGATAGCGCGCCAAGCATCCATCTCCTCTGGCGGGTAGCCCGGGTCCGCGAATTGTGCCTCCATGTCCCTCTGTTGCCGCCGCGCATGCCAGAGCATCAGCACCTCATCCATCACTTTGCTGCGATCGATGCCCTGATGCGTGCGCACGAAGTCATCCACTCCCTCCAGCAGGTAAGCATCGATCGTCATACTGACCTTCATCCGTTTGGGCGCCGTGCGAATCGCCACTTTTGTCGCGTCCTTCGTCCGTCGCAGAGTGGGATGGATTGTATCCGATGCCTGGACTAAGGGGCAGCTGGCGCCTGGCCGTTGGTCCGAGCGCGGCCACCGATTGGCATGGGACGATGCGCGTGGCGGAACGTGCGTGCCAAACTGACTATTATCAACTTGTGATTCAATATTATTGACTTTCTACGCTACATTCGTTATAGTCAACCGGTTGACCGGCCGGTCCACGACTTCCTGCAGAGCAAGCTGCGATAGGGCACATGGGAGGCTACGGATGGTACCCGTGTATGTGGGCCGGCTCACGTTGCTGGTGCTGTCGCTGCGGCGACAGTGGACGGCGCTCGGGCTGATGGCGCTCGGCGTTTTTGGTCTGGGCGACGTTGGCCTCTGGCTGCTAGGCGCGGCGACGCCGGTATCCCTGACGATTGCCCTGGACGTTGCGCCGGGCGAGCTTGCGGTAAATTCGTTGACAAAGACGATTGTGATGACCAGCCCGGGCAGCAATGTGGTCACCTTTTTCGATGGGGACAAGCAGACAGTTATCGGTACGACAGCTATCCGCGATGATGCTGCCCTCGCTATTGCCCTGAACCCGCAAGCCGACCGGGTCTACGTGACGAGCTTTCGCGGCCACGTTTGGGTGCTCAACGGGGCCAGGGGAACCGTGCTGGATGACATCTCGGTTGGCAAGTACCCGCTCGGTCTCGCGGTCAATCCCGCCACCGGCCGCGTCTACGCCACCAGCTCGGACCAAAGCAGCGTCGCCGTGATTGACGGCGCTAGCGATGCCGTGATCAACACCATCAAGGTAGGCCTGAATCCCGTTGGCGTTGCCGTCAACCCGGTCACCGGTCGGGTGTACGTTGCGAACATGTACGGCAACAGTGTCTCCGTCCTCGACGGCGCCTATGGACGCGTCCTGACAACCATACCGGTGGGACAATCGCCTGCCCAGGTGGCCGTCAATCCCAAGACGGACCGTGTGTACGTGACGAACCATCAGGACGGCACGGTCTCCGTGCTCGATGGAGCGAGCGACCGCGTGCTGAGCACGGTCGCGGTGGGCGCCGATCCTCGAGCAGTGGTCGTGAACTCGGCAACGAACCGGGTGTACGTGGCAGACGACGCGACGTCGACCGTGACCGTCCTGGACGGCTCGACAAGTCGCCTCCTGACGAAGCTGGCGGTAGGGCGCGACCCGGCCGCGATGACGGTGAACGGCGTCACTAACCGTGTCTACGTGGCCAATAGCGGCAGCGATGCTATTTCGGTAATCCAGGATCGTCATTTCGGTCTGCCTCAAACTGGGCTTCCACCCCCAACGTTGCCGGCGACAGCCACGGAGCAATGATCCGCCACCAGGAGTCAGTGTTGGCTCTCCGCGGTGCGCTCCTGCGCGCGGCTACACTTGGACCGACCGATGGTCAGGTTCCGAGGATGCGAGGTATCGAAGAGGGGTATCCACGACGTGAGCACCGAATCCTTGCTTTCTGGCGCGGGGTTGTTTGAGGCCGCGCGCCATGTCCTGCCTGGCGGCACGACCGCCGCCGCCCGCATTCACCCGGCGCTGGGTCGGCCTTTCTTTGTGTCACGGGCCGACGGCGCCCGCGTCTACGATCTGGAGGGCAAGGAGTATCTGGACCTCTGCAACTCGCACGGCGCCACCTTCCTCGGCCATGGGCATCCGGCGATCCGGCGAGCGGTGCTGGCGGCTCTCGACATGGGTATCGCCTGCTCCTACGAGACGGCCGACCATACCGCGCTGGCACGGCGGCTCACCGAGCTGATCCCATGCGCTGAGCTGGTGCGCTTCACCAACTCCGGCACCGAGACGACCTGGCACGCCATTCGCGCCGCCCGCGCCTTCACCGGCAAGGACAAGATCGTCAAATTTGAGGGGCACTTCCACGGCTATCACGACTACCTGGCCTATAGCTCCTGGCCGTCCCTCGACCAGGCGGGACCCCGCGCCGCGCCGGCCGTCGTGCCCGAAACCGGGGGCATGCCGGAGGGGCTGCGAGACTACTGTATCGTTCTTCCCTTCAACGACCTTGATCTGCTCGAGCGCGCCCTGAGGCAGCATAAAGACGAGATCGCCGCCGTCATCCTGGAGCCGATCAACTTCAACTCCTGGTCCATCCTCCCGAAGCCTGGGTACCTGGAGTCACTGCGCGCGCTCACGGCGGAGCTGGGCATCGTGCTGATCTTTGACGAGATTCTTTCGGGGTTCCGGACGGGACCGGGCTGCGTTCAGGGCTACTACGGCGTCACCCCCGACCTCTGCACGCTGGGGAAGGCGCTCGGCGGCGGCACGGCGCTCTCGGCGTTCATGGGTCGGCGCGACATCATGGAGACGACCAGTCCAGTTGGCAACGTCGTCCACAGCGGTACCTACAACGCGCACCTGATCCCTGTACTGGCGGCGCGGGCGTTCCTGGATGAGATCTGCAAGCCGGGTTTCTATCCGCACATCCTGTCGGTGTCCGACCGGCTGATGCGCGGCATTGCCGAGATTATCGTCCGACTTGGCGTCAAAGCGCGAGTGCAAGGGGCGGGGGCGCGCTTCGGCATCCTGTTTGGCATCGATGAGGAGGTGACGGAATATCGTCATGCCGCTATGCGTGATCGGGACCTGGAGCGTCGCTTCGCCGCGGCCTGCTTGCGTCACGGTATCTATGTGCTGGGAATCCACCTGGGGCCTTCGTCCGCCTACTCGCTGAGTGATGTCGATGTCGTCCTGGGGCGGTTCGAGGACTCCCTCAAGGAGGCGGCTGGCGCTGCCGGATAGTGTATCGGCGCCCCCGCCGGCCGTCGCCCACGCATCGGGTCACGCAAATCACCTATGATGACGTTGCAGAACGCCGGGGGAGGCACAACGCGGCTTGATGCCGGTGACTGAAGGAGGAATTGCATGGCGTTAACCACGGAGCGCGGCGCGGCAACCGAGTGTCAAAACCTTATCGGCGGGCAATGGGTGCGGACCGGCAGTGGGCGGACCATCGCGCGGGAGAATCCGGCGGACTGGCGCGAGTCGGTCGGCACGTTCCAGGATTCCACGACCGACGATGTTGTGGCGGCGTGTAACGCCGCGGCAGCGGCATTTCCGTCCTGGGCCGGGCTGTCGGGGCCGGCGCGCGGGGAGTACTTGCGCAAGGCAGCCGACATCCTGGAAGCCAGGGTGGAAGAGGTTGCTCGCACCATGACACGCGAGATGGGAAAGACCATCGGCGAGGCCCGCGGCGAGACGCGGCGTGGCGTGACGATCTTGCGCTATTACGCCACGGAGGGCCTGCGCGAGCTGGGCCTGACGATCCCCTCGGCTGATGCGCGAACGCTCTTCTACACCACGCGGGCCCCCCTGGGTCCCGTGGCCCTGATTACCCCATGGAACTTTCCGGTGGCTATTCCACTCTGGAAGGCCGCCCCTGCGCTGATCTATGGCAATACGGTCGTGTTGAAGCCGGCCAGCCTCGCGACGATCACTGCGACGCGGGTCGCCGAGTGCCTCGCCGAGGCGGGCCTGCCTGCCGGGGTGTTGAATCTGCTCGGCGGCTCGGGCGGTCGCATCGGCTCGGCGCTTGCCAAGAATCCGCACATCCACGGCATTAGCTTCACTGGCTCCAATGCCGTTGGGCGCGGGTTGGCGGGCGATTCTCTGGAGCGCGGGACCAAGTATCAGCTTGAAATGGGCGGCAAGAACCCGGTGATTGTCTGTGACGACGCCGACATGGACCAGGCCGTGGAGCTTACCGTCAGTGGCGCCATGCGGACGACTGGCCAGAAGTGTACCGCTACCAGCCGGGCAATTGTCATGCGCCCAGTGCTGAAGGAGTTCACCGAGCGCGTCGTCGCACGCTGCCGGGAGCTCAAGATCGGCCCGGGGTTAGACGAGTCGGTCTATCTGGGGCCTGCCGTGTCCAAGGATCAGCGAGCGACGGACCTCAGTTATATCGACATTGGCAAGCAGGAGGGCGCTCGCCTGCTCTGCGGTGGCGGCAAGCCGTCCGGCGACCTCTACGAGCACGGTTACTACGTCCAGCCGACCGTCTTCGACAGTGTCCAGCCGTCGATGCGAATCGCGCAGGAGGAGATCTTCGGTCCGGTGCTTGCCATAATGGAGGCGGAGACCATGGAACAGGCACTGGACCTGGCCAACGGCGTGCAGTACGGGCTGAGCGCGTCGGTCTTCACGCGCGACCTCAACCGCGCCCTCCAGTTTGCGAGAACTATCGATGTCGGAATGGTGCGGGTCAACGGCGAAACAGCGGGCGTGGAGCCGCAAGCGCCGTTTGGCGGCATGAAGGCGTCGAGCTCGCACTCGCGGGAGCAGGGACGAGCGGCGCTGGATTTTTTCACGTCGGTCAAGACAGTCGCCTTCAGTCCGGCGGGGTCGTAGGGCG
>Ga0207416_1001365_pt1 | contig 33284 bp, 28 predicted proteins | sample PaiPotPPM11metaG_FD_184107 | JGI IMG/M metagenome (GOLD analysis project Ga0207416, IMG submission 184107) | Iron sulfur acid spring bacterial and archeal communities from Banff, Canada, to study Microbial Dark Matter (Phase II) - Paint Pots PPM... ...
GAAATGAGGGATACCAGTTGCCAGAGTCCTTCGCCAATCTGGGCGCTCTCAATCCCTTTGCCGCGACACTCCGCTACGACATGTCTCAGGGCGCCGGGACTCTTGATAGGGAGCACACTCAGAGTCTCGTGGAGCAGCTCCGAAGTTGGGTCGAAGCACAGCTCCACGCACGGGATACATGACTATGTTGCCGCAGGAGCCGGCAGCAGACGCAATGTGGGCCTGGCAAGGGTGGGAGAAGTAGAGAGCCCTCGGCCTACCAGTACCGCTGCCAGGGCTCCGATGCCGACCAGCGCCCAGCCGGCGGGAGTGAGGGTGACCAGGCCGAGGAAATCACGCAAGGGAGGCAGGGTCAGGGCGGTCACGAGGACTCCGGCAGAGCCGACTACTGCCCCGAAGACGGAGCGAGTCAGGGTGCCTTCGGCTCGACCGGCGTCGAGGGTCTGGGCAAGCTGGGTGGACACGACGCTGGCAAACGCCACCGAGCGCGCTTGCGCGAGACCGCCGGAGCCAAGCGTGAGAAGAAAGGCGGCGAGCGACGGCGCGGCCGTGGCAGTGCCCCGGCGCAAGATATCCCTTCGCAAGGGCTTATCGAGGGCAGCCGTCCCTTCGCGAGCCAGCGCTGCAAGGTTCCGGCTCTCCGGTGGCTGCAGGGCTACGGCCAGAGAGGGAAGGACGTCCGTTACCAGGTTCACCGCCAGAATCTGCCGGGTGATGAGTGGGGAAGCCAATCCCAGCGCGCTGGCGCCTACCACCAGACCAAGCTCACCCAGATTGCCGCCCAGCAGCAGGGCAAGGGCGCGCCGAATGTTACGCCAGAAGCTGCGCCCCTCGACCAGAGCTTCCACCAGGGTTGCAAAATCGTCGTCGGCCAGGACGACGTCCGCCGCCTGGCGAGCAACCTCGGTACCGTTCTGACCCATCGCCACGCCAACATCGGCCAGTCGCAATGCCGGGCCGTCGTTCACGCCATCGCCCGTCATGGCAACCGTATGGCCCCGGCGTTGCAGGCTCTCGACAATCCGCAGCTTATCCAGCGGCGTGACTCGCGCAATCACCGTGACCCGCTCCAGGCGCCGGTCGAGCTCTCCATTGTCGAGCTCGGCTATATCCGCTCCCGTCACGATCTCGCTGTCACCAGTCAGCAAGCCGGCTTCGCCTGCTATGGCGCGGGCGGTGGCAGGATGGTCTCCGGTGAGCATGACGACACGAACGCCTGCATCGTGGCAGCGGCGCACCGCCGCGGCTACCTCGGGGCGGAGGGGATCGCTGATCCCGACAAAGCCCAGGGCAATGAGTCCCTGCGGATCGTCGAGGTCGTAATCACCCGGCTCATCGGCGGCCTGAGGGATTCCCTCCGCCACCATGAGCACCCGCAGTCCACGCTCGGCGAGCCGCTGCGCACGGGCAAGCAGCTCGTTCCGGGCAGCATCGTCCAGCGACACCCAGAGGGTACCCGCCTCACCCCCGCGGCGCACGCGGTCGCAGCGTGGCGCGATGGTCTCCACCGCTCCCTTCAAGCAGAGTCTTCCACCGACAACCGCGGCATGGAAGGAGCGTGCCGGATCGAAGGGCAGCTCGGCCTCGCGCTCCGCAAGCAGCTCGTCGCCGAGCTGTGCGGTTCGGACGCCCTCGGCAACGGCAATATCGGTGGGGTGCGCGGCCGCATCCGCCGCGTCTGGATGTGGTGTGGCAAGTCCTGCAGTGACCAATACGGCTCGCAGATCCGCCGGAAGGTTGGGATCGGGAGGAGCATCTCGATCCAGATCGGCCACCACGGTAAGGGCAAGGCGACCTTCGGTCAGAGTTCCAGTCTTGTCGGTGCAGGCCACATCTACTCGACCCAGCGCCTCGACGGCGGCGAGACGGCGAACCAGGGCTTTGCGGCCGGCCAGACGGCGGGCAACGGCGGCTTCACCGACACCTGCCAGCAGGGGCAGCCCCTCCGGTACGGCGGCAATGGCGATGCTCGCTCCGATGGCGAGCTGCGGTAGCCAGGCACCACCGCGCAACAGACCGGAAACCAGAACGACCACCCCGCCAACCGCGGCGATGGGCAGAACCTGGCGCAACAGGCGGTTCAGGCGCACTCCCAGGGGACTTGCCCTGGTTTCGTCCAGGGCCAGGGCAGCAGCGGTAGCGCCCATGCGTGTGCTCCGGCCAACGGCCACCACCACGGCAAGTCCGGTGCCGACCGTCACGTCACTGCCTGCCAGGACGATGCGGTTGGCATCGGTCGCCCCATCAGGAGCCTTGGTGATGGGCAGGGACTCTCCGGTCAGCGCCGCCTCGTCCACTTCCAGCCCCTGAGCGCCGATCAGCCGAGCATCGGCGGCAACCCGGTCACCCGAGGAAAGGACCAAGATATCTCCGGGCACGACCTCGCCGGTCGGTACAATCGTGGTCTCGCGATCGCGCAGGACGCGGGCGGTGGAGGCACCGATGCGCTCCAGCGCGGCAATTGCGTGGCCGGCCTGACGCTCCTGCCACACTCCAACGGCAATATTGGCCATGATCGTCGCGCCGATCATGACCACGTCGGCAGTCGATCCCAGAATGACCGAGAGGGTCGCACCGGCAGCCAGAATGCCGTTGAGTGGAGACCGGATCTGATGGAGGATCGCATCCAGAACCCCGTTACGCTGAATCAGGGGACGCTCGGCCTGCCGACGTCTGGCGGCCTGGGCGCTGCTCAACCCGGTCTCAGTAGTGTGGAACGCGTTCAGCACGTCTTCCACGCTGCGCCGCCCCCACCGCTCCGGGCGCGGATCGACCAGCCGTGCAATCGTGGACCAGGGTCGCTCGCCGCCCCGCAAGCGTGCCCAGCCATCCGCCAGGGCTCCCAGCGCGGCGACATACACCCCATAGGCGGCACGCGCCAAGCCGGGTGTCCCTCGGAATCCCCACGCGGCTCCGAACAGGTTGGCCCCGATGGATAGCACGACCGAATCACGTACCGCCGCCTCGCGTCGCGCCCCGGCATCCACGATCGCCGCCAGGGCGATCACGTCGGGTGCCAGGAGGTCGGCGCGAGCGGGGAAATGGCTGGTGCGCCCCGACGTGACCCCAATGGCCAGATCGCAGGCCTCAAAGGCAGCTGCTGCGTGCGCGCTATCCGCTGCTAGGGCGACCAGAGAGCCGTCTTCCTGTCTGCTGCGTACGGCCTCGACCGGGTCGGCATCGTCCAGCACCGGAATGTCCGTGCGTCGCGAGATCATCTGCGCCGGAGCCGGGTGACCGGCGCTCAGCAGTCCGATCTCCACGCCATGGCGCCGGCATGTCTCGACCAGCTCCGTCACTCCCGCGGCGATCTTCGGCCGCAGCGCAAGAATGCCGAGCGGGCGCGACCGCTTCCCGGCTTCCACTTCGCTGCGAAGGGCCAGGACGTATTCGCCACGATATCGAAGACGAAGGGCGGCCGGCAGCTCGGACCAGTTGGAGATAGGGCCGAGCGTATAGCGCACGCCACCGATGGATGCGCCGGCCTCGAAGCCGTCGAACGATCCGCCGGTGGCCGACGCTACGTCCGCAGCCGCGATGGCGCCTCCCCATGGTGAGCCGGCTGCGGCAGCGACGCTCGCCGCACGCGAGGAGATCTCAGAAGCGGCGTAGGCCTCGTCCAATGGCACTACGCCCGTCACCTCATATCCGTCGGCCAGGATACGTGCACCGTCGAGCAGCAGGTAGTCTGGCCGCCGAACGGGCCGGTCCTCACGTGTACCGACCACTACCACTCCGGAGCGCAGCACACGCGCGAAGGCGCCGAGGTCGGCGCCTTCTTTGCCAATCATCGCCGGCCGTGGGCTCACCAGCAACAACGCTTGCGCCGTCCGGCTGAGCGAACGCGTCACCAGCGCAGTCAGGGCGGCATACCCAAGCGAGATTGGTCCGATCGCGCGGAGATAGCGGTCATACAGTGTGGCGGCAACCGGGGCAGGCCGTGGCTGTGGAGCGAACGATTCATGCCCGCACAGCTCCACCACAAAGGGGCCACCATGCAGCCGCGCACCGGCCGGAATTGTTTCACCCGGCGCCACCGGCTCGGGCAGCCCATGGCGTCCGGCCGCGGTTCCGAAGCCCTCGATCACGATGCAGGTCAGCGGAGTTCGCTCGCCGCTCTCGAGACGGATGACCTCGCCGGGATGCGCTGCCGCCACCGTCTCGAGGCGCTCTTCATAGCGGCGGAACGCCGCACGCCGGGCTATGACCTCGGTAAGCAGGCGGAACGATTCCACGGCAGTGAGAGACAGACCGAGCGGACTGCCCGCCAGCGTCAGGACCAGGACACTGGGCACATAGAAGATAAGGTCGGCTATATCCCGGCCAAAGAGCCGGCGCAGCCCATTCCGGATAAAGGGAATCCCCTGTAGTATGCCGATCACGGCGCTGGCTCGAACCGCGCCCTCCGTCACGCCGGGAGACGTCTGAGAGCCGGTCAGCTGCCGCACGGCCAGCAATCCGAGCCCGAGTCCTGCTCCGACGGTGCGAACTGCGCTGTGCAGCAATGGCCCTGGATCGAGTGGATGTGACGGATGGTCCTCACCGGCCAGGTCGGGCAGCTCGAAGTCGGCTACTTCGCTCAGCAGGTCCTCTATGGTGGTTTGGTGCTGGCTATATTCGACCAGCACCCGTCCGGTGAGCATGCTTGCGGTGACTCGTGTCACGCCCGGTTGGCGTAGGAATTGGTCGACAACTCGCCGGATGAGCTCCGGATGACGATCCAGACCGCGGATCGAGATGCGAGCACGGCCCATGTGCCCCTCTCGCTCGTGCAGGACATGCGGCCGCGCCGGCTCGTCCTCTTCCACCTGGGAATCCGCGCCGGTGGATCCCCCATCTCGCAGCAGGGTTTGCACCGCGCGGAGGATGGCCTGGGCGTCGATTGCCGCCGGGTCGAAGCGAATCAAGAGGTTGGCAGTCAGGGAGCTGGCCTGTGCGCTCAGCACACCCTGCAGCTGGCGAAGCCGTGTCTCTAAGCGACGCTGCCCGTGTCCGGACCATCCGGACAGGTGAATACGCACCCGTCCCGGGACGGCGTGAACGAGCTGCGGTTCGTCGACGGCGGCTACGATCATTGTGAGCTGTGAGCTGTGAGCTATGAGCTATGAGCTATGAGCTATGAGCTATGAGCTATGAGCTGTGAGCCTTAGCCATTAGTCGTTAGTCTTGGTAGAGGTCGTTCGCGACGACCCCTACAATCGATAACCGATAACAGATGACCGACAACTCAAGGCTCAAGGCTCACGGCTGCGGCGCATGCTCTGGGCTTCCGCCCAAATATCTTCGGCTTCCTCCCGGGCAAGAGCCGCTCCCTTGAGAATCTGAAGGCCAATCTTGGACGCATAGCCGGCAACGGTCTGAGTGAATTGGTCCACCATCTCTTCGGCGCGCTGTGTTTCGAGGTGGTCCGGTTGATGCGCGTCGCGTGCTTTACCCGTGGACGAACCTCCGGATGGGCGCGCTTTTCGCTCGTTCATTGCTATTCGGCCTGAGTCGACCGGGAGGTCTTGCTGCCCCGTGCGATCACCTTCGCATCGTCGGTCGTTTGCTTTGCAGCATCGACACCGGCAGCCGCCGTTTTCTGGACTTCTGTGGCAGCGCCACGTGCGGCGGACGAAACTGCATCGCCTGCCTTGAGCGCCGCTGCGAGTCCATAGACGGCTCCACGACGCAGCCATCCCCGCAGCTGGGGGGAGAGCACTATTGCCGTAGCAGCAACTGCGATTCCAACCTCGGACTCAAAATAATCTTCAAGTGCCATCCTAGTTCTCCTATCCCGCTCATTGCCCGACAATATTGCCGGGGCCCGTAACTTTGATCATAAGCCTATAGCAACTTTCGGACCAATGAACGGGCCGTGATAGGGCCTACCAGCTTCCGTCCCGGACGGATCAAGTCCGGAATGTTCTGTAAAGAGCCTCCACCCCTGCAGTCACCTGCCATGCAGCACCTCGCCGAGCGTGATCCTGGCACCGGTTCTCAGCACCGAGTTGGCGTAAATGCGGGCCGCGAGCCAGGTTGCGGTCCCGATCATGATCAGGGTCAGCAGGATCGCCAGCACTACCTGCCACACCGAGGCGTCGCCGGTGGCCATGCGAATCGGCATCAGCACCGGGGCAAACACTGGCACCAGGGAGAGCACGGTGCTGGCGAGGCTGGTCGGATCAGTAAGCACGACAGGCCCGCCGCCCACGTACGCCAGGATGAGCCCCATCGTGATAGGCAAGGTGACCATTGCGGCGTCCTCCTGGCGGGAGACTAGCGAGCAGGACCGCTTGATCATCGCCGCCGGGCTCCAGGGCAAGGAGCCAGCACGAGCCCTCGACCTGCACCACGGTCACGCCCTTCAGGCCGTCCATCCAGGTTGGCGGCGCGCCCGGCGCATCGACCCAGAGTCGCTCGACATCGCTCTGTCGCAGGTCGTCCACCGTGCCGCATGCCACCATCCGGCCATGTTGAATGATGCCGACCCGGTCACAGAGCTGTTCGACCAGATCGAGCTGATGACTGGAGAACAGCACCGGGATACCGGCATTCGCCTGCTCGCGGAGCACCGTGCTCAGCACGTCGGTGGCCACCGGGTCCAGCCCGGCGAACGGTTCGTCCAGCACCAGGAGGTCCGGGGCAAAGACCAGCGCAGCCGCCAGCTGGATGCGCTGCTGATTGCCGTGGCTCAGCGTCTGCACGTCGTCATTGCCGCGCCCCGCGAGATCCAACCGCCCGAGCCAGGTCTCAGTCCCCCGCTGTGCCGCGGCAGCCGTCAGGCCGTGGAGCTCGGCCAGGTAGACGAGCTGCTCCCACACCCGCATCTTCGGGTAGAGACCCCGCTCCTCGGGCATGTAGCCGAAGCGGCGCCGCGTTTCGAAGATGAGCGGACGACCGGCCCAGCGCACTTTCCCGGCGTCCGCGGCCAGCACGCCCATCACGATGCGCATCGTGGTCGTCTTGCCGGCACCATTGCTGCCAACGAAGCCGAAGAGCTCGCCTGCCCGGACCTGCAAGCTCAGGTCCCGCAGCGCATCGACCTCGCCGTAGCGCTTGGAGACGCGATCGATCTCCAGTCCCTGATCAGCCACGGTCAAATGACTCCTGTTCGATCAGCACCGGCATCGGAGCCGCGCTGGGGTGATTATGCAGCGCCTGTTGCAAGGCTTCAAGCGCGGGAGCGACGCAGCCCCTCGCTGGGGATCTGGTCCCTATGCGCGTTGAGCACGGCCCGCGCTCCGTCGAGACGCTGCGTACGGCTTCCGTGGGGGCATAGAGCGGGCGGGTAAGGGCGTTCCTAGGCAGCGTCGGGCTTAGGCAGTGGCCAGTTCTACCTCTACCCGGACATTGTGCTTCACTCGATCTTCCGCGAGCTCGAGAAGCGTTGCTGCCAGGAGGTCAGGATCGTGCCGCACGAAGACGGCCATGGCCGTCAGCGGCTTGATTACGAGCTGGGGCACCAGCTCGTAACACCGTGCTAGGTCGATGGCGACCGGTTCAGACCCACGCCCCTATCGAAGCGGTATTCGAAGAGCTGGCGCAGGAGCAGGGAGTCCTCATCCGATGCCAGGGCAACCAGGCAGCGACGCACGTCACCAGGGGGAAGGGTCCCAAACTCGTCCCGTAAGCGGCCGGAGCTGCCACCATTGTCGGCCGTGGTTACGACTGCCGTAATGTTGGTCGTGTAGTGTCGCAGCCCGGTCAGGACAGTGTACATGCCGGTCCCTCCACCGATCGCGACAACCCGTAAGTCTGCTAGTGAATCCTCGTGCACTGATGTCTCCTCACCTCCTGTCAGGCGCCGACAGCCTCATAGATGCCGGGCCCGGTCACAGAGCTCACGCGCGTGCAGGTTCCGGTTGCCGGATTGAACTTGTAGAGCGTTCCCTTCTTGAGATGGAGCGGTGGCATTGGTCCATTCGTGATCACGCGGAAGCCACTGCCGTGCAGACCCGGGCAGGGCGCAGACACCTTGGCAACTATGATCTCCGTACCGGCGGTGCCGGACGTGCCTGTTCCGATCAGCTTCACCTTGGTGTCCGGTACAGAGATGGAAAACTTGCCGTTGGCGGGAACAACGACGCATTTCGCGTGTGTGTATCCCTGCGTGCTGCAAGCTTTCGCAGCGCGGGAGCTGTGCGCCGAGGAAGCAGAAGCCCCTCTGGCATGGAGCAGACCGACTGGCACAGCCATCATGGCTGCCAGCGTTAGAGCCGCCAATGTTCTCTTCATGAAATCCATCCTTATCGCTTTCTGGTGTTCACGCTTAGTCGCCGAAAATGAATTGTCACGATAGTGCGCATCATAGTGGATGTCTCGGGTCGCGGATGTATCCAAAGGGGACATAGGGGTCCGCCGGTCCATGGCGGTATGGGAGCCTGACGATTAGCGGCTCAGAAGCGCCATGAATTTCAAGGCGCAGGTGAGCATCGCGATCGAGACCAAGTGACCTGTCGAAAGAGCGCGCTCGTCTCGGCCCGAGAGTAATGTCTCCCGCCCCGCGAATGGAGACCTTCAGCGAGGATAGGTTGGTGCCGGGTTGGCGCTGCACGGTGAGGCTGTAGCGCCTAAAGTCTCGGGCGCTGAAAATGTTCGCCGGAATACTGTACTTGATCGTCACGGTCGCGGTTTGACCGCTGCGCACCAGGACGCGGCCGGCAAACTGGGTCAGGCCATATGCCGGCGCCGGCGCCCAGGGTTGCAGCCCGGACATATGCTGGAGCTTCGCGCCATGGGGTGCGTACACGCGGAGAAAATCCTGGTAGTCATGCTTGGTGCCCCAGAGGCCGGAACCCGGGCCGAAGCCTTCCAGGTCTCGAGGTGATGGGGCAACGTGATAGTAGACCCTGAGGGTTACGTCAAGCGAGAGATTTGGTGCAATTTTGACGTTGTATGCGGCCCACTCATGAACGTAGGGGTTGACCTTGTTGTATGACCTGTTGTCATCTACGACGTAGAGGAAGTCACCTGCGCTGTGCACCATGCTGCCGTCTGCACCGCTAGCCCGGATGACGGACTGGACCGCGGCTCGCCGATCGTATACGACGATGTCGCGTCGTGCAATGGCCCGAGCGAGTGCGGCGCCGAGCGCGGGCCACCGGTCCAACGGTAGCGTTTGCAGCCGCCGTAGTGAGGCGATCATGACCCATCCAAAGAACTGCTTGCGAACGGTATCGGCGGATCCCTGCTGTGACGGCCCCTTGAACAGGCCGTTGACGTACTGTTGCGCCACTGCCGCCACGTTGCCCGCATTCACCCAGCGGTGATACGGCGGCAGGTACACGGGCCCGACGGCGGCCAGAATGTCGGGCGCGGCGGTATCGACGAAGTTGATGACTCCATCGGCCCAGTGACCTGTATCCTCCCCATAGAACCAGCGCTCGAGACGGGCAGAAAGCGGGAAGTGGGGGGACCAGTTGGAATCCCGGAAGGTCCAGTACGCTTCAGGCGTGTAGAGCGCCTCGGGTAGCGGCGTCACCACGGAAGCTATCTCGTGCCAGAGCGCGCTTCCCGTGAATGCCGTTGTTAAAGACCCTTGGTAGATTCTGACGAAGCCGGCTGCGCCGATGAAGCCGCCAGTAGCGCGAAGCTCGGCTGGATCCTGCAAAACGAGGAGATAGCGACCTGGCGTCTGCGCCCCCAGAATCATGGGAGCTGCTGCGAGCCACATGCTTGCCACACGGAGGGTGGGGAGATTCTCGCGGAGCTGGGCAGCGGCGCCGTCGAACCGAGTGTTGCCACTGTTGCGAGGTAGCCGATCAAGCGCCTGGGAGGCGCGATCTACATCCCGGAAAGCAGACAGAAACTCTCCATGACCGGCTTGGAGTGGCGCGACGATGCGAACCGATAATGGCGTGCCGGAGGCGTGGCCGACGACAGCGGGCCATACTGGCGCCAGTCCATCAAAGAGATGGAGCATGGCGCTGCTTGCGTACAGGGACGCCTCGGTCGCCGCAGACGCCGAAGCTAGTTGGCCGCCTACCATTGGCACCCAGCCAAGATGATTGAGCACTGGCGACCACAGCTGGAGATCAGAGCGGGCGCTGGCAAACTCGCGCTGAGCGCTGACGAGGTCGGCCCGCACGGTTTCGCGGGTCGCTGGATCTTGCCGATGCGACAGCGATCCAATCGCCTTGGCGCTTGCACGCAAATCATGGGTACCGAGGAGCACGTGGCGACGGGCCGCCAGCACCTGGAATGAAGCCGCCACAGCGATTGCAAGTACGGCTGTGGTGCCCAGGGCGATACAGAGACGCTGGGTGTGTCGGGTATTCTCCGGCCGACCGCGAGCCTTCGCTGCGGCATACGGCTTAGCAGCAGCGCTCGGTTGCGTACCAACTCCACCAGGCAACGTCCGCATAGGTAACCGTCGTCCTCAGCACTTCCTAATCCAAAAGAGGGTTTCGTTTCCGTCCTCCTGCGTCCGAAGCAGCTCGTGGCCGGTGACGCAACACCAGTCACGGACATGGATACGAGTGCTGGGGTTTTGGGAGATGACGTGCAGCACCTGCCCAGCTTGCATCTCGTCGGTGCAGCGGTACAGTGCCGCACTCAGGATGGCGGAGGCGTCGCCTCCTGCATCGAGAATCGCCTGAGGCGCGCTACTCATAGCCGCCACTGTCGTTTTCCATGGTGGTTCGCTATTTCTGTTAGTGACGGGCGCTCAGAGGATGGAGGCGCCGGCCAGTAACCGGCACCCCGCAGACAGACGCTGCACATGGCCTCACATTAGGCGGCGCAGATTCCACTTCGATTCCACGCGTATTTCCACCCCGACACTGCGACGCAGCTACGCCAGTACCGCCTGGTCTTACCCAGCAGCTCCAGGTGGAAGACAGTGGGGTGCCGATAGAAGCCAAGCTACCTGCGTCTCGTCCAGGCCGAGACGGTGCAATAGCTCCCTCAGTCCAGCGCGAGGTTTGTCGAACGGTATGCGAAGCACGTCGTGCTCCGCCAGGAGGCTGTAATGGCCCCGCAACACCTCGAAGCCGCCGGTGCGCTTGGCGACGGCGATGCTCTCCTCGAGATCCCGAGCCGCCGGGTCTGCCTTCCGCTCGAGCAAAGACAGAACGGCAAGTCCAAAAAGAGGATACGCCGATGCCCAATAGTCTCCTATCTGGCGGCCCAATTCCACCGCGCGCTCGAAGCGCACGCGTGCCTCGTTCCAGTCACCTGCGAAGTACGCGTTGGCGCCGAGCCGGTAGGTCATAAAGGCCACACGGGCCGGATCGCCCAGACGTTCCGTGGCTTCCAATTCACGCTCCAGGTACGTCCTGCTGCGGTCGAACGCATTGTCAAGCGTCCACGCCACGGCGAGGCCATTCAAAGCCCGCGCCAGCATGTCGAGATCATTCACGGCTTCAGCCAGCGGAATCGCTCGGCCCAATACACACCGTGCATCCTCGCGGGCCCCCAGGTGCAGCAGCGCAGTGCCCCGCGCCACCTCGGAGCAGGCCAGAACATTGTGATCTTCCGTCAGTCGAGCAAGTACTGATGCTCGTCCGCCGGCCGCCAGGCTGTCTGTGTACTTCCGGCCAATGATGAGGAGCCAGGCCAGCGCCGCGTACAATCTGCGCACGCCTTCGCCCTGCGACACGTCCGTCTGCTCGAGGGACTCCAGGACCGACCATAACCTTGGGAGCCCCTCCTCCCATGTTCCTCTGTGGACATGCACGGTGCCGATTCGCGCGGTTGCACGCCCGAGCTCCTCTAGATGCCCCGACGCTTGGTACGTCTCTGTCGCCTGATCGAGTTCTTCTAGCGCCTCATGGTACCGAGCCAGTGTGGTCAAAACCGCTCCCAGCTTCTCGTGCGCCGCGGCAGCGTGCAGGGTGCTGCCGCCGGCTGCCGGCTGCGTCTCCACGCGGTGTACCAGCTCCCGGTAGTGGGCTTCGGCGACTTCATGAGCATGGAGCGCCCGCGCCCGATCTCCTGCGCGCTCCAGGTACGCAACTGCCTTCTCCTCGTTGCGACTTCTCGCATAGTGGTGGGCAAGCGCCTCTATGTCCTCTGGTCGCTGCTGTTCGATGGCTTTGGCTATTGCTCCATGGAGATGCGATCGCCGCGGCCCGGACAACTGCTCGTAGAGGGCTTCGTGGAGAAGCGGGTGGCGGAAGGCGTAGCCATCACCTGCGCCTTCCAGCAGGTGCGCCTCCATGGCGCGATCAAGCGCATCAAGAAGCCGTTCTTCAGAGATGGGCGGCTGGAAGGCTCCTGCAGCCGCCGCGTGCAGCAACGTGAAAGATGATTCCATGCCGGCCACGGCTGCCAGGCTCACACACCGACGCACTTCCTCACCCATGTGGGCGACCCGCGTCTGCACTAAGTCCCGCACCCGGCGTGGCACGGTAGCCACAGCGGTGGGCAGCAGCTCCCAGTGTCCATCGGTGAGGACCAGATGCCCGTTTTCTCGCATCGTTTGCACCAGCTCACAGATGAAAAACGGATTACCAAGGGCGAGCGCGTACAGTCGGTCCAGGACCCGGAGGTTTACCTCCCCATTGGGCAACAAAGTCCGGACAAGATAATCACAGTCCCCGCGGCTGAGGCGCCGAAGGGAGATACGACGGGGGAGCCCCTCGCGTACCACTCCGGACAAGAGCTGGTGAAACGCTCCGCCTGCGTCCTCATCCTCCTCCCGGTAGGTCCCGATAATCAGCCAGCGGTGGTCCGCTGCGATGCGGGCCAGGTGGTGCAACAACTGCAAGCTGGCGGCATCGGTGGCGTGCAAGTCGTCGAGCACGAGGAGCACCGGCTGGGTTGTGGTGAGCCCCATAAGCATGGACGCCACCGAAGAAAATAGGCAGCCCCGTTCTATCTCCAGGCTTATGGCCGTGGAGGGTACCCCACCGCTGTGGGTGAGTGATGGAATGAGGCGTGCGAAGATGGGATCACGCGCAGCCAGCTCCTCCCGCTCGGTGGGGGGGCGGGTGGACAGATAGCTCTCAAAGGCCTGGATGAAGGGGCCATACGGAACGATGCTTTCCAGCACGTAGCTTGCACCCCAGAGCGCGAGGACGCCAGTCTGAGCTGCCTCGCGCGCGAGGTCGGCGACGAGCCGGCTCTTTCCGACGCCCGCCTCACCGCTTACCAGGATCAGACATCCCATTCCCGCCTCGGTATCTGCCAGAACCTCTCGCAGGATCTCCATCACCCGGTCACGGCCGACGGTTGGCGTGGATGGAGAACGCCGGATGCTACCGGGCAGGGAGGCAACCCCGGTACCTTGGGCGGATGGTAGCGGGGTTGCATGCACCACAAGACCTCCAGCCGGCACAGGGTGCGAGGGTCCTCCTGTCAGGATGGTCTGATACAACGCCTCTGTTTCGGGCTCCGGCTCGGCGTCCAGCTCCGCGCGAAGCACGTCGCGGCAGGCTTGGTACTGCTGTAGCGCTTGCGGCCGGCTGCCGCTGGCAGCGTAGAGACGCATCAAGCCCCGGTGCAGCTCCTCTCGCAGAGGGTCCTGCTCCAGCACCGGCCGCAAGCGCTCCGCGGCCTGGTGGTAGGCGCCACGCTGTTCCAGAACATCCGCCCATGCGAGGAGGACGCGGATCTGAAGAATGGCAAGCGCCTCTCTGCATCCGTTTGCCCAATCCTCGTACCGGTCCTCCGGAAGCAGCTCACCGGGATACGCGGCCAGGGCGGCTTTGAAGTGGATCGGTTCTTTGGTGCTGATGGCTTCCGCCGCCAGCGCTTCAAAGTGGTCGACGTCGATCCAGGTGACATCGGTGTTGAGGGTAAGGACGTCGTCGACAAGACGGAGATAGGAAGAGTCAGTCCGGGCTGGCAGCTCCGGTTCAAGAGCGCGGCGCGCGGCATGGAGCGCTTTACCGAAGCGGTTCAGGGCGGAGTCCACATCCACTTCCGGCCACAAGAGATCCAGGATCTGCTCCCGATGGAGGCGGTGCTCGGGCGTCGCGGCCAGGAGTTTGACCAGGGTCCGAGCAGCACCGCGCCGCAGCCAGGCGGATGCCGGAATAACGTGTCCACCACGTTCGGCACGGAACCCGCCGAGAAGATGCAGCCGAAGCGCCAGGTTGGCAGGGGTAACAAACTTCGGCGTCATATGCGCGTTGACGGTATGTCCAAGTGTGACCCTAGCTCGGTTGGAATTCTGCCACACGTGCTTCCACCATTATACTCCTCGCTCCTCGTTCCAGCCAGTGTCAAAAGTCCCTGTCAAGTGGGGACTTCGGTCACTCCTGGTTGGCCTCCGACTCGGAGAGTGACGCGCTGCTCAGAATAAGAGTTCGCGCAACGCGGTCAAGGACCGCTTCGTCACAACGGCATCACCTTCGCACGCAGGATACGGACATCTACGCGTGAGAGCAAGCGGGCGGAGGAGTCTCCGATGGGAGAACAAGCTTATGTCGATCCAGGATCAACGTGTGATTGGCGGGACGGGCAGCGCCCTCGAGTGCCCGGTACAAGGGCGATTTTCCACGGGTGAACGCGCCTTTCCACATCCGTTCACAAATCGCTTCACAGGTCTATACACTTGGGCCCACCAAGCTGTCAGTGACGACACCTGCCCTGGTCAACGGTTCCTCTTGCATGTCGTGTTTCTCTACGGTCCTAACGTCATGTCAGGCAGACGTTGCGACGCTCGTATCACCCTATTACCCCTGAACGCCCGCCCCGTAATTGGGAGGATGTGGACCGCAGAGAACAGGATCGATGTGGAATCGAAGTGGAATTGGCAGCGCCTAAGCTGACTGCGTGAACTCAGTTGCACCTCATCATTGCATCGTTAGCGCATAGATCACCGGTGCTGGTGCCAAGGGAAAACCCGTCCCCAATTCGAAACCCTGAGTACTCGAGCCTGGAGGGATACATGATAACGACCGTCACTACCACAACAGTAACCACTGCTACCGCAATGGGCTTCACCGCGGCGCTCGGGGTGATCGTGACGCTAACGTTAATTGCCTTTCTCATTGGCAAGGAGATCGCGAGTGGCGCTCCCGGGGAGCGAGCCATCCGCTGGGGCAGAACGCTCAATATTGGCATAGCCCCGCTGCTGATGGCATTCGGCGTCATTGTGTTGGTAAAGATCTCGGAAGTTATCTGATTCGCAGCTCGCTGCCAAATGGAGCGCCGTAGGGAACACCGGGTTACCTGTGCCCTGCGGGGGCTCTCTTCCTGCGCCGGGCGCAGCCGGCTTGGTGGCGCTCCCGAGGCGGAATCGCACGTGGAAACGGAGTGGAAGACGAAGGGTCTAGGCTGAATTCAGCATATCGGTCCTAGAGAGGGGAGGCAGCTTCAATGGGAGCTCTGGCCGAGACCATACAACCGGCTGTGCGGCCGAGGATCGCAGTCGTCATTCCCGCGTACAACGAGGAACGATTCATCTGCAGCGTCGTGATCACGGCGCTGCAGTATGCGGAGACAGTGATTGTGGTCGACGACGGGTCCAGCGACCGCACGGCGTCTCTCGCAGCCATGGCGGGTGCTGAGGTGGTACAAATGCCCACCAACGTCGGCAAGGGACTCGCTCTGAACGCTGGGTTCAAACGCGCGCAGGAGTCGAACCCAGCGGTGGTAGTGACCCTGGACGGTGACGCCCAGCATGACCCAGCGGAGATCCCCGAGCTGGTACAGCCGATCCTCCAGGGGGAAGCCGATGTGGTCATCGGGTCGCGGTTCCTGGGCAAAAAGAGCGCTATTCCTCGCTGGCGCCAAGCCGGCCAGCACGCCCTGACCGTCATGACCAATACGGCGAGCGGGGTGGCCACGACGGATTCACAGAGTGGATACCGGGCGTTCACACTCTCGGCAATCCAGGCGCTTCGCTTTGGGAGCCGGGGACTGGCCATGGAATCTGAGATGCAGTTTCTCTTGCAGAGGACAGGGCTCCAGGTGGCCGAAGTTCCAATCGGTGTCCAATACCGCGACGGCAACAAGCGCAATCCGGTGGCCCACGGGCTGCAGATCATCGATGCCGTCCTGGCATTGGTAGCCCGGCGGCGGCCCCTCCTATTTTTCGGGTTGCCGGGGATGCTTCTCGCGGTGGCGGGATTTCTCGTCGGCCTGCATGTGGTGGGAGTGGTCGACCAGCAGCATGTCGTGCCGTTTGGGACGGCGATTTTCAGCACGCTCCTTGTCCTCGGAGGGATCCTGTTTGGGATGACGGGCGTGATTCTCAACAGCCTCGAGCATTTCATGACACGGCTGCGGGAGGAGCTGCACGAGATGATCCAGCAGAGTCCCCATGCTGTCACCTCGTCGCACGACTAGGAAGGACGAGCACGTCGAATTCTCATGAACAAACACTCGGTACGTGACGAACAGAACGCCACTGTGTCCGGCCTGGTAGCCCGCATCGAGCGAGAAGGCATGTCCTGTCTATGACAAGCGCGACACGGGCGGTAGAATGTCGACTCCCGAAGGTGCTGATTGCGCTTGGGACTCGTCCGGAAGCCATCAAGATGGCCCCGGTCGTGCGCACGATCGAGGCCGACCCGGGTCTCCAGGTTTGTGTAGTGGCGACTGGCCAGCACCGTGAAATGCTCGATCAGGTCCTGGACGTTTTTGGGATCGTACCTAGCCACGACCTCGACGTTATGACGCCGGATCAGACACTTCCTGAGCTTACCAGCCGCCTCCTGTCCGCCCTCGACCGCGTGTTTGAGACCGAAGCCCCAGCGGCCGTGCTCGTGCAGGGCGACACGACGACGGCCTTTGCCGCAGCGTTGGCTGCGTTCTACCGGAAGATCCCCGTCGGACACATTGAGGCCGGACTGCGAACCAGCGACCGCTACACGCCCTTTCCCGAGGAGATCAACCGTCGCCTGGTTAGCTCACTCTCCCGGTGGCACTTCGCTCCCACCGAGAAGAGTCGAGCAGCGCTGGTGCGCGAAGGGACTCAGGATGAGGACATTCTTGTCACCGGGAACACGGTCATCGACGCCCTATACTTCACCCTGGGGAGTACGACAGCACGGCTCCGTGCCATCGCCGAGCCCGAGCGGCGTGTCCTGCTCGTGACGGCGCACCGGCGCGAAAGCTTCGGTGCGCCGTTTGAAGCGCTATGTCGCGCCATCCGCAGGATTGCCGATCGATACCCGGACGTCGAGATCTTCTACCCCGTCCACCTCAACCCGAACGTGCGAGATCCCGTCGGCCGAATCCTCACGGGACACCCTCGAATCCGCCTGCTAGAACCGCTAGACTACGTTTCCTTCACGCATCTGCTGGCGCAAGCACACATCGTGCTTACCGATTCAGGCGGAATTCAGGAGGAAGCTCCTGCGCTTGGCAAACCTGTCCTCGTTATGCGCGATGTAACTGAACGACCGGAAGCGGTGGAGGCGGGAGTCGCGGAGTTAGTAGGGACGGATGAGACCCGGATTGTGTCGCGGGTTAGCCGGCTCCTGGACAATGCGGCGGCATACGCCGAGATGGCGCGGTCGGCGAACCCGTACGGCGACGGCCGTGCGAGTCGAAGGATTGCAGCCTTCCTTCACCGCCAACTGGTGACCGACAGCCCAGTCGCAGCCAAGACAGACAGTAGTCGCGCAGCATGAGAGGCCATGCTACGAACGTTCGCCACACGAGTGGCGGAGCGGAGTCAGGCTGCGCAGGTCTGGCAGCCTTGTTACCTCATGCATTTAGACGATCGAACCATGGAGGACCCGCGTGAAGATCTTGGTAACCGGAGGGCTGGGCGTAGTGGGGACGCCACTCGTGGCGGATCTGCGCAGGCGCGGCCATGAGGTTTGGATCGCGGACCGAGGCCACCACCACGGCGAAGGCTACCTGCGGTGTGATGTTGGCGAGTTTCGCCAGGTCGAAGCTCTCTTTACCGGACAGAGATTCGATCTGGTCTATCACCTGGCGGCAGAATTCGGACGGTGGAACGGCGAGGACTTCTACGAAACCCTGTGGCGCACCAACGCCATCGGAACCAAGCATGTGATCCGGATGCAGGAGCGACTGGGCTTTCGAATGGTCTTTACAAGCTCCTCGGAGGTGTATGGCGACTATCGCGGTGTGATGCGCGAGGATGTCCTCCAGGAAGCGCCGATACGCCAGATGAACGACTACGCCATGTCCAAGTGGGTAAGCGAGATGCAGATCATGAACTCTGCGGATATGTGCGGCACGGAGGCGGTACGGGTCCGTCTCTTCAATACCTATGGCCCCGGCGAATACTATTCAGCGTACCGGAGCGTGATCTGCCGATGGGTCTATCACGCGCTGCACGGCGAGCCATACGTGGTCTATACGAACCATAAGCGGACGAGCACGTACATCGATGATACTGCACGCGCGCTCGCCAACATCTCACAGAATTTCAAGCCGGGCGAAGTGTACAACATATCCGGGTCCTGCCTGCACGATATGAAGACCCCCAGCGACATCATCTTGACCCAGCTTGGTCTCGACGACTCAAAGGTGATGTACAGGGACGAGGAGCCGCAGACCACGCTAGAGAAAATCGTCGACGGCAGCAAGGCGCGGCGCGACCTCGACATGGAGACAAGTGTTGATCTCGCGGAAGGCATCGCGCGCACTATTGCCTGGCAAAGGGAAGTCTACGTTGTCTCGTCGAGGTGACGACCTGTTGCCCACCGTCTGTGTTGTGGGGACCGGGTACGTGGGACTGCCGCTAAGTATCATGCTCGCCCAAAGTGGCCATCGAGTGTTGGGCGTTGACGTGCAGGAGCGCGTGGTCGAGGCCATCAACAGCGGAGAATTTCCCTTTGAGGAAGACGCCATGGCGAAGGCATTCCACCAACCCGCCGTACGCGCCAACCTGCGCGCCTCATTGACGCCCGAGGCCGCCGACATCTTCGTTATCGCGGTGCCGACACCAGCCGATCACCGCAAACGCGTCGCCGATCTCTCCTACCTTGGGGCAGCCATGGGGTCTATCTTGCCACATCTCCGCCGAGGAGCTCTCATCATCGTCGAGTCGACGATTCCGCCGCTCACCTGCCGCGGCGTTATAAGCCGGATCATCGAACGGCATGGCTTCGAGGTTGGCAAGGATATCCTCCTGGCACACTGTCCCGAGCGCATTCTGCCCGGAGACATCATGCACGAGATCGTCCACAACGACCGCATTATTGGCGGCGTCACGCCTGAAGCCGCCTGCCGGGCACGGGAGATGTACGCATCGTTTGTCCAAGGCGAGCTTATCGAGACCGACGACGTGACCGCCGAGCTATGCAAGCTTATGGAGAACACCTACCGCGACGTGAACGTCGCCCTGGCGAACGAGTTCGCCGCGGTCTGCGAAACGCTTGGCATCGACGTCCTCAGGGCAATCGAGCTGGCAAACCACCACCCGCGCGTCGACATTCTCAAGCCAGGGATCGGCACCGGCGGCCATTGCATTCCGGTTGATCCCTGGTTCATCCGCCAGGTGGATCCGGACAATGCACGCCTGATCGATGCGGCGAGGCGTGTCAATGGTGAGGTACCGGGGCGAATTGCTGCCAAGATTCGCCGGGCGGTTGCTCAAATCAGCGGGCCAGCCATCGCAGTCGTGGGAGTGACATATAAGCCAGATACGGCCGATTGCCGCGAAAGTCCGGCCATTGAGATCATCGACCTGCTCCGAGCGGACGGCTACGACCTCGCCGTGTACGACCCGTATGCGGTGTCGTACCCCTGGTCGCAGGGTGGGCTGACGGAGATCGCGCGCGGTGCGGACTGCCTCGTGATTCTGGTCGAGCACGCGATCGTGCGGGCCCAGCTGGCGGAGTGCGAAGACGAGATTCTGGCTGTGATGCGCACCCCGACCATAGTTCGTTTCTACCACCCCGCGGTCGAGTGCCCAGCTCCGCGGACCGGCGAGGCGATAGCGTCTGTGGCTGTTGCCTAGGAGAACGCCATGCGGGCTGATGTTTGCTGCCAAGTTACAACGTGGGGCGATAGTCGATGATGGATGGAAATCAGAACTGGCGACGCGTTGCGACCCTGAGGCGACTTCCCACCGCGCTGCTCCACGAACGGCGCAACCATCCACTCCTTCCTATGGGCGTGTCGTTCGCCCTGGGAGGTGGCATCGGTGGAAAAGTCGGTCGTCGATGGCTGCAAGGCTTTGTCGCGGACGGGATGAGTATTCGTCTCGCCGGCGACCGTTTCTCATTGCGCAGCGACGAAGATGTGCTGTACGAGCTCTGGTACCAGTACACCGATATCCTGTATCCGGCCGCGACGCACTGTCCTTTACCGATTCTCTTTCACGAAGGACCCTACGGGTCGACGCAGTGCCACCTTAAGTCCGGTGATGTGGTCCTCGATGTCGGAGCCAATATGGGCGTGTTCAGCATTCTGGCGAGCAAAATAGCCAAGATGGTGATCGCCTTTGAGCCGCTTGAATCCGCTCGCTCCTTACTCCAGGACAATATCAGACTCAACGAAGCGGGCAACATCACCGTCATCCCTGCCGCGGTAAGTAACGCGAGCGGGAGCGCAGCCCTCCAGAATCCCGGGGGAATCGGGACGGCCAGGTTTGCTTCGCTCGCGGACGAAGGCGGCTCTACTCCTTCTGCCATCGTCCCGGTCACGACGGTGGACGAGACGGTCACCAGCCTCGGTCTGAGCTCGGTGGATTTCATGAAGATGGACATTGAAGGGGCGGAGCCGCTTGCGCTTCAGGGAGCAGCCGAGACGATTTCTCGCTTCAAACCACATCTCTCGATCTGCACGTACCACGATCCTGCCCAACCTGCGGCCATTAGAGACATCGTGTCGACAATTGACGCTGATTATCGCTTCGAACAGACGCCGTTCAAGCTTCACGCGTACCTGGCGAGCAAGGTCGACTGATGAGAATCCTTGTCGTCCAGGAGAGTGACTGGATCAAGCGCAATCCGGTTCAGCAGCACCATATGCTGGAGCGGCTGTCGGCGCAGGGCCACGAAGTCCTGGTCATCGATTACCCGATCCGATGGCGTGATGAAGGACGAGGACTGCTGGCTTCTCGGCGCGTGCACCGCGGCGTTGCCAAGGTTGTGCCCGAAGCGGACGTTACGGTCATACGAACGGCCGCGTTGCGGATATCCGGCCTCGGAAAGTTGGGCTGGCTCGCGACAAATACGCTCGAGCTGGCTCGCGCCTTTGGAACGTTTCGGCCCGATGTAGTAGTGATTCTCGGCTTAAGTAACGGTTTGGTGGCTCTGGGGCTGGCCAAACTCGCCGGAGTACCTGCTGTGGTGCACCTGATCGACGCCCTGCACACCCTCGCCGAGCCCCAAGCAATCCGGCCGATCGCGGCCCGCGTGGAGCAGGCCATCCTCCGTGGTGCAGATCGGGTCGTGGCGACCAACAAGGCTCTGGGGAAATATGCCGAGCGGATGGGAGCGCGGCCGGATGAGATTGTGATCATACCAACCGGCGCGGACACCGTCCGTTTCGGCCCGCATGTGGACGGATCGACGATCCGTGCCGAGTACGGCATCCAACCGGATGACCGCGTCATGCTATTCATCGGCTGGCTCTACACGTTCTCAGGCCTCCGTGAGCTGGCAGAGATAATGTCAGCCGATCCGGGTACTGCTTCCGGCTTGAAGCTTCTCGTCGCCGGAGACGGCGACCTGATGCCGGAGCTCCGCCGCCTGCGGGAGGAGCGTCTTGGTGACCGACTGATTCTGGCCGGCGCACAGCCGGTGGAGCGCATGCCCCAGTTTGTGGCGGCAGCCGATATGTGCCTCTTACCCGCGCACCGCAACGCCACAATGGCGCATGTTGTCCCGGCGAAGATTTATGAGTATCTGGCAGGGGGCAAGCCTGTTCTAGCATCGGCGCTCGCCGGCCTTCGTGTCGAATTTGGGGATAATAGCGGCATCCGATATGTGGACAATGCGGAACAGCTGCTCTCGGTGGCTAATGAACTCGCGGCCAACCCACTGGAGCGAGGCAGGCTAGGTGCCCAAGCGCGCCGTACTGTTGAAGTGAGCGGTACATGGTGCCACGTTACGGAGCAGTTTGCGCAGACACTGCGGGCCGTGCAGCAGGTCCAGCCAGTCGCGCCCGGGGTTGGGGCAGCTTGATGCGCATCCTCCACGTGGCACCCTGCTACGCACCGGCCTGGGCTTACGGAGGTCCGGTGCGGGTCGTAACTGGCCTAACGTACGAGTTGACACGACGGGGTCACGACGTTACCGTCTTCACGACCGACGGCTTCATCGGGGAGCGAGGGCTCGATAGCCCCGAGCTGCATGGGCTTCGCGTCCGCCGCTTCCCGGTGGTGAGTCAGAGACTTGCACGATCCGCCCGGCTGTTCGTTGCTCCCAAGTTCGGCTCAGCAATCGCCTCAGCCGTCCGCGATGCCGACATCGTGCACATCCATGAGCATCGCACCCTGCAGGCAGTATCTGCGGCTGCAGCATGCAGACATGCGGACGTGCCGTACGTGCTTTCTGCGCACGGCAGTCTCCCAATCGTGGTGCAGCGTGTCTTGGTCAAGAGGTTCTTCGACCAGCTCCTGGGCAAGCGGGTCATTGAGGGGGCCAGGGCCTTCGTTGCCGTGTCAGCTGTCGAGCGCCAGCAGCTCCTTGGGTATGGGATCGACCATAGGCGCATTCGGGAGATCCCGAACGGCCTCGACAGTGGGTTCTTCAAGGCGTTACCCGGAGCAGGTCAGTTTCGGGCCCTCCACGGGTTGGAAGGTGCAGACCTTGTACTCTTTGTCGGTCGAATCCACGCACAAAAAGGCCTTGCCACTCTGCTCGAGGCCTTCGCCCTGCTCGCCCGAGACAGGGAACGGGCGGTCCTCGTGATTGCGGGCCCTGACGACGGCTACGCGGATGTTCTCACACTGAACGCTCGTAGATGGGGGCTGGAATCCCGCGTGCATGTGATTGGTCCCCTATACGATCAGGACAAGCTGCGGGCATACGTCGACGCAAATGTGCTTGTCTACCCATCCGCCTACGAGATCTTTGGGCTTGTTCCACTTGAGGCGATCGCGTGTGGCACTCCGACCGTCGTCTGCGACGGAACTGCATGCGCTCAAATCGTTGGCGAGCTGGAGGCCGGCGTGTCGGTACGGCCTCACGATCCAGAGGCTCTTGCAGCAGGTATCACGGAGATTCTAGACCGGCCCGATCCCTCGCGCCAACTGAGGCACGAGCGATCACTCCTGGCAGACCGATACAGCTGGGCTACCATCGCAGCGCAGGTTGAGTCGCTCTATGCCCACTGCATGAGTCAGCATCGAGCTGCACATGGAAGGTGTTCGCAGCTAGCACGACCCATGAGGCCGGTCTAGATGCGGGTCGCCTTCATTAGCCAGGAATTCCCGCCCCTGATCGATGGCGGCGCGGGCACGTACGCGGGAGGGTTGGTTTCCGCCCTGGCCCAGATCGGCGTGGACGTAACCGTGTTCACGGTTGGCGGGGCCCAGGCTGGGGACGTTGCAACTGTAGCGGTGAGCCCCCGTTCCGCGGGCGCGATAGGGTTCTGGCGCCGGCTTCCACGCGCTATTACAGAAGCTGTACGCCGCGACGGCGCGTTTGATGTGATCCACGGCAACGGCATTGCCGATCTGCCGCTCACGCGGCATCGCGGTCGTGGTGCGCGCGTTGTAACGGTGAACCATGTCACGCGACAGCTTGTTCGGCCGGGAGTTGCCGGGCTGCTTCATCGTGCGCGGGACATCCGAGGAGAGACAGGATTGGTCCCGCTCGTCGAAGGGCGCGTCATGCGGCGCGCGGACCGGGTGATTGCGATCAGCGAGATGACGCATGCCGATGTCATCACGCACTGCGGCGTCTCCGAGAACCGCGCGACTGTCATCCACATCGGCGTTTCGGAGGCAAGGCCGATCCCACGCAAGCGCACTGCTGCCGTCCGTGCCGAGCTCTGCCCGCCTGGCGAGTCGCTCGTGCTCTCCATGGGACGGATGGAGCACCGCAAGGGAACGGACCTGTTGCTTCATGCTTTTGCGCTTCTGAAGCAGGAACAAACGCCAAGCCGGCTCATTCTGGCCGGAGACGGTCCGGTTGAAAGCTACCGCGCGATTGCCCGCGGCCTCGGCATTGCCGAGCGCGTCTCCTTTCTTGGGCGGGTCGACGATGACCGCCGCGACACGCTGTATGCGGCGTGCGATGTATTCGTCTTTGCATCCCGACTGGAGGGGTTTGGCCTGGTTCCCTTCGAAGCAATGGCGTTCGGAAAGCCGGTTGTTGTGACTCGGACGGGCGCTGCCTCCGACGGCCTCATCAAGCCGAGCCACGGCGCGGTTGTTCCGGTGGACAACCCAGAGGCGCTGGCGGGTGCCATCGCCGGTTTGCTCGGCAACCGCGCACGCATGGCAACCACCGGCGAGGCCAACCGGGACTGGATCGAGAACAACCTCTCCTGGCGGTCGGTGGCACTACGCACGGTAGGAGTGTATACGCAGGCGATAGAAGCTCGCGAAACAGATGGAGCAGTGGCTGGTCTGCGCAGGTACCTAGGGACGGAATAGGCAGTGGCATGGCTCAACACGCAATCCGGTCAGGACTCGCTCAGCGCACTAGGCTCGGCTCATCTGTTCGTGGCGTGGTTTCCTTGGGGCAGAGTGCCTCGCCAGTTGCCGGTGCGAACATCTTGGCGGCAGCAATCGGGGCAGTGTGGTGGCTTCTCGCCCTTCGTCTTTCCGCACCCAATGAGGCAGGTCATTTTGTCGCCATGTACGGGGTCGCCACGTTGGTAGCGGAGGCTGCAAACTTCGGCGTAGGATACGTCTTGATCCGGTATTTCGCCGCGCTGCGGGAGTTAGGCCCGGCTGTGGTGCGAACGGGCTTCAGCATAGTAACAAGCGCTACCATCGCCCTGGTCGCTCTCCTTGCTGCAGCCGGACGCATCCTTGCCGGCCATGCCCCAGTGCCCAACGGAAGCCTGACGTACATGATGCTATTGGTAACGGCGTTGGGTACTGCCTGGTACGTCATGACCGACAACCTACTACTGGCTACCGGGCGTAGGCGAACCCTTCTTATGCGGGCGGGAGCGGCATCGGTCGGGCGAGTAGTGCTGCTTATCGCACTTTTCTTCCTTGGGCGGCTGCAGTGGGTTTCCCTGTTAGCAAGCTACGCCGTCCCCCAGATCCTCGCCTCGGTGGCGGCATGCATTGTCTCACGCCCGGAGATCTTAGGCGGGGCCAGGAGGCAGATCCTTCTCGGTGTGGGTGAAATCGGTCCCCTTGCCCACTACGCGTGGCAGAGCTATCTGGGCAATGTTGTCGCAGCGATTGTGCCCAACGTTCTGCCGGTTATTGTGGTGTGGCAGATCGGGGCCGTCGGTGGGGCACAGTTTGGTGCCGCGTGGTTCGTCGCGAGCCTCCTGATGCTTGTACCCACTGCGATATCGCTGACCAGTTTCTCGGCGGTTGCTCGAGGTGAGCATCACATAGACCAGATCGTCTCGCACAGCACCTGGCTCATGGTTGTCGTCCAGGTTCCCATGACGGCCGCCGTGCTAGGCCTCGGGCCTCGAGTCCTACCATACCTCGGCCATCCATATGCCCATGTCGGGTTCTGGCAGCTAGCACCGCTGCTCGTCGGAGTGCTCTGTGTGGGTTTCACGAGCCAGATCTACTCACATGCCAGGCTGATCGATGGGGGACTACGTCTTGTTCTGGCCGCGCAGACCCTGCAGACAGTCATCGTGCTGTCACTGGCAGTTCTGCTCGCCTCGGATTTTGGACTCACCGGTGTTTTCATGGCCTGGCTCACAGGGTCCGGTGCAACCTTCGTGATCACCCGCCTCGTAGGCTTCTGGTATCTCGCGCGCATTCAGGACGGTGTCGCCAGAAGAGGGATAGAGGTCGGGTCGATGTCCGAGTTGGTGGTCGAGAGCGGCGCTCAATGACCGGGCTCCTAACGCGGCACTATGGCGCCAGCAGCACTCGCGTCAAATTGATTCTGGTTGCGCTCCTCTCCAAATGGGAAGTGACGGTCTTACAAACGCGGTAGGCCAGAGAAAAGAGACGAAGTCATGCTTCATGACCCACAGACGCACACGAGGTACACAGCACGCCAGGGTGCGACGCCGACGGTGTCCGTCATCGTGCCGACGAAAAACTCGGCGCGCCACCTCCGTCATTGTCTTGAATCTCTGCATGCGCAGATTGAGCCCGCTCTGGAGGTCCTCGTGTGCGATGACTCGAGCTCGGATGGGACGGTAGGCATCGCCAACGACCTCGGAGCGATCATTGTGAGTGCGGGCCCCGAGCGCAGCGCGCAGCGGAACTTCGCGGCGCGACATGCACGGGGTGAAGCTCTGCTCTTCATCGACTCAGACATGCAGCTTCAACCTGGCGTGATCCGCTCTTGCATCGAGCAGTGGCGGAACGGCGCCAGAGCTATCATAATCCCGGAGGTGGTCATCGGCCGCGGACTCTGGGCACGGAGCCGTGAACTAGGGAACCGCCTCCATGAGGGCGTCCCTGGGTACGAGGGAGCCAGGTTTGTTGACCGTTCGCTCTTCCTCTGGGTAGGTGGGTACGACGAACGCATGGTAGCGGGGGAGGACTTCGATCTCCACATGTCGCTGGTCGAGGCCGGTGGCATAGAAGGGGCAGCAACGACGCCAATATATCACCTGGAACACGAACTCTCGCTCCGTGACTATATCCGGAAGTGGCGGTACTACGCGGCGCGTCTTGACCCATTCTTGGACAAGCGAGGACAGGTGAGGCGACGACTGCCGACTTTGCCCCGCCTTGTGGTCCAGCGTTGGCGGCTCGTGGCACATGATCCCCTTGGTTTCGCTGGGCTCGTGATTCTCAAGATCATCGAGTTCGCAATCATCGGATGGCGGATCCGTATCCCTCTGCGGCCGGATCGTGCGCGCCAATGACGCCGCACGCCGCTGAGGCGCCCGTGACGGACGAAACGGTAGCGCGTGTCGCTGTGACAGAGATAGCAGCGCTATCAGGTGTCGGCCTCCCTTCTGACGGTAAGTACGGAGGTTTCGTCACCGCACGACGCGTGGCGCTCGTGCTCGCCGTTACCTTCTTGATTCTCCTGGGAGCCGGGCTTCGAATGGCGCCGCATTCGACCTTCTACCCGGTCACCGGCGGCTATCAGGCGTACAGCGTGTACGATATGCGGCATATCCTGTATACGGGTCACGAGATTCGTCTCTCCGAAAAGCACAGTGTGACGTCGTACTCGAGCGGCATCTACCTGGGGACCCAGGACATTCTCCGACACAAGGTCGACGCTTCCATCATGCTGCTGCTCGGGCTGGGGCCCGGAGCTTTGCCGGACTACTATCGATACGGCCTCTGGTCACAGCTGCTGCTGTTTCCGCTGGCGGTGATTGCGCTTTATTGCGCCCTACGCCGTGTTCAAGGTCTACCAGCGCGCACCCTGGACGTCCTGACCCTGCTGGCGTTCAGCTTCATGGGGAGCTTCAATATGGTGTCAGTAACGCCTCAGGGTGAGGCGAACACTGCGACCGGGTGGGCCTTCATGGCGACGGCCATCTACGGGTTGATTCGGATTCCCGACAACCCAGTGAGAGGGCGCCTTCTGTTCTTCATATTCAGCGCGCTATTGATCCTCTTGTACCACACCTCGGCAGTCTTGCTCGCATGTGCGGTTGCGACGCTCGGACTCTTCGAGCTCTTCCGCCGGAGGCGGCCGGAGGCACACTCGCACTCGGCGATGACGATGCTGGTAGTCGTGCTCTTTGTGCTCTCGTATTTCATGTATGTCTCGGTTTCATTTTTCAACCTCTTTGCGAAATCCCTGGAGAGGGCTCCATCACTGGTCAGCTACTTGCTCCGGCAGCAGTCGAGCGCAGCGCCCCGTGACTTCGCGCTTAGCGATCTTTTGTCCCGGGGGGACCCAACGTTCTTCAGGTCGATGGCAACGCTGGCGTTCCTGGTGGCAGTTCCCGTCGCGGTTGTTATCCTCATGGGACTGCGCGGACGCTTGAGACCGGTTGCGGGGGATCGGAGCGCGCGGGTCATCTTCCCGTGGCTGGTGGGATTGATTCCGTTCACGGGCGCCCTCTTCCTGTGGAGCGGGTTCAGCGGCGTGCTCTGGAAGGCGGGCGAGTTCGGCAGCCTTTTCAGCGTGTTCGCACTCGCAACACTGTTCGCAGCACGGCTGGCCACACGCGCGCGGCTTCCTTTCTACGTTCTTGCGGTTGCGTGTGTTGGACTATCGGCATATCTGTACTACAGTTACGAGCGGCACGGCGCGTCCTATCTCATCTATCCCGAGCAGGAAGCGGCGATCTGGCTGACGGCACACGCTACACCCGATCAGGCAGTGTTCACTGATCTCCGGCTAGCCGGCCCGCTGATTGCGCGCGATCACCTCGCAGTGGTGGGCGTCAACGACTACGACGATCCGAAGCGTGTTCGGCGTGAGCTCCTATCTATCTACTATGGGAACAACCCGAGAGCTGCGGTCAATGCACTTCGCAGTATCATTCTGCCGCCCCAGATGAGGCTACGCTACGCCATGTTCTCCCGCCGCGCTGAAGACGACCTACCGGGCATCAAGGGTTACGACTACAACTTCAAGGGCGCGCCGCATGGCTACACCAGTAAGCTGCTGCGGGCGCCGGGCCTCAGCCTTGTATACGACAACGGCACAATACGGATCTTCGAGATTGCGAACTCGAGCAAGGGACCACGCCATGGCCACTAGAGAGTTTCGGCGTGGGCACCATTCTGTTGATCATCCCCTGTCGCACCCACAGCCGCATGGATATCCGCTGCTCGCCTGCGGAGTAGTGGCCATGTACTGGATCGCCTTGCTCACCGGCGTCGAACCGTTGGTGTTCGCCACAGGCGCGGCGCTGGCTTTCTACGTACCCGGCGCAGTGCTCGTACAGCTTAACCCGGGCATGTTCGGGCAGACAACTTGGGTGGAACGAACTGCGCTGTCCTTGGTGTCCAGCGTTACCTTCGTCGCGATGTCTGCATTCATTCTAGACTTCACGCCACTGGGAATAACCCGGCCCACGCTCGCCGGCGCAATCACGACACTCGTGCTCGCCGCGGTCCTGGTGGAGGCGACCAAGGGCAGTCAATGGAGCGGCCCCAGCACCACGCGCTTTGGGGTCGAGCTCGCCGCCGTGGCTTTCATGGCGCTCGCGTGGGTCGCCGTCATGCCTGTCGTCGGCCGGCTTGCAGACCTCGTCGACCGATCGATTACGCCCCGGCCACCGAATGGGTACTCAATATTCACCGCGTCATGCCTTCAGCTCCCGGGCCGGGAGAGAAGATCGAGCGTCGAATTCGCCGTTGGCGACAGGCATGATCTTCACGATAGTTATCACCTCATCGTGACTCGCGACGGACGGCGAATAGTTAGCACGGCCCTGCCACACAGCTTGGGCACGGTCAACATGGTGCGGTATCAGGTCAATGTCGCGCATGGTTGGCATCGTGTGATGGGACAGCTCGAAGGACGAGCCGATAAGGGAACGTCCACCACCACCCTGATGACTACCGTAGTCCCGGCATCATGCCGAGGACGCTAGTACGTACGCAATGGGTTCCATCGAGGTTGAAACAGCGGAGAGGGCGTGGCAGGTGTGGACCAGACGACCCGCGGCTCAGAGACGAGAAAACACAAGCGTTGGGGGTGACTGATATTTCTGGGGGTTCGAGGACCGTTGTGGAACATTCGCGTAGCATGAACGCTTGGCGCATCTCAAACCGACCGGGTATGGTCTTCGTACTTACCGCAGCCATCTTCATAACCTCAGCCGTATTACGCAAGCTGGCCATGCATGCATCTACCGAGCACGCATTGCAGGACCCAGCGCACCTCGGTCGACCACAAGAGACCGTCATGGTGGCCCCTGCGGCGCGTGGCGCGCACAAAGAACTCGATCGCCATGTTAGTCCGCACACGAGGGCTGCCAATCTATTGCTGGCAACCGCTGCACTTGGCATGATCGCACTAGCCGAGGTCATCACCGCCTTCACTGATGTGCGCTACGGTGTGGCCGGTCACGTTGTGCTACTGGTCCTCTTCCTCGCCCTCGGTGCCCTGGCCAGTGACCAGCGTCTGCAGGCGTTCTTCCTGGCAATCACGGTCGCACCGCTCATCCGGATCATCAGCCTGGGCATGCCGCTGAGCCACTTTCCTCCGACCTTCTGGTACGTCCTAACGGCCGTTCCGCTCTTCCTGGCTGCATTCCTCATCACCCGTATGCTGGAGATACCGTCGGCTGCACTGAATCTCCGGTTTCCAAGGTGGCGACGGCTCCCGGTTGACCTCCTCGTCTCGGTTAGCGGTATAGGGTTGGGAGTTGTTGAATGGCGGATTCTGCGCCCTGCACCACTCGTCCACACGAGCTCGATCGCGTGGATAATTGGGGCAAGCCTTATCCTTCTCCTCTGTACTGGATTCCTCGAAGAGCTACTATTCCGTGGCCTCATACAGCACGTGGCAGCGACCCTCCTCGGTCCGAATATGGGACTATTAGTCACCTCCGCACTGTTCGGCGTGCTCCACGTCGGCTACCACTCTGTTCTCGACCTCACGTTTGTAACAGCCGTGGCGCTCTATTTCGGCCTCGCCGTCCGCTACACCAGGTCCCTGTTTGGCGTGAGTATGGCGCATGGCGTCATAAATATCATGCTGTTTATCGTCCTGCCGCTCTCTTTACGCTAGGAGGTGGCCGTTTTTGCAACAACTCGTAACTGCAATTCGGGTGCCACTGCCCATGTGCTTGGAAACCCTTAACCCTTGCGAAGATCGGCCAAGCCAACCGAGCTTGGGTCGAGAACAATCTGTCGTGGCGTGCAGCCGCCGTGGCCACTGCACGCGTGCATGAATCACGGATTTGAAGGAGTCGACTGTGGTCAAACGCCTGGCCCATGCGGCGTTCACCAGCTATTTTCGCCGCTTTCCCATACGTAAAGGCAAAGAAGTCCTACTCCCACTCTTATGGAAGCCGTTCTCCTTCGGGCAGTACACCCGAGATGTCACCTTGCGTCATGGCAGCGTGCGCATCCATTGCGACCTCACCAAATTTCTGCAACGCCACCTCTACTTTTTTGCAAGCTACGAAGAGCAACAGTGCGCGTTTTGGATGGAGATGGCCAGTAGTGCCACAACCATATTCGACCTGGGAGCAAACATAGGACTCTACTCCCTATTGGCCGCAAGAGTCGCTCCCACTGCTACAATTCACGCATTCGAGCCAACACCGGAGCTATACGAGTCTCTCGTGCATCATATGCGCCTCAACCACTTCGGTAATGCCGTTTGCAATACTCAAGCGATCGGAAGCGCTAGTGGAAAGGGATTTCTTCAACGTTGCGGAGGGAGCGACGGCAACAATGAAGCCATGAACTTCGTGACTACTGAGCAGAATCGACATGATGATCCTCACATAGAAATAGTCTCAATTGACGACTATTGCTGCCACAATGGAATAGATCACATTGACCTCATGAAGATCGACATTGAAGGGGGAGAGCACGACGCACTGCAGGGAGCTAGACAGAGCCTGTCGAGAAAGGGCATTAGTTGCATCTTCATCGAACTGTCAGATATATGTGCAAATCGGAGCGGCCATTCGACAGTCGAGATTAAGAGAATTCTGCTGGCGGCGGGGTATCACCTCTATAGGCTGGGCTCTCGTGGCCTCACCCGTGTTCCTGCGGAGGAGGTCCATGAGTACGAGAACATCATCGCGCTTGCTCACGAGCCTACGTTTCCTGAACCAACCCAAAGGTACCAACGAATCTACGAGACCAGAGCAGTCAGGGAAAGACGTCGGCTGGAACCTTCGAACCGGGCAACCACTCTGGTTCGCTTTTGGGCAGAACGACTTCCAGCCGGGCAGGGCAGTGAAAGTTCACCGAGTGGACGTGCTCGACCCCAAGGCGGCGGCCACGGAACGGAACCCGGGCGGCTGGTTTTCATTCGGGTCTCTCGCGTATTTCGCATCAGCAGATGAGCCGGCGCTCCTTCAGTGCGGAATATGCAGATTCCTTCACCACGCTCGAGCATTTCCCAGGGCCAACGCATCTAAATCAGGGTATGGCGCGTGAGGCCACAATGGGGTACATCCGACCCTTTGGAGCCGAGCATTGTCATGAACCCACCTCACCCCCTCACCCTCGCCGAGCATTTTAGCGCCCTGGAGGACCCACGGGTTGAGCGGACCAAGCTCCACCCCTTGCTCAGTATCGTCACCATCGCCATCTGTGCGGTCATTTGTGGTGCGGAGAGCTGGGACGACATCGAGGAGTTCGGGGAGGTCAAAGCCGAATGGTTCGCCACCTTCCTGGACCTGCCGCATGGCATCCCCTCCCACGACACCTTCAACCGCGTCTTTGCCGCCCTGGATCCCATCCAGTTCCGGAGCTGCTTTCTCCACTGGATGCGGGCGGTCGCGGAGGTGTTGCCTGCCCAGGTCATCGCCCTCGACGGCAAGACGATTCGGGGCTCGCACGATGGTCCCGCTGGCAAGCAGGCCATTCACCTGGTCAGTGCCTGGGCCACCGCCAATCGCCTGGTGCTCGCCCAGGTGAAGGTCGACGAGAAGTCCAACGAGATCACCGCCCTGCCGGACTTGCTGGGGCAGCTGGCGCTGGCCGGCTGCCTGGTGACGATTGATGCCATGGGCTGCCAGCGGGAGATTGCTCAGCAGATTCTCGACCAAGGCGGGGACTATGTCCTGGCACTCAAGGGCAACCAGGAAACGCTGCACCAGGACGTGCAGCTGAGCTTCTCTCTGGCGCAGCGGGACGACTTTGCGGGAATCCGCCATGATCGGGCCGAGACCGTGGAGAAAGGGCACGGGCGGATCGAGCGGCGTCGCGCCTTTGTGATCGATGATGCGGCGGTCCTCGCCTGGCTGCAGGAGCGGCATGCCTGGCCGGGTCTGCAGGCCATTGGGCTGGTGCGGGCCGAACGACGGATCGGACCTGAGCGCACCATCGAGGACCGCTACTACCTGCTCACTCGCCCGCTGGCCGCGCCGACCTTTGGGGAGGCCGTGCGGAGCCATTGGGGCATCGAAAACTGCGTCCATTGGGTGCTCGACGTCACCTTCCATGAGGATCAGAGTCGCATCCGTGCAGGGTATGCCGCGGAGAACTTCGCCGTGCTCCGCCATATCGCCCTCAACCTCCTGCGGCAGCAGCAGACCAAGCGGTTGAGCGTCAAAGCCAAACGGTTGAAGGCGGGCTGGGACACCGACTATCTCCTCCAGGTCCTCCAAGGCATTTAGATGCGTTTGCCCTGCCTGAACCAGTACAAGGCTAGATATCCGCGCAGGGTTGTGGTATATGATGTATGACACCCGGCATCACGGCGAAAGCTAGAAGGGACTACACGTTCGGCGTGGTCCCATTCCTGAGGGGTTAGAGG
>Ga0207416_1001366_pt1 | contig 33189 bp, 26 predicted proteins | sample PaiPotPPM11metaG_FD_184107 | JGI IMG/M metagenome (GOLD analysis project Ga0207416, IMG submission 184107) | Iron sulfur acid spring bacterial and archeal communities from Banff, Canada, to study Microbial Dark Matter (Phase II) - Paint Pots PPM... ...
CAATCGTACCAAAGCCTTGATGCGTCAAGGCTATGGGTATCGCAATCGCCAGCATCTTCGCATGCGCATTTTGGTGGGCCATGGAGCATGAATTTCAGAGGAATTTCCCCCGGAAGGATGGAGACCCGAATAATCCTGCCTCTATCGCGAGGAACCATACGACGCAACGCTGCTAATGTTCCATAGACAAAGCCGAGGTAGGTGACCTCAGTGACGCGCTTGTAATCCTCGGACGTCATTTCTATAGTAGGAGAGAAAACGGAGGTCATTGCGGCATTGATCCAGATATCAATCGGTCCAAATATCTCTTCAGCTCGTGCTGCCGCAAGCTCAACTTGTTCTGCATTAGCTACATCAGCTGGAAGTAAAAGTGCTTTGCCTCCTAGTGCTTCTACATCCCTGGCTGCGCCTTCCAGACCAGCCTGACCGCGTGCCAATAGACCGATATGGGCTCCTCGTTTGGCAAAGGCTTGTACGATGGCACGTCCAACGCCAGCGGAGGCGCCTGTAACGACAATGATTTCTGGTGTATGTGCTGATCTAGTTCGCATTCTTCTCTATTCTCCCTTATGTACTCTTAAGATCATCTATTGATCTATGAAAGACCTTATGCCGTTACCAGTAGCCAATCCAATTCTCTGGGAAGCTGGGATGACAGAACTTCATTGCCATCTGTACGAATAACAACATTGTCATTCAGGCGTATCCCGCCTTTCCCGTCAATATACACAGCGGGCTCCATATTGTGTACCATCCCGCTGCGTAGCACGGTATCCGAAGCTGGGTGAAGCACGGGTGCTGCTGCGTGGTTGATAGCCTGGAAACCAAAGCCATGTCCAAGTTCGTGTTTGAAGTATTCTCCAAATCCGGCACGCTCCATAATATAGCGTGCCACCTTATCAACATCACGTGCCATGGCCCCATCGCAAATCATCTTCAAAGCAGCATTCTGGGCCATAATACAGGTTTGGTGAGCCTTACGCCATTCGCTGCTGATAGTGCCAGCGAAGAAAGTACGCGTCAGCTCGGCCCAATAGCCATTGATAGCAATTTCCATCTGTACGATCACCGTATCACCCAGCTGAATGATCCTATTGGAGGTCAGATTGAAGGCTCGATAAGCCAATGCTGCCCGTGGACCAGCCATGACATGAACATGAGGCTGAACATGGTGTGCACCGGGAGTAGCATAACCAGCGCGTAATAGCGCGGCATAGGTGTCAGCTGCAACATCAGCTTCTGTCGTCCCCACGCGAATAACCTCGCGTGCAGCGATAAATCCTTGGAGCGCAACATACTTGGCCCGCCTGATAGTCTGGATTTCCTCCTCGGTTTTGATAGCTGCCAGCTCATCAAGAATAGGTGTTGCGTCACGCAGGTAATCACCGAGGAGCAGCGAATGGATCAGATCGAGTGTCGCAGGTCCGGGCACGCCCACCTGTGTATAGCTGGTTGCAATGGGGGCATGAGCACCTTCGTAGCCGACCACTGCGCGGTTAGTAACGTTTGCTGAGTTGAGCAGATAGCCTAATGGCACGCGTACAGCTTCGATGGCATTGCTAATGTAATCCAAGGTTTCTTCTGCAAAAGTCTCTACTTCTACAGCTGTTCCGGGTGGAATGAGATCTCGCTCATCAACGGGAACTGCAAGACGAATCTCGACATCGTCAGAGCGACTCAGAGAAACGAGACAAAATGAATTCCCCAGAATTGGCAGATAGCCTGTAAGCATCAGCACGTTCTCAGGAAGGCGACATATAATTGCTCGATAGTCTTCTCCTTGCTCTGCCAATAGCTCTTTTATGCGCTGAAGTCGTGTCGCATTGATCATTTTTTCTTCCCCCGATCTAGGTAAGGATATCGTATTTCTTATAGTCATAGGCTGCTGCATATATCTTAGCGGAGGCATCTGTAACGACCATAATTTCTGGTGTATGTGCTGGCGTGGTTCGCATTCTTTGCCATCCTCCTTTTTTCTCCATCCGACCTAGGTAAGAGTACTCGATTTCTTATAGCCAAAGGACTACTGCATCTATTTTATACGAGGCACACCTTTATTGGCCGTTCCGACTGGTGATAGATCTCGGCGCACTGGTGGATTGGGAACCGAGGTGATCCCGGGGCGATCTGAGAGCAGATTTGTGCCGTTCGAGATGATATAATCAGCCGTGCGTGCCGCCAGAGCCTGAATAGTCAACCCAGGATTTGCTGAACCCTGAGTTGGGAGTAGACTCCCATCACACACGAAGAGATTGGGAATATCGTGTGTTTGACCAAAGCTATTAGTGACGGATGTGTGGGGATCACTGCCCATGCGTGCTCCGCCCACGAGATGTGCATAGCGTGCCTCCTGCACTACCTCTTGAGCATCTGCTGCATACATAATTTCCATTGTCTTCTTGACCCCTGCTGCTGCAACCTTTTTATCATTGTCATGCAGTCTAAACGTCACTTTGGCGACCCGCAGGCCGTACCGGTCCGTCTCATTGGACAGTTCGACGCGATTATCTTCCCACGGTAGGATCTCGCCGAGAACCCCCAGGCCAGCCCAGTGATTATAATCCATCATCACACGGCGCATGCCCCAACCCCATGCGCCTTTCGCTACCATCATCTGTTTGGCGAACGCGATGGGTAACGGCCCAACCGTCTGAATTGCAAAGCCACGAATAAAGTCATTTTTGGGATTAGTTTCATAGAATTCCTCGGTCATAGCATGAGCTGGCGGAGCTTTATACATGCGGACGAGTTGCTCGAAGCGCCCGAGAACTATATTGCCAATCTGGACCATCAAGTATTTTCCGACCGTCCCGCTCGAGTTCGCCAGCCCGCTCTCAAATCCTGGGCAAGCAGAGTTCAAGAGCAGCCGTGGGGTCTCGATGGCGTACCCACAGACAATCACAAGTTTGGCCTTTTGCTCCCGCTCATGTCCTTCTGGATCGAAGTAAGTAACACCCGTTACGTGCCCGTTTTTGCCCATATTCACGCGTGCAACCATCGAGTCCGCACGAATCTCGGCTCCGTAGCGAATGGCATCGGGAACATGACTGATGAGTGTACTCTGTTTGGCTCCCACCTTGCAGCCCTGGATGCAGAAGCCACGATAAATGCAGTGTGGACGATCACCATGCGAGCCCTCAAGAATGGCGACAGGACCACCGGGCACCACTGGAATATCGAGCTTTGAGCAGCCCTTGACCAGGATGTCACCCACGCTGCCTAAGGGATGTGGTGCATAGGGATAGCCATGTGGATCTCCCCAGGGAAAATACGCTGGACCTGCAACTGGCATCTCCTTCTCCAATAGTTCATAGTAGGGTTTGAGATCTTCGTATGAGATGGGCCAATCAGCGCCAAGGCCATCAGCAGAGAGCACATGGAAATCGGAGGGATGGAAGCGCGGTGTAAAGGCAGCCCAATGTACTGAGCCACCGCCGACTCCACGTCCACTGTTATTTGCTCCCAGCGTGATAGGATCTTCCCCACCTGTAATGCGCAGGTCATTCCAATAGAGCTTGTATGATCCAGCCTCATCACTGACCCAATCTCGCTCGGTATCCCAGAAAGGGCCTGCCTCAATTCCCACAACGCGAAATCCGGCACGGGCTAGCCTTTGGACCAGCACCCCCCCCGCTGACCCAACTCCAACGACACAGATATCAACCTCTTCGTCGGGCTCAAAGCGTCGCATCGGAAAGTCTATTTTCTGTATCGGCCCTAACATGTGCTTATCTGTTTTTGGCTCGGTAAATGCTCCAAGCAACGGAGTTTTCATTCTCTAGCTTCTCCTCGTCTATCCAATCCTCTCTATTTAATGCGTTCCTTCCTGTCCAGGTGTCTGTTGCTTGTGGTCATGTGGGCCACCGCCGATCAGTCTGTACACATCAGAGAGTGCGGATGGTGGTGCTTTCCATTCGTAACGCTGCTCGTCAACCTCCCAGGGTTCAGGTTGTCCTTCTTCCAGGCGCATATAGCCGCGTGGATAGGCGGGACCGCCATAGCCAATTTCGTCCCAGGCATAGGGATGTGCATAATAGGCATCCACTACATCCTGCACGAGAAGCATCCAGAAGCGTGTTATTGACATCTTTTGCCAAATCTCTTGTGCGGCTGGTGGATTTTCGTCATGGATGGTTTGCAAGACATAGTCCTGGTCGCGTGGGCCAAGTTCTGTGAAGGGCTTGCTGTACAGGTGCTTGGCTATAAGATCAATGGCTTGCAGGCCCAGACGATGCGCTTCATGGTCAGGAGGCATGTCTGTGAACCGGTAGCCATCAATGAGCCTGTTGTAAAGTCGATTATCAATAGAGTTCAAGACGGGAATCTTATGCGCCTCATCTCGGTCATCCTGAGGAAGCAAGCGATCACAAATTGCCTGCATTAACTGGGCTTCCTTGGGTGAGAAGAAGCGAATTGGTGGCACTTGCTCGACACGTGCCAGAACAACCCGGCGTGTTGCCTCATCCCAGAAAGCTTGCTGGCTCAACGTAGAGTAGCCTGGATAGTAGCCTGGCTGGGCACGTGGAGCAAGTGGCTCACCAGTTTTGGCATTGATCGGTTGACGCTGAATGTCTGCCGATGGTGCTCTGCTCTGTTGCACTTTAAGAGCCGTTGAACGTGTGCTATGTTTGCGATTACGTACCTTTGTCACTTCTCCCTCCGCAAGAGACTGGCAAGTAGCCCAAGAAAGCCAGTAGCGGCGAATAACAATGGTGCGAAGATAGGTGGTCCATAGAGTACGTTGTACACCAAATGCTTTTTGCCACCCGGACGACGTAAGATGCCGCGTGCGTGATAGAAGAAGCCAATACTTCCATCGAGCAATGCTAATGCTGACGTAATAGGAAGCAGTGTGCGGGCAATGGTTCGACTCCACACGGTACCGATACCTGCGATGATCACTGCTGGTGTGAGCACAACGGGTGTCCACTCGATGCGATACTTAAAGTTATTCTTGTAATGGGAATAGACTGACTCAAAGCCACTAAAGAAGCCGGTGATGGCCGTTGCGATCCCCATGGCACGCTGGAAGCGCCCTTCACGGATATCCTGCTCGATGGTACTGAGATCTCGTGTAATCTTCTGAGGAAGTATATCTAGCCATAGAGAGCGCCGCGCTTGCCCTTCCTTCTTAGGAAGAGCAGGCATAAGATCATCCTCACGTCGCAGGAACGTGGCAATCAAGCCGAGAAACCCGCTGCTCATGAAGAGCAATGGTGCCAGGATCGGTGGTCCCATCACGACGTTAAATATGGGAAGACGCCAGCCACCGGGTTTGCGGTGAATGCCACGGATATGCAGGAAGAAACCAATAAGACCGTCAAGTGCATTGAGCAACGAAACAATTGGCATCAGAACACGAGCGGCCCAACGATTAAAGACTGCCCATATGCTTGTGACTAGCAAACCTGCGCTCAGGATCACTGGTGTGTACATGATTTGCTGGCTGTAACTGCCAATATAGTGCTCATAGGTTACTTCCAGACCACTCAGCAGGCTAGAGAACGCGGTCACTAGCGATAGGCTGCGCTGAAAACGACCTTCGCGGATGTGTTGAACGACAATCATTTCGTCGTGTGCTAGCGCACGCGGTGACAGCCCACGGCGCAGTACAGTGAGCAGTGTTTCTCTACGACGGTCATTCTGGTTATGATTTCCGTCGCCGAACTTAGACAGTCGGCTTTCGCTTCCTCCTGGTAGTATCGGTAGCTTGAGTGCCATATAAATTTTCCTTGATTAATACCCTTTGAATCGCAATTTATTGCGTGTGTTGTAGGGACCCGATTTATCGCGTCCGCTGGTCAATTCATTGACCGTCAGGCAATTTATTGCGTGTGTTGTAGGGACCCGATTTATTGCATCTGCTGTCACCCACCACATCGCTTCCACCAATACCCGATTTATCACATCTTGGAGGTCGGACGGAGGGCTACACAGCATATTTGGCTGCATCGGCTCGCTTGAATGTGAGCCCCATGCCGGGACGTGAGAGATCGGGATGCAATTCTCCGTGGAGTGGTCTCACCACTCCGTCGAAGAACATGTGCTCGATGCGTACATGGTCATGAAAGTATTCCATGTGCCGGAAATTTGGCAGCGCACAGCATGCGTGTACGTGTAACGCGGGTCCACAGTGAGACGACAATTGAAGTGAACGAGCTTTGCATAGAGTCGCGACATCCAAAAAACCTGTAATACCGGCACAGCGCGTCGCATCAGCTTGCAATACATCAACTGCCTCGGCCTCCAGCATGCGACGGAAGTACCCCAGATCATAACCGTACTCACCAGCGGCAATATCCATACCTGCTGGTGCGCGATCACGAATCAGGTGAAGACCTGCAAGATCATCGGAGGAGACTGGTTCCTCAAACCAGGTGACACCCGACTTATGTGCGAAGACTTCGGCCAGCGCCAGTGCCTGTTTGCGGCTGTATGCACCGTTGGCGTCGACGTACAGTTCTGTGTCGGAGCCAATGGCCTCGCGGGCTTCGGCAACTCTGCGAGGATCGCTTTTGGGATCGCAACCAACCTTCATTTTGACGCGAGTGATACCTTCCGCCACCCAATTGCCTAGTTGTTTTTGCAATTGCTGGCGGGAGTAAGAGGTAAAACCTCCGCTCCCGTAGACTGGCACCCTCTCTCGTGTTGCACCGAGCAATGTGAGCAGCGCAACATCAAGTAAGCGTGCCTTCAGATCCCAGAGTGCCACATCGACCGCTGAAATGGCCATTGACGCAATGCCTGGGCGCCCAAGGTTGCGGATAGACTCGACCATTGCTAGCCAGCAACCCGGCACGTTCATAGCGTTACGGCCTCGTACGACCTCAGTGAGCATGTTTTTGATGAGTGTGGCCGTAGCCGTATCTGCATAGGTATATCCGATGCCGATGCGACCACCTGCACTTGCCTCTACTAGTACCATCGTAGTCTTGTCCCAGGCATACGTCCCATCCGACTCGGGAGCGTCGGTAGGTATCGTGTAGGCTGAGACATCAAGCCGTTCGATAGCGATAGCATTGTCGCCAAATTTTGTATCTGCCATACCTCTACTCGTTTCCTATACCCGCTCTTAGCCTTTCTGCGGAAGAATTCCCTTAGTAACGCCTTTGATCGTCTCCTTAATGATGTCCTTTTCCTCAGGATCGCCCTTCAGCAGCGCAGAGGTATAGTTTTTCGCCTGCTCAAAGGTAATGTGTGGCGGTAAAGTGGGAACGTTACCGGAGGTATAGGCCTCAAAGATCACCGGGCGATCAGATGCCAGCGCTACCTCCCAGGCCGAGGCAACGTCTTCTTCCCGGTCGACGCGAATACCTCGCAGTCCTAGCATATCGGCGTAGCGAGCATAGGGAAAGTCAGGGAGATTTTGGGTTGACTCCAACTTCGGGTTGCCAGCTTCGATGCGCATTTCCCATGTGACTTGATTCAAGTCGCGGTTGTTGAGCACAAGGAAGATGAGGCGAGGATTCCCCCAGTGCTTCCAATATTTCTCCACGGTGAGCATTTCATTCATGCCGTTCATCTGCATGGCCCCATCGCCCGTTAGCGCTATGACTGTCCGGTCGGGATAGGCGAACTTGGCTGCGATCGCGTAGGGAACAGCAGATCCCATCGTGGCGAGACTTCCTGAGAGAGAGCCCATCATCCCACGGCGCATCTTGATAATACGTCCATACCAGTTTGTAGCTGTTCCGGCATCACCAGTCAAAATGCAGTTATCAGGTAATCGTTGCGACAATTCCCAGAACACACGCTCGGGATTGAGCGGTTCAGCCCTTTCCATGCTGAGGGCTTTCACGATCTTCCACCATGACTCGTTATTCTTTTCGATCTTTTGGCGCCACGAGCGATCCGTCTTGCGCTGCAGGAAGGGAATGAGTGCTCGCAGTGTCTCTCTGCTATCACCAATCAGATTAAGTTCCATGGGATAACGCAAGCCAAGCATACGTCCGTCAATGTCGATCTGTATGCCGCGTGCCTGTCCTTCTTTGGGGAGAAACTCTGAGTAGGGGAAGCTAGAGCCGACCATTAGCAGGGTATCACACTCCATCATCATGTCCCAGCTTGGCTTGGTGCCCAGCAATCCAATACATCCGGTAACGAAGGGGAGATCGTCAGGCACCACTGCTTTGCCAAGCAATGCCTTGGCAACGCCGCAACCGAGCAGTTCAGCAACCTGGATGACCTCATCGGTGGCATGCTTTGCCCCAGCGCCAACTAGCATCGCGACTTTCTTACCGCTATTGAGAATCTCGGCGGTACGCTGCAGGTCGGCATCGGTGGGAAGGATACGTGGAGTTGAGTACCCTACGCTTGTATGGACGGTATTATGAGTATGTGGTGGCTTCTCGACTGCGTCCATCTCCTGTACATCTTTTGGAATAATGATGCAGGTGACACAGCGCTCTGTTTTTGCAACACGGACGGCACGGTCAACCAGATGGCGTATCTGTACCGGGCTAGACGCCATATAGACGTATTCGCCAGCAACGTCTTTGAAGAGGGAGACGAGATCAACTTCTTGCTGATAGTTACCGCCGATGGCAGTGCGTGCGGATTGTCCAACGATTGCTACCACTGGCTGGTGATCCATCTTAGCATCATACAGTCCGTTCAAGAGATGGATAGCGCCTGGTCCCGATGTCGCCAGACAAACGCCGACTTCATCGGTAAATTTGGCGTGGGCCGTAGCCATAAATGCGGCCATCTCTTCATGGCGCACCTGGACAAATTCAAACAGCTCCTGATTGCGCTCAAGGGCTCCAAGGATGCCATTAATGCCATCGCCAGGATAGCCATAAATACGCTTGATGCCCCAGGCGGAGAGTCGTCGCAACAGAAAATCGCTCACTTGCATAGCCATATCTTGCTCATCCTTTTCTTTTATCTATCAGTGGAGAAGCCCATGAAAAGGCTAGTCTCTCTGTCATACACTAGGTAGGCATTACTTTATGTATCGGCGTGGTAAAAGGTGTCCGCATGCCTGTTTCCCTCTACTATAATGTTCGCTCTAGTGCAAAATCAAATCTCCGCTCCTCTGCTATAGTACACGATGATCTAGCGGGATTGGTGACAGGCAGTCGGTGTCGATGGTCAAGTTCTAACGCGAGGATCGTGTTGTTGTGACGAACGAAGCTTAGAGAGTAGGCCCAGGTGGTGCTGGGATGCGGGCAAGCTCCTCGGCGCTTGTGGCATGACGACGAGCAAGTTCCAGCTTGAGGCTTTCTTCACCCTTTGCCATTGCCCAGTGATGATTGGCCGAAAAGATGGGTTTCATGATGAAAGAGAAGTAGCGAAGCAGTGGCTTCTCAGCTTTAATCTTCCAATCATAAGTGATATTCACCCAGGAATGGTCTTGCTCAAACGTCCAGATACCACGCCCATCAAAATCGCCCCTTGCGACTAATGTGAAACCGTCTTTTTGTACCTCGGTGACGCGAAAAGTCCAACGCAACCTATAGGGTAACCAGCCTTTTGTGTAAAGACTGACAACTTTACCCAATCCATGTTCGTCGCCAGTTTCCAATACCTTGACATCCAAATAGACTGAGGGCCACCAGCGGGCGAGGCCAAGCGGATCATTCAGAATATCGGAAGTTTCTTCAATTGTACTTTCCACGCGCCAGTGGGTAATAAAATGATAATCGTTGATAGCCAAATCAATTACCTCTATTATTAACTTTACCGTGCTTCTCTATTTCATGTGCCATGCTTTGGGTCTATCGGGGTCATCTGTGGAGTAGGCCTTACTGGATTGTTCTGCCACCTGGGTACTTCCGATTTTTCAGATGACCTCTGAGTTGAATTCTTCCGCCATCTGGGTGACATCAGTCTTGCAGATGACTCCTGAATGGAATTGTTCTGAGGCCTGGGAGTGGTCAGACCTTCAGATAGCTTAGGAATGGAGGCACCTTGTGGCCTGGAAGTTGTCGGACTTTCAGATGGCTTAGGAGTGGAGCTGTTCTGAGGCCTGGGAGTTGCCAGACCTTCAGGTGACTGTTGGACTGCCTGGTAGGGTAAACGAAGGGCTTGTAAGATTGGAATGATCTCTGGCAGTCCCTTGCACGAGGGTGGAAGAAGAAATTCGTATCCGAGGCGATATTGCTCAATGGCAGAACTCAGATCAACTAAGGCTCTCTTTAAGTGTTCCATCTGTGCTCTTGACTGACCAAGACTTGAGAGACGCTCAGCCAGAAGATTCAAGCTGATTGAGAGAGTCCAAAATATTCCTTCGTTTAAATGGGCCCGTGCTCGTAAGTTCCCATTTGCTAGACTCGTCTGTACGGCTTTTAGATGCGAGATCCCTTGTTCTAATTCAACGTTACGGTCTGTAATATGGCGGGATTGCTCTTCAAGTTTCCTGAGAGCGAGTGCCTGTAAGCGCGAGAGGTGCTCGTTCTCACGCAAGGTAAGCAGCTGTCGAGTAATGACGAGTCCAATGACAGCAATTGTCGCTAGCAAGAGCACAAAGCGAATTTGCACTTGCAACGCATTTGTCGAAGTGATATTGAGCGTTAGAACAAGAAATAGCAGTATTATCAAGACATAGGGAATTAACTGTGCAATTCCAAAGCCCAGGTACTTGCTCTGATTCTGTACACGTTCCAGAACCGTCTCTGCCAAAGACTTGGGCAATGAAGACCGCAGGTAAGCTGCTAATCCAATAGTGAGCATTCCCAGAGGCCAGCCCATGTCTACCCATGTCCCTTCAACGTAGGCTTGGTTACTCTGTTGAATATTAAAGATAAAGTCGGAAGTAGCGAAAACACACAGGCCAAGCACAATTAGCAGTAAACTGGTCTTGCGTGCTGTAGCTTGGTAGGTCTCCTCTTGTCCTCGGATCAGTAAGAAGGCAACACAACTCAACAGAGCTGCATCTGCCATAGGATAGTAAAGACCTAAGAATTTTGCAAGGCCCGTGAGATCAGGAGATTGAGCAATTCGTCCCAGAAGAAGATACCAGCTAATAGCTAAAAGCGATGCTGTAGCAATAAAACTATCCAGTACTACAAGTAAGCGCTTGCCTTGCATTCCTCTAGGCTGCAGCATGAGGCCGATAAAGCAAAAAACAGGAAAGCAGGAATACCCAATGTCTGCTAGTGACGGGAATGGTTGCTGGCCGATAGAAAGATAATAGCGCCAGAACCCTTCGCCAATAGCCCACATCATTTGTCCCAGACCAATGAAGAGCCAAGAGAGTCGTTCGAATTTCATCCAGGGCTCATGAGTGGAATGAGCACGGTCTTCTTTAAGAACGGAAAAGAAGGTGATGCCAGCACCCACTGAAGCACCAAATAGTTGAGAGAAACTCGAGATCTTTCCTCCCAGGTGAAACTGCACCGCACAGACGATGAGGAGATCGATGCCAATAGTGACCAGCACCATTCGTTTCCAGTTAAACATGACTGCCTCTTTCTTAATGGAAATACTTATATATAATAAAATTCCTTTCCTGCCGGATCGGTGACACTTTCTAGTGATATACCCGTGAGTAGCATAGGGAGGCACCGATCTCATCTTTAGGAGTGTAGGTAAGCAAGTCCTCCTAGCGCACACATCAGCAGGCCAATGCCAAATAGTTGGTTGGCAACCAGTCGTTCTCTAAAAACGAAAACGCCGAATAGAATAGCCACTAGTGCATAATAAGAGGCGATGGTGGCAATAACTCCGGGCTGCGTGATCTGGGTTGCTAGACCAAAGGCACTGATAGCAGCACTTTCCAGAGTGCCTGCAATAATAGCTAGGAGAAAGCCTTGCCGCTGATGTGGCGAGCTAGCAGACCGATCAGTGCTAAGTTTTCTCATACTGGTAGTAATTGTTCTCGAACCAACGCTAATTTGTTTCCTTCGTCTCGCTGGATAAAAAGCGGTAAGATAAAGAAACAGAACACTGAATGTACGTGTCCAGTAAACAGGTGCAAACCAACCAGCGCTAGGTGTTCTCGCACCAACGCCAAAGTCCATACAGCCAAGGGACATCATTGCTACGTATGCCCAGCATATTCCTTTCTTGACAGAGAACTCGGAAGACCTCTTCTGTAGAAGAGCTAAGATATCTTGGTCGCGGGTAGAAACCAGCATAACGCCCACAATTGCAGCGCTCAAAGCTATTCCTTCTGGGAAGCTGACACGCTCATGTAAAATGAGCATGGATAGCGCCAGTGTTACTACAGCGCTTGTAGAAGAAAGAGGGCTGGTAATTGCTATAGGTCCAGCTTCTAAAGCTTGATATAAAGAGAGATATCCAACGAAGGCAAATGCCCCTGTTAGTATGCCTACTCCCACGTTTTCTAGTGAAAGCCCCAGAGTGATTGGTAGATTAGATGCACGCACAATTACAAACAGGACCATCAAAACATGTAGGCCCGTCACTTGAGAGATAAGCGTGGTCTGAAAGGTTGTCAGACGACGCGCTGATAGTGTGGCAAAAGAGTCTGCTAGGCCCCAGAAGAGGGCAACGCAGCCACCGAGTGCAATAGCAATGAGTTGCATATGTTATTTACTGCATTTCTGTTTCGCTGTTTAGCATTAAGGCATCTATATTGCCTTCTTGCATTGTACCGTAACACTATATACGGAACGTTACTGATAGCCGCATGTCCTCCGCTCCAAAAAACGTTTGGACAAACCGTGCTGTGGCATAAGGTGGATAATATATACAGCTAAATATATCAATATATGCAGCGTTTGCTTCATTGGCAAAGTGGCCAGAGACAAGCGATGTCTCAATAAGCTGCGTCATCGAGAAGCCAGCAATGCGGGGATCTTGCCCAAAATGAATAACAACGCAGTCTCCAAACTTTTTCATATTGATAAAGGCGCAAAGTTCATCAGCGAACTGCCTAATTTTTTCTTCTCTTCTAATTAAGGAAGGGTCGCATTGCTTTAGGTCAATCGCGGTAGAGATACCCCAAGGATGTACCTGCTGGAAATGCTCAAGAATTGAGGCATCATTTGCCATTGCGTGGCTCTCATCACTCTTGAGTAGGTGCTTCATACTAAAATATTATCCTTTCTACGTGACAGTTAAATGTGCCTTAAGTTGAGCAGGTTGTAAGAGGAGCTTGTATGCTTCTCCAAGGGACAGTTTTCACTTTTGAAAGGCTGTCTATCATCGTTTCACGCACTCTCATCCTTGCATAAGTTGAACGTATCAACAGGGGTGTAATTAACAAGAAAAGACTTTTTCCTCATATCTTAATACTGTGTTGATACTACCACCTTAACTTCTCGTTAAAATTTACTCTTTATGCATGTATTGCAGATATAAATCTGTGGCTTTCCACTAGCAGAGCTGAGGTCTTTAACTCATTCGTTTGTAGGCGCGATATGTACAGCAGATATAATCTTCTTCTTCGTTTTCACCTTTCTGGAAGGCAAACATAAATGGGGGGACATGCGGCCCAAAATGAACGGAAAAATGCTCCTCATCGATTTTCTTTACTGGAAACACCGGACGCCCATAGCCAAAACCAAACATCAACTTCTCCTCATTATCAACGAGTTGGAGGAACTTTGTCCTTGTGGCGTGGATATAGGGGCGTGCGTAGCGACCAGTCAAACGCTGGATCTCTGCCATAGTCATTGGCAATTCCAAAGGTAAAGATAGAGTGGGCTCCGTTTCGAGTGAAAGGAAGAGTTCCATGGCTTTCTCAGAGGTTTTTTTCATTTGCAAGGTTCCTGCTCGATTGAGCAGTTGAATCACGGCGAAACGATGTTCCGGGATCATTTGAAGGTGACTACTGAAGCCTCTTCTGCTTCCACCAAGGGCGATATAGCGCACACCACGATTTTCACTAAGAAAAACACCATAGCCATAGTATCCATTGCTAAAGGACTCAACAAGCTTTGCGTGTGGCTGCGTCAGCACTGCAATCACCTCTGGTAAGAGGACTTGTTCGCCATCAAGTTGTCCTTGATTCATGAAAGCTCTTGTAAGACGTGAAAGTTCGAGGACATTTGAAAAGAGAAAGCCGGATGGCCAGCGTTCCGCCGTATCGTCATATGGGCGAACAACTTTCCATTGGTGCAAACCAGCGACATCATGACCTTGAGACAAGGGATAGGTCATGGCCATGGTTGGATAAAAGGTGCTGCGCTCCATGCCGAGCGGTGAGAGTGCACGCTCTTGTACAGCTTGTGCATAGGATTGCTTGCTCAGTGCCTCAATCACCACCCCGGCAACGGCGTATCCCAGGGCAGAATACGAAAAGATCTGGCCCGGTTCAGCAAAGAAGTGCTGGTCTCCGTAGCAACGAACTGCCTGTCCGAGTTCAGCTTCATCATGAGGTCCATAGTGGCTGAAGTCATCCTTCAGTCCTGCTGTGTGACAAAGGAGTTGGTGAATAGTCAATCGTCCAACTTGTGGTGGCAGGTCTGGCGTATAGGAAGCAATTGGCATATGAACGTCGAGCTGTTGTTCCTGCACAAGGCTAATGAGCGTGTAGGCAGTGATCACTTTGGTAACAGAGCCAATGCGCAAAAGCATATCTGGTGTGAGTGGAGCACCCATTTCACTACTCGCCACACCAAAACCTTTGGCAAAGACGAGTTCGTCCTCATGCACGACTGCGATTGCAGCTCCCGGTACATTCAACAGTCGAAGCTCTTCAGATGCGGCTTGCTCTAGGGCTTCTATGTTCTGGGTATCCTTCATTATTAGTGTGTTTCGTCTAAATAGCGGAGGGCCGCTCGTGCGAAATCGAGCCATCTGGAGGCATGCTCAACCGGTACCTCTACCCACTCCTTCATGGGACGCCCTTGGCCTGATGGATCAAACAGCTGAGCGCCAGAGAGCGCGAGCGCCTCAGTGTGCTCAGGCACAGTCAGCTTGAACACCATTGCACTTTGATAATAGCCAGCAAAGGCTTTCCCATTGTTCTTGAGGCAAGGCATGCCGAACACCTTCCCACTCGTTGTAGACGATGTCGCCACCAGTTCAGCAGTAACTTCATCATATGTCGCACGCGGATCTGTATCCATAGTAAGTTTCCCCTTCAATGGTGCAAGTGTTTATCCGCGATAAGTATAGCATGTCCGTTCAATTCTCACAATGACGAGGAAACATACTGACACACGTAACACACCCAAAATGAGACTCGGAACACCCTTATAGTTGTCTGTACTTAGCTTGTTCTCTGCTTTGCACTGTAACAAACAAAAAGAAGAGGAAGAGTGCCGCAAGCACACCATATACAATGAGGGCTTCTTGCACAGAGGCAGGAGGAGAAGAATGTGCTGGAGCAGGTGTTGCCTCTTCTCTATCTGGGTCCGTTGCCAAAATCAGCACAGAAAACAGGGCAAATCCAAGTAAGCACAGAAACACAAGGCTATAGACGAATAAAATTTCCATATATCCTCTCTTTTTCTACTGTGTGCTCACTTTCGAATCTTAGAATGTGTCAGAGATACAGAAGAAACACGCAGAAAAATAGGAGATGGTTACCATATCCATCCCCTATTTGAAGAGATTGGCTCAAATTATAGGGCTATATTACCTGTGCTTTGATATTTCTTCTACTATTCTCTTTCAAGCACATTAATAATTGCAATAAGTGCCTCAATGGTTGCTACTGCAACGGATTTATCAGCATACCTGTTTAGGGGCCTCCGTTGAGTAGATATTCGCCTCCTTAGTTTATGGCCTGTACCAAAATTGTAATTTTGGGAAGACCGGCCTCCCTGAGGCTGATATCCCCATTGGCTTGAATTACCTCTTATAAACTTATGCATAGCTTTCTAAACCCCTTCTCGTAATTTCATTAAATGTAGTGAGAACATTTCCTATGACCACGCACTCTTTCAGCAATTGATGAGAAAAGTTCTCCTATCTGTCTCACCTTCGAAGTATAGCCTAAGAGAAGAGTTCTTTTCTAGGGCTATAGGGGGACAACTTGGAGAGAAAAGTGGACAATTTGGAATTAAGATGCGACGATACTGCACCATTGGGCCTATAGGGCAAAATTGAGATGCTGTTTGTTCGCTTTTCCCTCTAGCAATAAGCCTTTTCATGAGACACTCAGGTAAGTCGTCACTTTTATGTGGGCGGTACTGGATGCTTAACTATCGTACATTGGTTATTCTGAAACATGGTGGTAGTATCAACCGAGAGGTTAGGAGGTGGTTTCATGATGATACCAGCAACTCCTGTATACTTTCCCTCGCAGTCGTAGAGTGCCTTGCTATCAGAAGCATGATCGCTGGGACCCATATAGAGGTCAATATGGTATTGCTGACCCTGCTTTTCCTTATCGCAACCAGCACATTGGTCTTCTAGCATAAAATACTTTTGGAGAAAGGGGATATAAATAATGCCTCCAACAGGGAAGGCTCCGGAATTGATGTCGTTGATGCCAGTAGCAAAAGTGACCGGATCTTGATAGGTGCCTGTTCCCTCTGTGGCGACGTTATGATCTGTAGGGTTACCGTCGCTTTTAGGATACGCAATCACATTGGTACTGAATTTACCAGAGCCGTTATCATTGTCGTTGAAGCCGTAAAAGGTAATATACACTTGCACGGTGTTTTCGTTAACAGGGTTGGGAGGATTATTAGGATTGTTAGGATTGGCAGGGTTGGGAGGATTATTAGGATTATTAGGATTATTAGGATTATTAGGATTATTAGCTACAGGAGTATTTGGGTTATTAGAAGTAATATAAGAGTTATACCCACAACAACCAATTGAAAACATAATTAACATAAAGAATAAAGCAGCGAATCTTTTCATTTTTGTATGGCGCATCTATCTCTGTATTACCTTCAAGACCCTCCGTTCGCTAGTTCCTTGTGAAGCCAACGCACAAGCCAGTTTGTCAATGTGAAAATGGCGAATACTCAGCAATAGCACCTAGCTTCGCAAGCCGATTTGGCCAAAAAATGAGCGAACCGTGGGTCAAGATACTCAAGATAGCGCTGCCTCCTTTCCAGGTTAGCTTGCTAGGCAAGTTTCAAAGCATACCGGTACTTTGTTGACTCGGGACTTTTCACCGGGTCAGATACATTGGGCCACTTTCTCTCAATCTGGCAATGGCTAGGGGAGAGCAGAAGAGCTAAAAGATGACTGTCCGCAGTCAACAAAGTACCAATACAGCAGTTTGTAGAGACCTTGAGCCATCACAGTGTGTGGACCAATGATATCTGAAGACTGTTATAGATGGAATGTATATCAATTTGATAGCTGGCTCAAGGGGGATAGAGCCCCAAACCCTTGCGTTATCACGGTCAACTCTATTTTGTACTTTGTCGCACTCCAGCAAGCCGTCCTGGTGCAACCACTCACCCAGCAGCAGATTGATGAGTATCTCCGCAGTGCTGGCCAACAGCTTGAGGCCGTGCGTCAAGTGCTCAGTGAAGATCCCGAGTTCCGATTAGTGATAAGTGTTTATAGTCACTTGTTATCTAGTTGTAATATTCATTACTATCTATTTGACATTTTTACAAGAGAAGTTTACACCTGCTCCCGATAGTATTTGATCATATATGAACCTATCAAATCTACCAAACTATCTCTCTGTAGTAAGAAATAATGAGAGATAGATACATGCGGTTTTTGCAGAAAAAATATGGCCTTCGGAGATTCCTCTTTATGAAAAAAGCGAATGGTAGTGTACACACGTTTATCAAAATGAGCTTGCTCTCTTCTGTACTTTTACTCTTTTTATTTAGCTATATGGGAGAAAGCATGACCTATGCTATGAATTCGAACCTTTTACTGACACTTGCTACTCCCAAACTCACTGCCAAACCAACCTCCAAGCCGACGCCCCAGTTCACTCCCAGACCGACTCCCGAGCCTACTTCCAAGCCAACTCCCAGACCGACGCCCCAACTCACTGCCAAACCAACCTCCAAGCCGACGCCCCAGTTCACTCCCAGACCGACGACTCCCGAGCCTACTTCCAAACCTCCTTCTCTTCCTGGACGAGTAGGAGCACAACCACGACAGGCCAGATTGACTCGACAGACACTTCCAATCCATTTCCCTCGTGTGCCTTCTGCTTCTACAACAATAGCGGTCCCTGCTACTGCCACTCCAACACGTGCCATGATGCCCAGGATTCCTACCATTGTGGCCTCTCTTTCAGGCAAGACAAGAGTGCTCTCTGTTTTCCCTGTCGATACCGCACCGCAAGACGACACTACTCTCAGACTGGTTCTTCTCCTTGGTATTGTTGCTCCTTTGCTTCTGATCACTGCAGGAACACTCTGGCTCTCGGTGAAGTGGCTGATCAATCGGCAGAGGCTTGTGAGTACTGCGGAGGATAACTCAGATTAGCTAACGCGTCTTTACCTGGGAAAAAGAGCAACTTGAGCAAAGGCGGCAGGAGGGTAAATCCCCCAGGTGAGAGCGAAAGGCCTGATGAAGGAACCAATCAAAGCATGAGTTGTGCTCCCTTGAATGCAGTACTACGGTTGTAGTACTATCTCTACCTGAAACTTTTTATACACCAGAAAATGGCTAGAACTCATCAATGGGGATTTCTAGCTCTTTCGCTTGTTTTACTGCTTGTATTCTGTTGTGCACACCCAACTTGGAGAAGATGCTACTCACATGACGTTTGACGGTATCGATGGCAATCACCAGTTCTTGAGCGATCTCCAAGTTGGATGCACCACGTGCTAGCAGTCGCAGGACCTGCAACTCTCGTTCACTCAAGGGCTCCGGCAGCTGGTGAGCCTTGGTTGGACCTCCTGTCGATACCTTGGCCTTGCTCTCCTGCTGAAAGGCTGCAAGCAGCGTGTCCAGATAGGGGGTTGGCCCGTGCTTGCGCTCCCGCTTGCGCAGCTGATAGAGCAGAGCTTCCATTGGAGTTCCTTCGTCGACAAAACTACGGATGTAGCCCTCGGACTCAGCCAAGTGGACTGCTTCTGATAGAACATTGAGGGCCAGCGCTTCTTCTTGGAGCATCTGATGGGCTAAGGCTTGCAAGAGGCAAATCTCAATGGCATGTCTCCAGCGCTGGCCAGCGCTTGCTCTTTGAAGCACAGGCTCCAGTCGCCTTAGAGCCAGATCTGGCTGATGCTTGGCTAAGAGAATACGGGCGCATGCCACCTCTTCCCGCTCACATACATAGGGATTACTATGCCGTTGTCCCATATCCAGCTCCTGTGCCCAGCATGTGGCACGGTCCAACTCTCCACAAGCCAGCCAGAGCCGGACTTGATCAACTATGGTGAAGTGGGAGCATGCGGAGATATAGAAATGTTGACTCAAGCTCGTACCGATACGCTGAACCTGCTGGAGGGCAGAGCGTGCTGCTTCCAACTCTCTGTACGAGAGATAGATACGCAACAATACCCCATATCCCCAGAGTAAATAAATGAGTGATGGAGCTGACTTGACTTGTTTGCTGAGCGAGATAGCCTCTTCTGCCAGAGTGAGGGACGCATCCAGTTCATTCCACTCACGGAGCAGCTCTGCTTGACAGGAAGAAGGTAAGCCTACCTCAGATAACATGAGTCCCTCTGGCTGCTTGCCGAGAAGCATGGCTTGTTTCATCAGCTTCTGTGTCTCGTGCAACTGTCCTGCTTGTATCATGGATATGGCAACAACACACATCGTATTGAGAGCAAGGGGAAACAGCCCCGAGTCCCGGGCAAGGGAAATACCTTGGAGCCCGATCTGTATGCCTACCTTTGCATCGTTTGCATCAGCAGCACAAAAGGCCCCTGACCGGGTTAACAAGATTTGTGAACGAACCAGCAAATTATCTGCTGAGACGAGCGTGAGGGCTCGCTCGCAAAGCGCGAGAGCCCTCCATCCATTTCCCTCCTGGAGATGGAAGACAGCACGATGAGTCAGTATCGCTCCGAGCAGATTCTCTTGTTCCTGTTGCATTTGTAGCGTCATCTCTTGTGCTGTGAGCGATGTAGTCAATGTGGTTTCAGCTGCGTCGAGCCAGCTATAATGCGTAGAGAATGGAGTGATCTGTAGCAAGAGGAGGCTACTAGCATAACAGAGCAGAGGCCGAGCATACATGACCTCTGCTGGGAGTTGTCCGATCCACTCTTGGAGTATGGCCAGCATGCGTTGACTTGCTCCCCAAGCTTGTGACATCAACTGCAAACTTTTGCGCTCGATCAGGTCTGCAGCCCACTGCCACTCTTGAGCATGCAAAGCATGCAAGATGGCCTCGATCATCTGGTCATGTTTGGCATACCAGAGGCTAGCACGATGGTGTAAGAGAGGTATTAGATCGGCATGTGTCTGTTTCAATTGGTAGCAGAGAGCTTCAGCGAAGAGGGCATGATAGCGATACCACTCTCGCTTGCTGTCCAGGGACACCACAAATAAATTGGCCTGTTCTAGTCGTTGGAGCATGAGCTGGCTACCCGATTGCCCTACCACTGCGTCACAGAGAGAGGCAGTGAGTCGCTCCTCAAGGATGGAGGTACAAAGCAGAAAGGTCTGGACCTCCTGAGGCTGCCGACTGAGCACTGCCTCAGTTAAATAGTCCAGGATATAGCTCTGGTTCCCACTGACCTCCTTGAGCAGATTGACAGGACTGACATTCTCAGGCAAGGAAAGACCCAGTAATTGCAAACCGACCAGCCAGCCCTCCGTCCGCGTAGTGATCTCCTGGATGGTCTCATCTGGCAGGGAGAGGCCCATCACCTCTTGCAGAAAGGCTTTCGTCTCCTCTAGGGTGCAGCGCAGCTGATCGGTACGCACTTCCAAAGCCTGCTCACGTGAGCGTAGCCGCGCAAGGGGCAGAGGCGGATCAGCCCGCGTTGCCACCATGATGCGCAATTGGGGAGGAAGATGCTCGATCAGATATGTCAGGGCGGTGTGCACCTGTTGCTCAGTGATGAGGTGATAGTCGTCCAGGATCAAGAGAAAGTGATCGGTTCCCTCCACTAGTAGGTTGATCAGCTCTGCCAAGAGGAGGGTCAGAGGGGGGGATTGTGGCGATTGTAACAAGGTCAACAGGGGGCCAAAGCGCTCTGGCATGTGCTTATTGAGAGCAGTGAGCACATATGCCCAGAATAAGCGAGGCTCGTTGTCCTCCCCATCGAGAGAGACCCAGACGACCCGGGGGTTGTTGCTGGGTAACGATTGGCTCCAACTGGCCAGCAAGGTGGTCTTGCCGAAACCAGCTGCCGCTGAGACCAGGGTGAGAGGATACTTCAGACTCTCGTTGAGCAAGTTTGTCAGGCGAGGACGTGAGATGAGAGTACCCGATCTGACTGGCACATAGAGTTTAGTGACCAGAAGCTGGTTCTCTAAAGAGATCGATGTATTCATGATCGTCTCTCCTAACTGCAAGAGTGTCTCTTTTTTTGCCGCTGAATGGCAAACTTCACATGAGACGAACTCGAAATGGTCTCTATCCTCTCCTCAAAATGAGCGTACCTCAAGGCAAGTTTGCCATTCAGCTTTTTGCCTAAGATGGCAATCTCCGAGTGAGGCATGCCTCTGAGCTTTTATCACCAAGATTGTGTAAGATCGACGTTTCCGCCAATTTACCATTCGGACAGCAGTAGCCTGCATGTGTCACTCTGATGACCCCTTTTCACGTGACAACCGTCCGTTGTGAGAGCATTGATGCACGACGCAGATGTCTTTGGCATTCCGGACAATAATACAGTTCTGGACGATAAAATCTCCTGATGATCTCTACATAGCTTTTCGCCTTTTTCATCTACTTTCTCCTTGAACTCAGGCTCCCAGGCTCCCAGGGTCTCTCTTTGCTTTTACCCCTACGATTTTTTATCAAGGAGAGCCATTGGCGGGTGTGAATACATACGCTTCTTGAGTATTCTACCATAACAGGCAACTCTTGGAAAGAAAGTATGGGTGAGCTTATATGCTTGTTTTACTGCTATCCCTAAACCACTTTTCTGGTCTACTGTACCATAGACAGATTATTATATGCTGTTGGATGGTAAAGTGTATTTTTGCATGATTTACTTTATTTCTTCTATTATAGAAATATTATGAATTTTGCCTCAAAGTAGTGAAAACTGAATCTATGTTTGTATAATCCGTTTGATGACTCGCCGATTAGCACGAGCCAGCCCCTAAAGCCTTTCCGCACAGCCTCTATTTACCAGCCCGCTAAGAATTTGCTTCCCTGGGGAGGTCTCGAATTCTTTCTTCACAAAGACTGCTATGCTATGGTAGAATAACAATAGAGCAAATGGTTCAAATTTTGCCTCGCATCCTGGCACTCGCGATCATTCAGTCGCCGGAAACGGCTTCCGGACTGGTTTTATTTTCTGCCAGATAAATGGCACTTCTGCCACATATTGGCATTGGGCCAAAAGACGGTTGATTTTCAGAGATTTCAACTTGATAAATGATTTAGTTCATCTCAGTGACCTAGGGTGCATGACGTTTCATTTGTGGGTAGGAGAGGCTACAATGAATGTGCCAATGGTCATATACAGCCAGCTACTAGCAACCAAATTCTTCGTGCCTGTTCCATCAGGTACCCTGATTTCCCGTCCTCGACTGACCGCTTTGCTTGACGAGAGCCTGAAGTATCCTCTCACGCTCATCTCTGCTCCTGCTGGCTTCGGCAAAACGATGTTACTCTCTGCATGGGTGCAATCACTGCCAGCAAATCACCCTTTGGTTGCCTGGGTTTCTCTCGACGAGGAGGATAATGGCCCTCAGTTGTTCTGGACCTACGCCCTCTCGGCGTTGGATCAGCAACAACCGGAACGCTTTACCCCGCTGTTGAAGTACCTGCAATCACCGCAGACTCCACCACTGACGCACGTCTTGACACTGCTCATTAATCTCCTTGTGGAGAGTACTGATCACTTTATGCTGATCTTGGACGATTATCATGTGATCACGGAGCAACAGATACACACGACGCTTTCGTATCTAGTCGAGCATCTTCCTTCCCAATTGCATATTGTTCTGGCCACACGCACTGATCCTCTCTTACCGCTCTCGCAGTTGCGAGCATGCGGGCAGATGTTGGAAGTGCGCACCGACCAGTTACGCTGTACAGCTGAGGAGATCAGTGCTTTCTTTAAGCAAAGAAAGGGCATCCAGTTTCCTGATAAGACGATCCAGAACGTGATGGCCCGTACGGAGGGCTGGCTGGTGGGCTTGCAATTACTCGCTCTTTGAACAGGCCAATTTATTTGTGGTGTCCCTGGACAGCAAGCGAGAGTGGTATCGCTATCATGCGTTATTTGCCCAAGCCTTATGCAATCGGCTGGGGCGCATCCATGCTGATCTGGTGCCCATCTTGCACTATCGTGCCAGCCTCTGGTATGCTGAGCATAACCAGATGACTCAGGCTATCTTGCATGCCTTGTATGCTCAAGAGTGGCAGTGGGCTGCTGATCTGATTGAGCAAGCACATCTCCCGTTGCTATTGCTCACTTGGGGAGGAAAAGAACGTGAGCTGTTCAGGCTCCGAGAATGGCTGGAGCGGCTGCCTGCAGAGGTCATGTATGCTCGGCCCCAGCTCTATCTCGCTTGTGCTCAGATATTATGGCAGGTTGCCCCACCTTCTCTGCTGCAACACTGGCTCGACACGGCCGAAGCGACGTTGATAACATCGCTCACGACACAGATGCATGAGAATGGTTCATCCACCATCCTCACCTCACCAACGCGGCAGGAACAGGAGAATCTGCTCGGGGGAGTGATCGCCTGGCGTGCCTTCTTGCTGAGCTTCGATCAGGACGCAGAAGTAGTATTCCCGCTCTGCCAGCGTGCCCTCACCCTGCTCTCAGCAGAAAATAGCGTCGGTCGTAGACACGTGGCCTGGGCTCAGCATATGGCCTATTATACTTCTTCTGCCAATGATGCGATGGCTACACTCCAGGGTGCTCTACAAACAAGCCTCCTCGTCCAGGCCGCAGGGGTCACGGCGGATGCTATCAATCATCTGGCCACAATTACTCTGATCATGTTAGGAATAGGTCAGTTGCATGAGACACAGCGGTATATCGAGCAAGCGAGGCTTTTGGCGACACAGCCAGGGGGAATGGTTTTGCCTGAGGTGGGCTGGTCTCTTATCTCTCAGGTCGAGATCCTGCGCGAGTGGAATGAACTCGATGCTGCGCTCTCTCTGGCAGAAGAGGCCATCTCGCTGTGCAAGAAGACTGAATCGATCGTATCACTCATGTATGTATTGTATGCCTACGCAGTGCTGGTACGTGTCTACCTGTCGCGCAGAGACTACGATGCAGCGTGCTTTGCCCTCGAAGAGTTTGAACAGATCGGCATGGGTATGAACCAGCATGTCTCTCTGCTTATACGTTCCCTGTTCACCACGATCGACCAGATCAGGCTCTGGCTGGCCTGCGGAGAATTGGACCGTGCCACACGGTGGGCCGAAGCACTGGATGTCAGAGAACGACATAGCAATCCCTTGGTATGCGAGCGTGAAGAGGTGGCATGCGTCCGTGTTCTCTTAGCCAAGCAGCAGCCAAATCCTGCTCTAGAGCGACTGGAGCCAGTGCTCCGGAGAGCAACCACGGGTCAGCGTTGGGGACATGTGATAGAGATGCGGCTCTTACAAGCCCTGGCTTACCGCATGAGCCAACAAGAGACACAGGCACTCGATGCTTTGTCGGAAGCACTTCGTCTGGCCGAGCCGGAGGGCTACCTCCGCAGCTTTGTGGACGAAGGTGCCTCAATGGCTGCTCTGCTCTCCCTGTTGCGTGAACAGCAGCGCAAAGCGGGGCCAACTCCCTACCTGGACACGCTGCTCGCCGCTTTTCAAGAGCCGAGCAAAGCACAGAAACGTCCACAGAAGCGGAGATGAGATTCCCCCACTTTTGCGGAGGTTTGAAGTGATCCAGGCACATATCAAGATCTTGGACCTCTCCAACAAAGAAGCGCTCACTGCTCTTGAGAAGGTCACTCACGCCACAGAGACGAACCCCAATCCCGTCATGCCTCTCTTCGACATCGGGGAAGATATCCCAGCCATGTTCCGCAGATCTGCCATCAATGCAGCTCTTGGGTCGGCTCGCTCATTCTTTTCCCATCTTGCAAGATGGAACAAGGCAAAAGCAAAGGCCGAAGCAAAAGGCAAAAAATTCAAAGAGCGCCCGCCAGTTCCTCCACGCACTTGGAACAAATCAGCAACCCTTTATGCAGGGATGTGGAAAGACAGAACGGACTCCTCTGTCACGATCAAGGCCTGGACGGGGACGTGTTGGATCTGGATACGTGTTCGCATCACTGGCCGAGAAATCCCAGAAGGTTTTAAGTTGTGCAGTCCACAACTGGTCCACAGAGGCGGTCGGTGGTACCTGCATACACCTATAGAAAAGAAGATTAAAAATCTTATCAAAATAGAAAAGCAAATCAAGATAAATAGCGACACACATATTTGTGCAATCGATTTAAATATCAACGAGCATCTCGCTGTGTGTACGATCCGAGATGGTGAAGGTTCGACTCTTGCCACGCTCTTCATTGGGGGTGGACAACGGGTATCCGGCTTTAAGAAGAAACAGCTCGGATGTATCGCACGCAATCGCAAACAAACTGGCAATATTGCAGAGAACGAACAGGACAATGCGGATTTGTGGAAGAAGATGAGAAACGTAGACGAGCATATAGCTCATCTGGTAAGTGCCCGCATTGTCCAGTTTGCCCAGGAGCATGAGGCAAGCATCTTGGTTTTTGAGCACCTTGGCAACCTCAAGCCGACAAAGGGCAAGTACAGCAAACGAGGGAATGAGAAACGCGCCTACTGGATGAAAGGACGTATTTTCAACTACGCAGAGTACAAATCCTACAATACTGGTATTCTCACCAGTCGGGTAAGTCCCAGAAATACCAGTCGTACGTGTGCAAGATGCGGTGCTCCCATTGCTCGTTATCATGAGGGATATCCAGCAGAAGGATATACTTACGGTGCTCCACTTGTCTATTGTGCAAGATGTGAAATGCGTGGGAATGCAGATAGAAATGCCAGTTTGATGATCGGGAATAGACTGTTCGAACGGTTCGAGATCTTCTTTCAGGAAAAGCCTCAAACTCTTCTCGCAAGAGAAAGGGAAGAGCAATCTTCAGGTGTTGTTGCTCTCCAAGAGCCAAATACCCAAGTTGTGGGCCATTCATCCCTTTGGGTAGGGGATGAGAGCAGCAACGGGCTAGGCACCGCCCAGAACAGTCCCTCAAGAATGGTTGAGTCTGTTCGTGATATCACCAACCCACTACGCTCCCCAATGAGCCGGAGCTACGCTCCACATGCTCAGGGACGCGACGACGTTGGGGTGTCAGAAGCTGCGGGTCTTTAGACCCTGCGGAGTGTCACACCATATGAGCTAGATTTTGTTAGACAAAGCTGGACAGCAATACAGGCGAAAAAGGTGGCGAACCAGAGAGATACGCCGCAATTGGGCATAGACAATCCTCCAAAAATCAGGTATACTCGTACTTAGTGTACAAGTAACACCTTTTCTTTTTTGTCAGAATGGTAAGTGTACTAGGTACACTTATTCAAAGGAGAAGAGCATGACTCGCTGTCAACCGTTCGATGTCGCGATAATTGGGGGTGGCATTGCGGGACTCTCAGTGGCTCTGCGTTTGCCGGAGCATGTGCGGGTAGCGCTGTTTACTAAAGGACAATTTGGTGAAAGCAACACTCGCTATGCCCAAGGTGGCCTTGCCGTGGCACTGGGAGCAGATGATAGTCCCGAGCTCCATTTTCAGGATACCGTTGCAGCAGGGGCGGGTTTGTGTGATGAGGAGGCTGTACGTATTCTGGTAGAGCAGGCTCCTGCTGCGGTACATTGGCTTATGCAGATGGGCGTTCAGTTCGATTGTGCGCAGCCGGGGGAGGCTGCTCATACAACACCTGATGGGCTGCTACTTGGCCGTGAGGGTGCACATTGCCGCTGGCGTGTGCTGCATGCTGGCGGAGATGCTACGGGTGCAGAAATTGAGCGAGCACTGACGGCTGCATTACGTACTCGTCCTTCAATTGCGCTCTATGAAAAAGCATTTGTACAGGATCTCCTGGTGCGAGATGGACGTTGTGTTGGTCTGCAGTCAATCGATCAACATGGTCATTGTTTTACGATTCAAACACATGCTACAGTGTTAGCGAGCGGCGGCGCAGGTGGACTCTGGCTGCATACCTCAAATCCTGCTGGTGCTACTGCTGATGGGCTAGCCCTGGCCTGGAGGGCAGGCGCGGCCCTAGCTGATCTTGAGTTTATGCAGTTCCATCCAACAGTTCTGGTTGCCAATGGTTCGTCCCACTTGATCTCTGAGGCTGTGCGCGGTGAAGGTGCATATTTGCGCAATCACGCTGGTGAGCGCTTTATGCCTCGTTATAGCCCCCAGGCCGAACTGGCTCCCAGGGATGTCGTTGCACGTGCCATCTTACAAGAGATGGTAACTGAGCAGACTGATTGTCAGTATCTCGACTTGCGCCATATTCCTGCGGAGAAAACACACGCGCGTTTCCCTACCATTTCTTCCATATGCCGTCAATACAAATTGAACCTTGCTACTGATCTGCTGCCTATAGCACCAGCAGCTCACTATTGCATGGGGGGTATTCTGGTGGATACCTATGGGCGGACGACGGTACCTGATCTCTATGCGGTGGGAGAAGTTGCCTGTACTGGTGTTCATGGTGCTAACCGCTTGGCCAGCAACTCTTTGCTGGAAGGGCTGGTTTACGGCATTCGTGTCGCAGATATGCTTATTCATAGAGACGTTTCTGCTGCTTGGCGTATCTTACGTAATGGGATTTCTTTCATTCCCCATGATGATTTCTTCCAGAGAGAAAACCACTCATCGGGTAGTGCGAATGAGCTTGCAACCCAACAGGTCAAGCACGAGTTGCGCAAAATCATGTGGCAGTATGTCTCACTTTGTCGTGACCGGGATGGACTGCTAGAAGCACACTGCGAGGTACGCTCTCTACATCAGCAACTCTTAAGATGCAGTAGATATGAATACCAAAAAGAATGTTTGGAAACCTGTAATATGCTTCAAATTGCTGAACTGGTTATTGCAGCTGCCCTGGAGCGTCGTGAGAGTCGGGGAAGCCACTGGCGGCTGGACTACCAGTTTCTCGATGAAAATCTGGCAAGATGTCACTTTGCTTTTCAGCCCTTGCACGCTGATACCAATGGATTAAGGCAATCGCAAGAGGGAGTAGCTACTTATGTATAAAGTTCCTATAGAACTCATTAAGCAAGCACTGGAGGAGGATGGAGCATTTGCTGATATCACGACCCTCAGTACAGTTCCAGCAGGCCAGTGGTCTAGGGGGTCTATTGTTGCTCGGCAGGCAGGTGTCGTCGCTGGGCTTGACGTCGCCGCTGAAACATTTCGTGTCTTTGATGAGCGAATTCCCATCGAATTACTTGTACCGGATGGAGCCTCTGTCCAGGCTGGTGACGAGCTGCTCCGTTTGCAAGGTCCTGCACGTTCGCTATTGAGTGCCGAGCGTGTGGCACTCAACTTTCTTGGTCATCTCTCAGGTATTGCAACTATCACAGCGCATTGTGTTCGTGTGCTAGAGGGTAAACAAACACGTATCCTCGACACACGCAAGACCACCCCTGGATTGCGCAGTCTGGAGAAGATGGCGGTCCAATTGGGCGGTGGGCAGAACCATCGTTTTGGTTTGAGCGATGGGGTACTGATTAAAGATAATCATATCAAGGCTGCGGGAGGGATTGCAGAGGCTGTTACTGCTGCACGACGGGTTGCTCCGCACCTGCTCAAAGTAGAGGTTGAGTGTGAAACGCTCGCTGAGGTACAGGAAGCTGTGGAATGCAGTGCCGATGTGGTACTGCTGGATAATATGGCAGTCGAGATGATGTGTAAAGCAGTTGAACTTATACGCCAGCACGCTCCGCATATGCTAATCGAGGCCTCTGGTAGCATTGGTACAAATACTGATCGCTTGATGGCTATCGCAGCGACTGGTGTCGATTTTGTCTCACTTGGTGCCTTAACGCACTCGGCACCCAATTTCGATGTCTCGTTAGAATTTGCCTAACACAATCTAGAGGGAGAGAAGCGATGGCTATAAAGACAGCTTGTGCCGAAAGTCAGGAGACGCGTGTTTTGCCTTTGCTTAATCCGCAAACTCGCACTAAACACGACCTTACAAAGCGTATAGATGTCATTCCACAATTCTATGCAGAAATGGATGGGGGAGAGCTAGATCGTCGCATTACAGCAGCGAAAGCTGCTCTAAGCAAACGCTTGGTGATCCTGGGTCACCACTACCAGCGTGATGAAATCATTCAGTATGCCGACTACCGAGGTGACTCCTTCAAGCTCGCTCAATTGGCTGCTGGACGTCCCGAAGCTGACTACATTGTCTTCTGCGGTGTCCATTTTATGGCTGAAAGTGCTGATATTCTCAGCGGATCTCACCAGAAAGTGATCTTGCCCAATCCTGCTGCTGGCTGCTCGATGGCTGATATGGCCAATATAGCTGAGGTAGAAGAGTGCTGGCAGATGCTCCATGATCTACTTGGTGAGGATGCTGGCATTGTTCCTGTGACCTATATGAACTCTGCGGCTAACCTCAAAGCCTTCTGTGGTTGCAACGGCGGTGTCGTCTGCACGTCCTCAAATGCTCCCAAGGTGGTTCAGTGGGCTTTTAGCCGAGGTAAACGTGTGCTTTTCTTCCCGGATGAGCATCTGGGACGCAATACCGCCCTGAGATATGGTATCTCGGAGGATCAGATGGCGGTATGGAATCCCAAAGATCCTATGGCTTCAGAGGACATTGAAGGAGAAATTGAACACGCTAGGATTATTCTCTGGAAAGGCTACTGCTCCACACACATGCGTTTCAGCGTGCAGCAGATTGAAAAAGCGCGTGTGGACTATCCTGGTATCAAAGTCATTGTGCACCCCGAGTGCCGCCGTGAAGTCGTAGCAGCTGCCGACCTTTACGGCTCGACCGAGTATATCATTCAGCAGATTGAACGTGCCCCTGCGGGTACCAAGTGGGCGGTTGGCACCGAGATCAATCTGGTGCACCGTATTGCACAGGAGCACCCTGATCAGTTCATCTTCTGTCTGGACCCGATCGTCTGCCCTTGCTCAACCATGTATCGTATCCACCCGGCATACGTTGCCTGGATACTGGAGGAACTGCTCGAAGGTCAAGTTATCAATCAGGTGACCGTTAACGAAGAGACTGCTCACTGGGCACGTGTCGCTCTCGAGCGCATGCTCTCGCTTGCCGCGTGAACAGGGAGAAACCCGCCACAAGTTACAGGATTTTAACCCCTGCAGCTTGTGGCGGGTTCTTTTGTCAAATTGGTGATGGAGGGGAATGATGAGCCACTATCTCCTTGACGTTTACAACATTTTGCGATAACGTTCTCAACAAGACATTTTCCTGTCTTGACAACACAGTCTTTAGGGGCCTTCCGGTAACAACTTGAATGGAACTATACTATCAAACCCCAAACTGGGTGGTCACGTTATTTGCGGAAGGCCCCTTTGTAGAAAGAAAGGCAAATCCATGGGCTTGAATTTTGTAACAAAGGTATTCGAAAAAGAAAAGATCCGCTTGGCTGATACCGAAGAGTATATCATTCGGGGAGGACGACACCTTTTCCCACTGTTACCGAAGGCATTCGCAGGCATTCAGCAGATCGGAGTCATTGGTTGGTCTTCCCAGGGACCCGCGCAGGCACAGAATTTGCGGGACTCACTGGTGGGGACAGGGATCAAGGTGAAGGTGGGTCTCAGGGAAGGTTCCTCCTCTTTTGCCGCAGCTGAAAAGGTTGGCTTCACGCGTGAAAATGACACCCTGGGAGAAATGTATCACGTGATTTCCGAGTCAGACCTGATTTTGCTGCTCATTGCTGATGCTGCACAGGCTGAGCAGTATCAACGCATATTTGCAGCCATTCGCCCAGGGGCCACCCTCGGCCTATCGCACGGTTTCCTGCTCGGCCACCTGAAAAACGTCGGTGCCTCCTTCCCAGAAAATATCAACGTGATTGGTGTTTGTCCCAAAGGCATGGGGCCCTCCGTCAGGCGCCTCTACGAACAGGGGCGCGATGTTAATGGAGCTGGTATTAATTCGAGCTTCGCCGTCCAGCAAGATGTGAATGGACATGCAACCGACTACGCGCTTGGCTGGGCTGTAGCTATCGGCTCTCCCTTTACCTTTCAGACCACCCTCGAATCAGAATACTCGTCTGACATCTTCGGGGAGCGTGGTATCCTGCTGGGCGCAGTACACGGCATCGTCGAAGTCCTATATCGCTGGTTCGTGCGCCATGGACATACGCCTGAGGAAGCCTTCCTCTATTCAGTGGAGTCCATCACAGGTCCCATCAGCAAGACCATCTCCCAGCACGGACTCTTGGCCATCTACGAGGCACTAGACGAGCGCGATAAAGCGGCCTTCAGGCGTGCTTACTCCGTAGCTTATCATCCGGCTTTTGAGATTCTAAACGAGATCTACGACGATGTGGCTTCTGGCAATGAGATCCGCAGCGTCATAGCGGCGAATCAGCGCCAGAAGCGCTTCCCCATAGGCAAGATCGATGGCACGGAGATGTGGCAGGTCGGTATAAGTGTGCGTGCCAACCGACGCGAAGAGGCTATTCCGATTCACCCGATCACTGCTGGCGTTTACCTTGCAACCATGGTCGCACAAGTGGACCTGTTGAAGGAAAAGGGGCACCCCTATTCCGAGATCGCCAATGAATCGATCATTGAGAGCGTCGACTCCCTCAACCCATACATGCACTACAAAGGTGTGGCCTACATGATTGATAACTGCTCGACAACAGCCCGACTTGGCGCACGCAAATGGGCTCCACGATTTGACTACATCCTCAACCAGCAAGCCTTCACGGCCTTAGATGGTGATGATACAGCCAATGAGCAATTGTTCGCAGATTTCCAGGCGAATAGTATCCATCAGGTGTTAGAGGTGTGCTCCACCCTACGCCCATCAGTTGACATCTCGGTGACAGGATAGCGTATCTACGCTATCCCACTTCCACAAAGAAGGAACTACTCAGGAGTACAGCTTTGCCCGGCAACAATTGCGTGTCTCCCTTCTTGAAACGCCTCAAGATTGGCAAGCGTCTGCTCACTTGATCCAAGCACATTTCATCCAATGCTATCACCTCTTGAGCAAAAGAGGCCAGGGGAGTGTACCGCTGGTGATAGCATTGGAGCGCTGGCTGCAGCCAGTGGGCAATTAACTGACTGACTCGCTCAAAGACCTGAACCAGGGGCGAGGAGAAATATTCGTGCTTTGGACGCTAATCTTGTCAAAAAGTGTACTGCCAAAATATCCTTCTTCCGCAGGCTCGATGATGAGAACTCTAGGATAGAGTAAGTAATCCTTATAAGGCGGCCATCGTTGTATTTCTCACCGCGATACTCATCTACTAAAGTAGCAGAGTTGTTCTCAGTGAAATGGATTGTACTAGGGAGGTAGTTTTATGCAATCGAATAGAAATATTGGCATGATATGCAGCACCCATCGCTAGATTGATGACAATGCCTGCTAAAATGTATCCGGTTATACCTCCTTTTCTTATAGCTGACGATGTATTTTTGATTGCATATTGTCTAAAACATAACATACTACTACAATTATATTCAGAAGCAAAAGTTTATTTTCATGGTTCATCTTCTTTTTATAGATGGATTCCCCGTTATGATCGTGCATCAAATACAGCTAAAATGATAGCTAATTTCCTTCCAGAAAAAGCAAGAGAAAAGTATGCTCAACTGCTTCTAAAAAGAGCTGTTCCAGCAAGATATAAAGAAGATATTGCTGTGTTATACAGGATTCGTTTCTGGGGAAGATATATTTTAGATAAGATGCGACCGCATAGTGAGAAAGATTCATGGGGGGTTGATCACAGTACAAAAATTTCTCCAATTAATACTAAAGAAGAAATACAAATGTTTTTTGATAAAATTCTTTTTGCGCGATTATATTATTTATTAAAGCCCACTCAAACACACCGTGTTGCAGAAGAAATTATTAATAGATAACCATCAGCATATGATGAAATCATAATAAGTGAGGAAGAAAGACAGTTCGTTGAGAAAATATTAGACATACACAAAAAGGATAATGAAGCAGCCGGAGAGTGAATTTCACGATGACAGGTGTGGCAGAGGACCAAAGTTTTGCGACGGCGTGCCGCCATGATCTTGACCCAACGTGGTTTGTCCCGACCCTCGTACTTGTTCAGATCCTTGAGAGCACGTATATGATGAACTTCGATC
>Ga0207416_1001367_pt1 | contig 33183 bp, 29 predicted proteins | sample PaiPotPPM11metaG_FD_184107 | JGI IMG/M metagenome (GOLD analysis project Ga0207416, IMG submission 184107) | Iron sulfur acid spring bacterial and archeal communities from Banff, Canada, to study Microbial Dark Matter (Phase II) - Paint Pots PPM... ...
TCATCGAGGCGCTGCTGGATGGCACGGTGGACTGCATTGCGACCGACCACGCACCGCACGCGAGCCACGAGAAGGAAGTCGAGTTCGAGCGCGCGCCGAACGGCATCACCGGCCTCGAGACCGCGCTGGGACTGGCGCTGCGGGTGCTGCATCGCGAACATGGCATGCCGCTGTCGCGAGTGATTGAGTTGATGACGAAGCAGCCCGCGGAAGTGATTCGCCTGCGCGAACGGGGCACGCTGGGCGTCGGAAGCCACGCGGACGTCGTGGTCTTCGACGCGGGCGCGGAGTGGAACTTCGCCGCGAAGGCTTCGCGGTCGAAATCGAAGAACACGCCGTTCGACGGGGCGCCGATGCTGGGCCGCGTACATGCGACGATCTGCGGCGGACGCGTGGTGTACCGGGCTTAATGCCTTCCACCCCATAGAATTGACATGAATGATTAAGTTGAACTTTCTTGACCGCGTCGTCGCCGGCGTCGTGATGGCGTGTGCAATTACGGCAGCAGCCGCGGCGCAGGACTCTTTTTTTGCGAAGTGGCAGGCGCGGGCGACGGCGACGCAGGATCTGCAGCCGCACTGGGCGACGCCGCTGGCGACCTCCACGCCGCGCCTGGACCAGGCGATGCGCATGGAGTTCGTCCGCCAGACGAATGCGAAGCGCTACGACACCTGGAACCTGGGCAACAACAAGGGGCTGGAACTGATTCCGGAGCGGCACACCGAGATTGTCTTTGGTGTGCCGCCCTTCTTCAGCCATTCGCAGCCGGCGGTGAAGGACGGCTTCGGCGACTTCTGGTTCCAGGGCAAGTACCGCTTGTTCACACGCGATGAGAAGCATGGCAACGCGATGGTGACGGCAATCGTCTACGGAACGCTGCCGACGGGCAAGGACAGCAACGGAACCTGCTGCGCGGTGGTCACGCCAACGATCGGCGCGGGCAAGGGATTTCGGCGCTTCGACGCGGTGACGACGCTGGGCGGCGCGCTGCCGGTGACCAACGCGCACGAGCTGGGGCGGTCGATCGCGTGGAATACCGCCGCGCAGTACCGCGTGGGGACGGGCCACGTGACGCGCCTGCTGGTGCCGGAGGTAGAGTCGAACTCGACCTTCTATTACGGCGGTCCGAACGACGGCAAGATTGCGACGTTCGGGACGGTGGGAATGATTATCGGGCGCATTCCGCTATCGCACGAGGCGACCGGCAAGCCGGGCCGGCGGGCGCTGACGTTCGGCGGCGGCGAACAGATCGCGCTGACGCACTTCCACACCTACAACCACGAACTGCTGCTGACGTTGCGCCTGCCGTTCTAATCCGCGCCACAGTCCGTCAGGAGAATAGCCCGGTAACTTTCTTGAGCACGCGCGCCGGCAAACGCGCCGGTGCCGGTGTCAGGCGGAGCGCCTCCATCATGTGGGTGCTGGCCTTGCCCGGTTCGTTGACCAGGCCATAGGCCGTCACCAGATTCTGGTGGCAGGCTGCGTTGTCCGGATCTTTCGCCAGGCTGGCGTTCAGGTAATCGATGGCTTCCCACGCCAGCGCTTCGGTCTCCGCCGTGGAGGCCCCGCCCGATTTCTGCAACTCGACCGAGCGAGCCAGCGTGTGCACCCCGAGGTTGTAGAGCGGCACGGGATAGGTGGGGTCCACGTGGCGCGCGCGCTTGAGTGCGCCGATGGCCTGGTCCAGTTGGCCGGCGGCGGCGTATTCGTTGCCCAGGTCGTTCCAGATCATGGGATTGTTGGGACTCAGCGCGGCGCGTTTTTCCAGCGCCTCGCAAGCCGCTGCGTGCTGGCCGGTATTGGAGAGTCGTTGCGCGACCTGCTCCAGCGCGATCTTGCCGGCCTTCGCGGGTGTGCGACAGCACAGCTTCATGCGTTTGCCGCTTCCGCACGGGCATAGATGCAGGTTCCGCTCACCCATTCCAGCTCCTCAGCAGCAGGGACATGCCTTCGATCGTATCCAGCTTGCGGCCCTTGATCGATTCCAGGATGGAGTGGAGCACGGGCGGGTAATGCTCAACCTCGCGGGTGAAAGATTGAACGACCTCCACCACGTGCTCCGCTGCGAAGGACTCCTTGTAGCGGCCGGCGACGCCGACGAGGACGGCATTGATCCAGGCGAATTGGGTCGTCAACAAAAGGAATTCGTCGAACATGCTGCGCGGCGCGCACCCGGCGCTCGTTTCGCGGCCGGTGGGGAAGAGATTCTGCAGCATGGAATTCAGGAGGTAGTTTTCGAGAATGTGGGGCGACCGCTCGAAGAAGGGCTGGTACCAGGTTCGCTCCGCGAACTGAAGACAGCCGATGTCGTCGCCGGACAGGGAACCGTCGGCGGTGGCGATGCCCTCCACGAAGGCGAAGAAGACCTCGCGGAAGCGCTTGCCGCAGGTCGCCTCGCGCAGGCGGTCGTCGGCGAGTCTCAGGACGACTTCGAGTTTCAGCGCCGGGTTGGCGGGCTGGCTCTCGAACGCGGCATCCGCCGCCCGCGCCTCGGGAGAGTCTTGGAACCTGTCGAGGAAGGCAGGGACTGCATCGTCTCCTCCGCGATCGAGGACCTGCTGGAGCTGTTGGCACAGCGAGCCGATCGCGAGCAGCCGCTCGGTGATGGGACGGGAGCGGTCGCGGACCATCTCGATCATCCGCGTGCGCACCGCAGCGAAGGAGCGATGCGGCTTGCGGGGAGCGCCGTTTCCATCGCGGGCCAGTTGGTGGGAGTTGTCCGTGCGGAAGGCGCCCGAGTGGAGGTCGCCCGTGACGTCCAGAAACCCGGGGTTGAGTAATACGTTGCGTACGGCTTCCGGGCAGGAGAGGCTCAGCGTGCCCTCCAGCACTCCGTCGACACGGCTGAGCGAGCGCGGATAGATGGAGCAGGTGGCAGACAACATCTGCGGCCCATGCTCTTTCTGAATGCTGCAGAGCCGGTCGGAGTCCCAGAAGGGACAGAGGCGGGATGGGCCCAGGCGGATCTGCGCGTAGAGGCCGGGAGAGCTGCCAGGTGGATTGATGGTGACGAAATGCGAGACAGGGCGCGGAGCTTTTTCTCCGGGAAGCGCTGGTACCTGGCGTAGGTGGCCTGGTCAAGCGGGATGTCCCACTCGCCGCAACACGGGTCCTCGCAGGCCGGCCCGATGCACTGGAAAGCGGCGGCATAGGAGGGATGCCTGGCTCGCTGGCGATCGCCTGCTTCGGGATTCACTTTGGCAATTGGCATGTTCGGCGCAGACGGGACGGGCACCTACGATAGACGAAGCCGGGCGCACTTTCGTTTGGTGTTGCCCGGCGTTACGCGAGGATGTTTGACTTCCTCGCGACGGAAACGATGGTGTCGAGAGCCTGGTCGATCTGCGGGCGGGTGTGCTCGCTGGTCATGATGGTGCGGATGCGGGCCTTGCCTTCGGGGACGGTGGGGAAAGCGATGCCGGTGGCCATGACGCCGGCGTCGAACAACGCACGGGAGAAGTCCATTGTGGCGCGGCCGTCGCCGAGGATGATTGGAGTGATAGGCGTCTCGCTCGCCGGGGTGGTGTTGCCGCCGATGTCGAAGCCGGCAGCGGCGAGTTGGGATTTGAAGTAGTGAGTGTTGTCCCAGAGGCGCTGAATCCGGTCGGGCTCGCGCTCCAGGATGTCGAAGGCGGCGATGCACGAGGCGGCGACACTCGGAGGATGAGACGTGGAGAAGAGGAATGGGCGGGCGCGGTGGTAGAGGTAGTCGATCAGGTCGCGCGAGCCGCAAACGTAGCCTCCCAGGACACCGATTGCTTTCGATAACGTCCCGACCTGGATGTCGACCTTGCCGTGCGCATTGAAGTGGTCGATCGAGCCGCGGCCGTTGCGGCCGAGGACTCCGGAAGCGTGGGCGTCGTCCACCATCATGATGGCGCCATACTTTTCTGCGACAGCAGCGAGGGCAGCGACCGGGCCGATGTCGCCGTCCATGGAGAAGACGCCGTCGGTGATGAGGAGCTTGTGCCCGGGCTCGTTCTGAATCTCGCGCAGCAACTCTTCGGCGTGGGCGACGTCTTTGTGGCGGAAGACTTTGATCTTCGCCCGCGACAGGCGCGCGCCGTCGATGATGGACGCGTGGTTGAGTTCGTCGGAGAGGATGAAATCTTCCTTGCCCAGGATGGCGGAGACGGTCCCGGCGTTGGCGGCGAAGCCGGACTGGAAGACGACGCAGGCCTCGACGTTTTTGAACGCGGCAATCTTTTCTTCGAGCTCCATGTGCAGATGCATGGTGCCGGCGATGGTGCGGACCGCGCCCGACCCGGCGCCATATTTTCGCGTAGCGGCGATGGCGGCTTCTTCGAGCAGCGGGTGGTTGCAGAGGCCCAGGTAGTTGTTGCTGGCGAGGTTGATCACCTGGCGGCCGTCATAGTGGCAGACGGGGGCCTGGGCGTCGTCGAGCACGCGAAGGCGGAAGTAGGTGCCGCGTTGCTTCAGCTCATTGAGGGCCGCAGTGAGGTGGGCGAGCTGCGGACGGGCCGGCTGAGGTGCTAGGTTGCTCATACGATTGATCCTAAACCTTTGCAAGTTGAGGCGATTGTGGACGCGAAATGAGCATCTTATAGGGACAGGTTCCAGGTGCCAGGTACCAGGTTCGAGTGTAAGGCCAGGTGTTCGCTGCCGGGTAAGACCTCGAGTTGGCTTGGTTGGAATGCAAAACAGTTCGAGAAAGAGGACGATGACAATGGCTAATTTTGGGATGCGTTCGAAGTTTCTGAGTGCTGGGGGCGCGTTGGCGCTGGCTGTAGTGCTGCTGGCGGGCTGCAGTTCCAAGCAGGACCAGGCGATCGATCAGGCCAAGAAGCAGGCTGCCGCTACCGGTCAGGCTCAGCAGGTGGTGACGGTCGCCAAGGACGGCACCACGACCACGACCACGGTTCAGCCGCCCGCTCCGGGACAGACAGCGCAGGCGATTACGACGACCACCGCGCCAGGGCCGGCGGTTCCTCCGGGGACGCCGCCGCCGGCCGAGGGAACCTACTATCAGCCGGCAGGATCGGCGCAGGGGCAGCCTCCGGCACAACCAGTCCCCGGCGGAGCTCCGGTGGTGCGGCCGGCGGACGTGAACATTCCCGCGGGATCAACGCTGGCGATCCGGATCAATCAACGGATCAGCGTGAAGACGACGCCGGCGGGATCGCGGTTTGATGGCGAGGTGGTCGATCCGTGGACCGACTCGAACGGTCGCGTAATTCTGCCAAAGGGCACGCCGGTCGAGGGCGTGGTGGATGCGTCGCATCGGCGCGGGCACTTCAAGGGCGCGTCGATTCTGGAACTGCGCCTGACGTCGCTGACGCTGAACGGCACGCGCTATCCGATTTCGACGCATGACCTGACGCGGACGAAGAAGGGCAAGGGCAAGCGGTCCGCGGCGTTCATCGGTGGCGGCACGGGGCTCGGCATGCTGATCGGCGGCGTAGCGTCGGGCGGGACCGGATTGCTGATCGGCGGATTGGCCGGCGCAGGCGCAGGCACGGCAGTCGGCGGGTTGACCGGCAACCGCGACCTCGATATTCCGGCGGAGTCGATTGTGCGGTTCAGGCTGGCCGACGATCTGACGCTGGCGGGGTAGGTTCGAAGTTGCTAGTTGCTAGTTGTCAGTTGCGCAGAATGGCCCACCGCGGAGGGTGGGTCTTTTTGCTTTGCTAGGCGAAGAGACGTTCGATCAGATCAGTCTTGGGGATCTTCAGGTATTGGGCGACATCGGTGAGAATTCCCTGCACGGTTCCGAGCTTGATGGGATGGTGATGAGGTGTTCCCTGCCGGCGTAAACGGTTCGAAGGCGAATGTGGCTGCCGGTCTGGCGAACGGCTTCGTAGCCAAAGATACGGAGTGCCTTTACCAGATCTGAGCCGCTCAGGTCGCGCGGAACCTTCACGCCGGAATGACCAGATCGCGCACCAGGTGCAGGCGGATAAGGGCTGGGGCCTGGCCTTCGTCGAAGTGGCAGCGAACCGCGTCGCGGACGGCCGCTTCAAGTTCGGGGATGGTCTCAGCTTCGGTGAAGATGGAAGCGGTGAGTGCGCGGGCTTCGTATCCGCCCTCGAGGCTTTCGGTCACTTCGAAGATGATTTCACTGGATTTCATGTCCCTCGCCCACGATCCGACTGCTCTTCTCATGTTACTCGGGGCAGTTGGCGAAATCGATACGAAAATCCTCGGTGGCATTCAAGCGCGTTGACGGGAAAGGCCCACCGCGGAGGGTGGGCCTTTCTACTGGTTGAGTTAGGTTCAGGCGGCTTTGGATGCGACTTTCTGCTGAATGAACTTGAGCAGGTCGGCATTGATGACGTCGGCCTGGGTAGTGGGCATGCCGTGGGGAAAGTCCTTATAGGTAATCAGCGTTCCATTCTTCAGCAGCTTCGCCGACTTAGGGCCGGCTGCCACGTAGGGAACGATCTGGTCGTCCTCGCTATGCATCACTAGTACGGGAATGGTGATCTTCTTCAGATCCTCGGTAAAGTCGGTCTGCGAGAAGGCCACGATCCCGTCATAGTGCGCCTTGGCACCGCCCATCATGCCCTGCCGCCACCAGTTGGCGATCGTGGCCTCCACGGACTTCACGCCCGGGCGGTTGAATCCGTAGAACGGTCCTTCGGGCAGGTCGCGATAGAACTTCGACCGGTTGGCCGCAAGCTGCGACTGCAGGTCGTCAAAAACGGACATCGGCAGGCCCTCCGGGTTGGCCGCCGTCTTGAGCATCAGCGGCGGCACCGCGCTGATAATCGCAGCCATGGACACGTCCTGTTCGCCGCGCCGAGCGAGATAGTGCACGACCTCGCCGCCGCCGGTCGAGTGCCCGACATGGATCGCGTTCTTCAGACCGAGATGGGCGGTAAGCGTGGCCAGGTCATCCGCGTAGTGGTCCATGTCGTGCCCATCGGCTACCTGGGAGGAGCGTCCATGTCCGCGCCGGTCATGGGCGATGACACGATAGCCTTTGTTGAGAAAGAACATCATCTGGTTGTCCCAGTCATCGGCGGAAAGCGGCCATCCGTGGCTGAAGACGATGGGCTGGCCGGTGCCCCAGTCTTTGTAGAAAATCTCGACGCCGTCTTTGGTGGTGATCATGCTCATAGTGTTTTCTCCTTGGTGGATTGAATTCAGGGGCCGTTGCAAGGGGTCGATCACTGAAGCCGGTTCGCTGTGGAGTGGTGGGATGGGTTGTGTGCGCCAGCCCTGCGACGCTGGGAGGAAGTAGCTCAATCGAAGCCAGGGATTGCGGCCGCCGGGCGGATCTGGCATGCCGTTTTCTTAGGAACCCAAGGCAGGAAGATTAGCAGAGGAGTGTGAAAACTGACTACTCGGTCAATGCAGGCGGGGGTTTGAGGTGGCGGGCGACGAGGGCGATGGCTTCCCGCCGGGTGTCTTCGTCGCTGCCGAAATTGGGAAGCCAGTGGATCTGCGGGTCTTTGCGGAACCACGTGAGCTGGCGCTTGGCATAGTTGCGGTGGCCCTGCGCGGCAACCGCGACGGCGTCCTCGCGGGTGAACTGGCCACGCAGGACGGCGACCGCCTGGGCGTAGCCGAGCGAGGTGAGCGCGCGGCACTGGAATCCGTAGGTTTCGACGAGCTGCGTGGTCTCTTCGACGAGGCCGGTGGCGAACATCTCGTAGGCGCGGCGATTGATCTTGTCGTATAGCTCGGCGCGAGGTGGATTCAGCCCAAGGCGCAGGACGCGATAGCCGGTGAGCGCGTCGCGGGGCTGCTCCCACTGCTCGGTGATGGGCGCGCGCGCGGCCAGCGTGACCTCGATGGCGCGGATGACTTTGGGCGTGTCGTTGGCGTGGATGCGGGTGGCCGCAGCGGGGTCGAGGCGGGCGAGGATGCGGTGCAGGTGCGCGGGGGATTTTTGCGCCGCGCGGGTGCGGAGTTTTTCGCGGAGGGGTTCGTGTCGTTGCGGCGCCGGAAAGAGGCCGTCGAGCAGCGCGCGGAGATAGAGTCCGGTGCCGCCGGCAACGATGGGCAGGCGGCCGCGCTGGGTGATTCCGGCAATGGCTTCGCGTGCGAGACGGCTGTAGTCGCCGGCGGTGCACGGCTGGTCGGGGGTGAAGACATCGATCAGGTGATGTGGGACCAGGGCGCGTTCGTCGAGCGTCGGCTTGGCGGTGCCGATCTCCATGCCGCGATACACCGCGACCGAATCGCAACTCACGATCTCGCCGGAGAACTGCTGAGCGAGCGCGAGTGCCAGTGCGGTCTTGCCGCTGGCCGTGGGGCCGGCAACAACGATGAGCGGCGCGTCGGGTTGGGGCGAGTGGGATGCCATGGGGTGCGATTCCGAAACTTCGCGACCGGCGCCGCCTGTTTCCGTACAGAGGCCTGACGCTTATTGTCTCAGTGATGTGGAGGAGCGGCCCCGCGGAGTCTGCGGTTCAGCGGTTCGGTCACGAAACGCGCCACGAGGGCCGCGAGCAGGCACGCGAGCAGCAGAATGGCGATGGTCTCGATGGCAAAGGCCGCAACCGGCGGAAGCGACGGCAGCAGTCCCGGCGAAAGCGGCCGGACGGAGGCGGCCGTCGGGGCTGGGGTCGGATGCCAGTGCTGCGCCAGTTGCTCGGCGGACACGACTACGAAGCTATGCGTGAGGTAGAGCTCGTAGCTATGGCGGCCGAGCCACCGAAGCGCTGCGCTCCAGACGCCGCCCAGCCTCCCGCGCAGGACGCTTGCCAGCATAACCAGGCAGACACCGAGGGGAAGGATGGTGCCATCGAGGGCGGTGCGACCAACAAATTTCATCCACGACCAGCGCGGCCAGAGCGCGATCCACAGCATCAGGGCCGCACCGAGGAACTCGAGCGCAAGCAGGCGGCGTTGCGCGGCGCGGGATGGGTTGGGGTTCTGCCGCAGAAGCCGCGCGGTCAGCAGAGCGCACAGGCAGCCGAGGGCGATGCCGTCCATGCCACCGAGGTAGGAACTGTCGCCCCAGATGGGATTGCCGCGGGCAAGAACTGCCCGGGCATAGGGGCCAATCGCAACGAAGGTGAGCAACAGGACGACAAAGAGCGCGGGGCCACGGCGAAAGCGAAAGAGCAGAAGACAAATCAGCGGGAAGAAGAGGTAGAACATCTCTTCGACTGAGAGCGACCACAGCACATCCCAGTTGGCGGGTAGATACGCGCGGGCAGAGGCTTCGAGCCAGTTGATATGGAACGTCAGCGCGGCGAAGAGAGCCTGCGGCAGCGTGGCGACTTTGGGCGAGATGCGGAAACCAGGCACGTGGGCCAGATGCAGCCCGCTGAGAACGAGGAGCAGCAGAAGCAGAAGAGGCGCGATGCGCGCAAAGCGGATGCGGTAGAAGATCGCAGGACGCATCCGCGCGAGCGACCCGAAGCGTCGCAGCGAAGTGAGCGTAATCAGGAAGCCGGAGATGGCGAAGAAGACGGTAACGCCGTTGTCACCGTTGGTGAAGAAGAGGTGATAGAGCCAACGCGGAAGCAGCGATGCAAGACGATGGTTGCCGAAGGCAAGATGGATGTTGATGTGCAGCAGAATGACGGCAAGGATCGATACGCCGCGAAGCAGATCGATGCCATCGAAACGGGGAGTTGCGGGCTTGAGGACGGCGCCCGCCTCTACCAGAGGCGCCACCAGCCGGCGGGGAAGACATGCTGCGGGCCGGCGCGGAGGATGGCGAAAAGAATCGCCGCCAGCGCGAGCAGAAGCAGCCCACGCACCTGGCTCTCGCGCTCCATGCGACGGCGCTGGAAGTGGTGGGGGAGGATGAGGTCGTCCGGTGTGCCCGGGCGAGGTTCCGGCTGGATTGGAGGAGCAGTAGCGGACATAGGTACGGCGATTACCGGTTCGGTTCGTTGTACATGAAGATGAAGCGCAACTCAAGCTGCGGGCCGTGGAACTGAGTTGGCAGCGGCGGGAACTGGCCTTCGCTGGTGATAGCTCCCCAGGCCGCGCGGTCGAGTGCGACGTCGCCGGAGGGCGTTTCGAGGGTCATCGCGCCGATCTGGCCGCCGGGTAGGATCGTGAAGCGGATGCTGACCTCGCCGCGTTTGAGCAGCGGCGGCTCGACCTCTTCAGGAATCAGGGGTCTCCAGTTGCGGTCGGTGTCGGCCACTACGTGGCGGATGTAGGCGCTGAAGTCGACGCCCTGGGTATCGGAGAGGATTTGCACGCCGCCCTGCAGCGGGCCGGTGTTGCCGGGGGTTGGCGGAAATTCCGCGCCGCTGCGGCCCATGCGTCCCAGGCCCTGCATCGCGTCGTGTGCGGATTGTGCGTTGTTCGCGATCTTGGGCTGCGGGGCAGCAGGCAGCGGAGCCTCGATGGAGGGTGCGGCCTTGGGCGCGCTCGGGATGGGCGCCAGCGGCTGCGGAACCGGCGGTGCGGTCGTGTGCGCCTGCTCCTGCGAGGGCTGGGGCGCGGGAGCCTGGGGCGCGGGAGGCTGTGGCGTTGGCCGCGCTTCGCGAGCCTGCTTCTGGAGCTGATCCATGGTCTTGCGGTCGATCTTGGGGGCGACCTTGGGCATGGGCCGCGGCGCCGGCGCGTTCAGAATGACCTGCTGGTCGTGCTCCTTCATCGCCGAGATGGTGTCCTTGTAATACGGCTGGTGGAAAAGGACATGCGGGCCGTAGAAGAGGAACCACGCGACGGCCAGGCAGAAGATGGTGGAGATGTAGACGGATTCGCGGAACTGGGCACGGGCGCGTTCATCGTCCAGCGCGTCGAGCAGGTGGATGAGTTCATGCTCATCCAGCTCGCCGAAGCGGCCGGTGCGGACCTTGGTGATGGCTTTTACGTGAGTCGGGTGGAGCTGCTTCAGATGGCGGTGTCGCGGCGGAGGCGGCGTATGGGGGGCATTATCGTCAGGTGCGCCCTCCGTCGGCTCCTTGGGCCAGTCTTTGATGGGCGACGGATTGGATGGCAGTTCCAGGAAGGGCATTGGCTAGTTATGGTTTGACGTTAGGCACAGGGAAAGTGACTCAGCGCACACGATTCCTGGCCCTACAGGTCAGAACCCGGGTTTGGCGCCGATGGTTCGCCCCTTTCTCATTTTCTCATCTTTTGGCGTGAGTTGCGGGGAGCCGAGCGAATCACTGAGGCCCGGCCGGGAAGATGACTGCACTGACCGGACGGGTGGAACGAAACTGCTACTAAAGTGCTACGAAGTTTAAGCAGTGCTGCGAAGTTTATGCTCTTTTGCCTGCGTAAAGTTGCCGGTTCGGGTGCTGGAAGTCTTCCCCCCACAATTCAGGTGTCCTCATTTTGCAAGGGTTACCTCTCGGCCTTGGCTGGTGTTCCGATTGCTTTTGTCCGCAACAAACTGATGCTTAATCTTCCTCGTTTCTGGGCCCCTTGCTCCGCCGTTTTCGTCGCCTTCACCCTTAGCTCCGCAATCGCTCAGCCGCCCACCATCGGGGCCTGTCCCGTGTTGCCGGCAGACAACATCTGGAACACCCCCATCAATCAGCCTCCGGTCTCGCCGAGTTCGGCGACGTGGGTCGGCACCATTGGCCCCACGAAGATCCTCCACCCGAATTTCGGATCCGATCCGACCAATGGGATTCCCTACGTCACCGTGCCGGGAACCCAGCCGAAGCTCCCCGCGACCTTCACCTACGCGAGCCAGAGCGACCCCGGACCGTACGCGATTCCCTTGACGGCTCCGATTGAGGGAGGCAGCCAGAGCACGGGCGACCGCCATACGCTCGCGATCGACACCGACAACTGCATTCTGTATGAGCTGTACGCGGCCTATCCGCAGGCAGCGAGCTGGACGGCCGGGTCGGGGATCGCGATCAGCCTGACCTCGGATGCCTTGCGGCCGGCGGGCTGGACCTCGGCCGACGCAGCCGGCCTCCCGGTCTTTCCCGGGCTGATCCGTTACGACGAGGTGGCGTCCGGCGCGATCCATCACGCGCTTCGCTTCACCGTTCCGCAGACGCAGAACACCTATGTGTGGCCGGCGCGGCATGAGGCCTCCAACCTGACCGGATCGCAGTATCCGCCGATGGGCACACGCTTTCGCCTGCGCGCCGACTTCGACATTTCCTCCTTCTCGCCGGCGAACCAGGTCATCCTGAACGCGCTAAAAACGTACGGCATGATGATCGCCGACAACGGCTCCTCGTGGTTCATCGAGGGCGCGCCCGATCCGCGGTGGAACGATTCCGACCTGCACAACCTGAGCCAGATCGCCGGGCAGAATTTCGAAGCGGTGGATGTCTCAGGTCTCATGATCGACCCGAACTCCGGACAGGCGTTGCAGACAACGACGACGGGTTCAACGCCCCCTGCGACTCCCAGCACAACCCCAACGGGCCCAACAACGGGACACGGCAGGTCGCCGCGACACTGGACCTGGCCGGGGTAACAATCCGGGGCGAATGCTTTGTGCATCTCACGAAGACCGCGACGCGCTTTTTGCGCAGGCGGTCGAGGAGGAGATGCATGCGACTGATCTACGGGATGGGCCGGCTTCTGCTGGGAGGATACTTTCTCTATAACGGTTTCAATCATCTGACGCACGTGGATGCGCTGGAAGGCTATGCGGCGGCCAAGAACACCCCCAGTCCGCGATTCGATGTGGAAGCCTCGGGAGTTCTGATGCTGGCGTCCGGCGCAAGCCTGGCGTTCGGGATCAAGCCGGCGCTTGGAGCGCTTGGCGTGATCGGGTTTCTGGCTGCGGCGACGCCCATGATGCACGATTTCTGGACCCAGAGCGATCCCGAGAAGAAGCAGACGGAACAGATTCACTTCTCGAAGAACGTGGCGCTGCTGGGAGCCAGCATCGCGTTGCTGGGCGCGGAGTTCAGCTCGCAGGACCGCGAGGACGATAGACTGGCAGCGTGAAGAAGAAACAACAGGGAACGGAGCCTGCGGGGTCCGACGGCCCGCGGTTCGCCGCGGACACCCGCGTGGTGGTGCTGACGATCAGCGATAGCTGCTCGCGCGGCACTCAGGTCGACCGGTCCGGACCGGCGGTGGTGGAACTGCTGGAAGCGGCGGGCGTCACGGAGGTGGTGACCGAGACCCTGCCGGATGAGCTGGACCTGATTGCGGCAGCGCTCCGCCGGCTTGCGGCGAATGCCGAGCTGATCGCAACCACGGGAGGCACCGGGCTGGCCACGCGGGACGTGACCCCGGAGGCGACACGGCAGGTGTGCGAGCGGCTGGTGGATGGGCTGGCGGAACGGATGCGCACCGAGGGATTGCGGCAGACACCGCTGGCGGCTCTGAGCCGCGGCGTCTGCGGGACGGTTTCGCGGCCGGGAGGCGGCGCGACTCTGATTGTGAATCTGCCGGGGTCGCCTGGCGGCGCGATGACGTCGCTGGAGGCGATCCTCCCGCTGCTGCCGCATGCGATGGACCTGCTGGCTGGGCGAACGGGACACTGAAGCAGTTGTCAGGGATCCGTTGTCAGTTGGTGCAGCCTGATTTTCACTGACAACTGATCACTGAGCACTGACAACTTCCTACCGGCCACGTAGAATCACACATGCCGTGGCTATTCACCCTGTTGTCGTTCTGCACAAGATCAACGCCGTACTGCTGGCAACCCTGAAGCCGTTGGGAATCTGGGGACTCGGCGGGCTTGCCCTGATCGATTCCGGCCTGTTTCCCATCCCGGTGTCGATGGACGGAGTGCTGATCGGCTACGTCGCGAACGACCATAAGAAGTTCCTGCTCTATTGCCTGATGGCCTCGGCCGCCTCGGTGCTGGGCAGCCTGGTACCCTACTACGTAGGCCGTGCGGGTGGCGAACTGTTTCTGCTCAAGCGGATCAACCGCGAGCGCTATGAGCGGATGCGGGACAAGTTCGAGCGCCAGGAGTTCATGGCCATCATGATCCCGGCGATGATGCCGCCGCCGATGCCGATCAAGCTGTTCGAGTTTGGCGCGGGCGTCTTCGAGATGAAGCCGCTGCTGTTTGCGCTGGCGATCTTCCTGGGCAAGTTCATCCAGTTCCTGGTGTGCGCCCTGATCACGATCTTCTATGGTCCGGAGATTGCCCACACCGCGCGCCACGCCGTCCATGAGCATCCGGCGGTGGTCGTCGGAATTGCCCTGGCAGCGGCGCTCCTGTTTGTGGTCTATGTTCTGCGCAAGTCGTTCGACAAGCGGCGCGGCGCGGACGATACAACCGAAGCCACCGAAACGACAGCCGACGACCCGACGCTGATCACCTAAACCCGCGTGGTTCATTTCGCCGCAACGAAACCCGCGTAGAATCCCTGCATGACCTACTACGGAGCCAACGACATCGCGGCAAGTTTCCGCACCGTCCGCAACAACACCCTGAAGATTGCCGAAGAGATTCCGGAAGACAAGTACGATTTCCGTCCGGCTGAGGGTACGCGGACGGTAGCGCAGACGCTGATTCATATCTCCAACGCGCACCGCTTCGCCCTGGAGATTAACCGCGAACATCCGCGCTCGACGATGGAAGGGTTCAACTTCTTCGAGTTCATCGGCCCGCTCATAGCCAGCGAGCAGACGCCGATGACCAAGGCGGAGATCATCGCACGGCTAACGGCTACGGGGGAAGACTTCGAAGGCTGGTTGAAGACCCTGCCCGATGAGTTCCTGGGCGAGCGGGTGACGATGCCGCCGGGGGGAAGTCCGCCGTCGCGTACGCGCTTCGAAATGCTGATCGCGGTGAAGGAGCACGAGATGCATCATCGCGGACAGTTGATGCTGGTGGAGCGGATGCTGGGCATGACCCCGCACCTGACGCGCGCCCAGCAGGAACGAATGGCCGCGATGCGGGCAGCCGCCAGGAACTAGGCGGCCCTTTGAAGCGGCCCAGCGGCGTGAACTAAGCGAGCGGCAGGTTGTTGTGCTGGGCTGCGTGGATGCTGTCGACGATCTTCGTGGCCAGCACAGGCAATCCGAACAGCGCGCCTGCGACGATCGCGGTCGAGACCAGATCATTGCGGTAGAAGGGAATCGCCGCGGTGTAGCAGGCGCCGAGGCCGGCGAGCGTGCGCGGATACATCGTGATCACCGTACCGCCCATCCAGACGACGAAGTTGCTGATCAGGAAGAACGAGGTGGCGGAGGCGACCACGCCGGCTGCGACGCGCAGGACGCTCGCCTTCTCCAGCAGACCCATGCCCAGCAGGCAGATCGCGGCGTACCACACCCAGGTGACGACGTAAGCGCTGGTGTGGAAGGGATATTGATAGACGAAGACGGTGAGGAAGTAATCAGTCGCCATCAGAACGGCGAGGGCGGAAGCGAGCTTCGCGGCCGAGGCGCGCGTAAAGCCGGCGCCCTCGGTGCCCATTCTGGAGCCGAAGAAGAGCAGGCCGCCGCCCACGGCGGTGAAGTTCCACGCGGTGGAGTGGAGGGCGTGGGGAAGGATGCGGCTGAGTACGGCGAGAAGAAGAACAAGATAGGCGAGCATGGCGGTCCTCGAAATCAACAGGGGCGGTCCGGATGGACGCGAAAAGCCTGCACCTCGATTCTCAGTCTTCGCAGCCACGGGGTCAACTGTTTGTGCGGTATCAGGACAGCCCGTATCCGCAACGCAGCAGCGAGTTCAGGGTGAAGTCGTCGAAGAAGGTGATTTCCAGGCGGAGGACGACGGTCCGTCCGAGTTCCACGGTGATGCGCGAATATTGCTGCCGCGTGCATAGCCCGGTCAGGGCTTCGTGGCCGGAGCGGGTGAGTTCGAGGCCGCTGGCGACCAGGGCCGCGTAGAGATCGAGCGCCGCGCGGAGCTCGATCTCCACGCGGAACTCCAGGTTGGTGGGCGAAAGGTTTTTGCGCTCCAGGATCCAGCCCCCGCAATTCGAGAGGACGGCCGTAAGGTCGGCGATCACGCCCTGCCGCTGTTCGTACGTGAAGCCCCGGATGTCGAGCGGTTCCATGTGTTGCCTGGAGTGTTCATCGGAGGCGATGGCGGGAAGCGTGATGCAGAGTGAGGTACGAGGGTCACGTGACCGGAAAGGTTCGAGGTACTAGGTTCCAGGTACTAGATCCCGAACCCGAAGACCTAGCAACTAGCACCTAGCGCCTAGTCCCTAGATCAGCTCTCCATCACCACCACCGCCAACGCAACATCGCGGCTGTGGGTAAGCGAGAGCGAGACGCGGTTGATGCCGAGCGACTGCGCCCGTTCGGCGGCCCGGCCGGAGAGCGAGAGCAGGGGACGCCCGCCGGGTTCACGGCCGACTTCGAGTTCGAGCCAACTGACGCCGCGGCTGATGCCGGTGCCGAGCGCCTTGGCGCCTGCCTCCTTGGCGGCAAAACGCGCGGCGAAGCTCTCCGCGGCGGTCTTCTGTTTGCGGCGACAGTAGGCGATCTCGCGCGGCGTGTAGATGCGCTCCAAAAAGCGCTCGCCGAAACGGTCGATGCTCTGCGCGATCCGTGCAATCTCCATCAGGTCCGTGCCGATGCCGATGACCAAGCCAATTCCCTCTCCGCAACTCTATCGCAAGGTACGAGGTACGAGGTACGAGGTTCAAGGTTCAAGGAGGGGCACCTGGTTCCACGTGACGTCATCGGCCGGCCTTGGAAGGGCGTCGACCTCCGGAATGCCTTCCCGACGTCTTCTCCTTTTCTCTGTGTTCTCTGTCGTTTGCCTCGGTTTTTGAAAAGAAAACTGAAACGCGGAATCGGATTTCGGCATCCACTCTCTTATGGGTTTAAGTCCAGCCGGCGTTTGGGTGAAAACCGCGACCCGCCAGTAACATGCGGAGTGCGGGGAGCGGGTGTGGGATGTTACCCTTGACATCAAGCTCACCAGCAGCACCCAGCGCGATTTCGTCCGTGTCCCGCATCAGGATTCGAGGAGGTTTATGCCCAGCCAGCAGGAGGTCAAGTGGTCGCAACTGAAGGTTGGGGTCATCGTGCTGGTTTCGGTGGTGGTGCTGACGACGCTGCTGTTCCTGATGACCAGTTCGTCCGGGCTGGGTGTCTTCACCCACAAGATGACGATCACGACTTACTTTGAGAACGCCTCTGGCCTGAAGGTGGGCGCGGCGGTCAACGCGGAAGGGGTCACCGTCGGCACGGTCAAGAGCGTCACAATTACCACTGCGCCGGAGCGCAAGGCGACGCCGGTCGTCGTGGTGATGAAAATCGACGGCAAATATCAGGGCAGCCTGCACAAGGACTCAACCGCCGCGCTGACGACCGTGGGCGTCCTGGGCGATACAGTGGTGGATATCAACAGCCAGTTTGCCACCGGACCGCTGCTGCAGGATGGCGACGAGTTGAAAACGCTGGAGACGCCCAGCCTCTTCGATGTGGTCAAGCAGAGCCAGGGCGCGATCGAAAACGTCAACATCCTGATCTCCAAGATGAACGCAGTGGTGGATAACCTGCAGTCGGGCAAGGGCTCGTTCGGCCAGCTGCTCACCAACCCCGATCTCTATAACAAGTTCACCTCCACAGCCGACAACATCAACAAGCTGACCTTGAAGCTGAACAGCCCGGACAACACCGTGGGCAAGATCATGAACGACAACGGCGACATGTACAACAAGCTGAACGACGCCGTGGGCAAGGTCGATTCGTTAACCGCCGACCTGCAGGCCGGCAAAGGCACAGCGGGAATTCTGCTGAAGGATCCAACGGCGGCGAACAACCTGAACGCCTCGCTGAAGAATCTCAATGCGATCCTCGCGGATGCCAATGCGGGCAAGGGCAGCGCCGGCCTGCTGCTGAAGGATCCCGCCTTCGCGAAGAACCTCAACGATGCGGTTACTCAGGCGAACACGCTGCTGACGGGCATCAATCAGGGCAAAGGCACGCTGGGCAAATTCGCCAACGACGATACGGCTTACACAAATCTGAACAAGCTGTTGACCGAAAGCACGTCCCTGGTGACAACCATTCGCCAGGACCCGAAGAAGTATCTGACCATCCACATGAAGATTTTTTGAGCGGAGTGCTGAGCAGCCCGCCTCAAAACCTCCAACGCTTGTCATTCTGAGCGCAGCGAAGAATCCCTGCATCGCTCTTTGTCGAACGCCCCATTTCCTCTGGCGGAATTGAAAATCCCTGCTGAAATCCTTCGCGTTCTTTGCCGCTGGGTTGTAGCCTGAAGGCACAACCCAGGGGAGAACCATGCGTTTTAGTTTTTTTGTTCTGCTGTTCGCCATCACCTCCGGCCTCTGCATCGCCCAGTCCTCAACTGCTCCCGCCAACGACAGCGGTCCCGCCACGCCTCCGTCGATTCCCATCAGCTTTGACCTGTCCGCCATCGATAAGAGGGCCGACCCCTGCGTCGACTTCTACCAGTACTCCTGCGGCAACTGGAAGAAGAACAACCCGATCCCGGCGGACAAAGTACGCTGGGCCCAGTTCGACGTGCTGCGCGAGCACAACGACTATCTGCTCTACCTCGAGTTGAAAGCCGCGGCCGCGGCGCCGAAGACCGCGCTGCAGAAGAAGTACGGCGACTACTTTGCAGCTTGCATGGACGCACCGCTGGCCAACCGCGAAGGCGCGAAGCCGGTCCAGCCGGAGCTTGCCGCGATCGCTGCGGTCGCGGATAAGAAGCAACTCGCGGCATTTGACCTGGAGAGCATCCGGCGCTTCGGTGCTGGCTACCTGCTGTCGGTGCAGGTGGTGCAGGACCAGCACGACTCAAGCAAGCAGATTCTCGCCACCGGCCAGGGCGGCCTGACCTTGCCCGACCGCGACTACTACCTGAACGCCGACGCCCGCAGCAAGACGATTCGCGACCAGTATGCCGCGCACATGGTGAAGATGTTCGTGCTCCTGGGAGACACGCCGGAGATCGCGGCAACCGAGGCGGCGGACACGCTGCGCATCGAGACCGCGCTGGCCAACGGGATGCTGAGCCGGGTGGATATGCGCGACCCTGCCAAACGCTACCACATCCTTACCGTGGATCAGATTCAGGCGCTCTCTCCCGACTTCAACTGGAACCAGTACCTCACGGGGCAGGATCTTGGTTCGGTCCCGACGCTGAATGTCAGTTCCCCCGGCTACCTGAAGGCAGTCAACGGCGTCATCGAGACGGAAAGCCTGGGTGCGATGAAGCACTACCTGCGCTGGCACGCGCTGCATGCGGCCGCGCCGCTGCTGTCGGACGCTTACGTGGTGGAGAACTTTAATTTCTTCCAGGCAACGCTGAGCGGACAGCAGGAACAGACGCCGCGCTGGAAGCGCTGCACGCGGGCCACAGACACGGCGCTGGGCGAGGCGGTCGGGCAGGACTGGGTGAAGCAGAACTTCCCGCCGACGGCCAAGGCCAACATGGACAAGCTGGTCACGACGCTGGACACGGCGCTGGCCGAAGACATCAAGACCCTGCCGTGGATGAGCGACGCCACCAAACAGCAGGCGGAGAAAAAGCTGACGGCCATGCAGCGCAAGATCGGGTATCCCGACCATTGGCGCGACTTCAGCACGCTCGCGGTCAAGCGCGAAGACCCGCTCGGCAATGTGGAGCGCGCGCGCAGTTTCGAGCGCAAGCGCAATCTGGCCAAGCTCGGCAAGCCGGTCGACAAGGGCGAGTGGGACATGACGCCGCCGACGGTGAACGCGTACTACAGCGGAGAGCAGGTGAACATCAACTTCCCGGCCGGCATTCTGCAGCCGCCCTTCTACGACGACAAGCTGGATGCAGCGGTCAACTATGGCGGCATCGGCGTGGTGATCGGTCACGAGATGACTCACGGCTTCGATGACCAGGGCGCCAAGTTCGACCTCACCGGCAGCCTGAACAACTGGTTCACGCAGGAGGACCTTGCCCAGTTCAATCAGCGCACGGCGTGCATCGCGGACGAGTACTCCGGCTTCCAGGTGGCGCCCGGGCAGAACCTGAATGGCCGCCTCACACTGGGCGAAAATACGGCCGACAACGGCGGCCTGCGCATCGCATTCCAGGCGCTCAAGGAGACGCTGGCCGAGCAGGGCGCGGCCGCAGAGTCCGGATACGTCGATGGCAAGCGCGACGGCTACACCGCCGAGCAGCGCTACTTCATCGCCTTCGGCCAGGTCTGGTGCGAGAACACCCGCGAGGCCAACGCGCGCGTGCTCGCCAAGACCGATTCGCACAGCTCAGGCGAGTGGCGCATCAAGGGCTCCGTGCAGAACTTTCCCGAGTTCGGCAAAGCCTTTGGCTGCAAGGTCGGCCAGCCGATGATGCCCGTCAACGCCTGCAGGGTCTGGTAAGCCAGGTTCGAGGCACGAGGTTCGAGGTTCGAGGGGTCTGCAACGCGGAGTTTCCGCGAGATCGATCGACCTCTGCCGGACCTTCAGATCGCGATAACGATTCGACATGCGGGCCAGTCTATGTAACCACCGGCAGACTCCGATGTGTTGGCAGACACATTCCGACTCCTCGAACCTCAAACCTCGAACGGTATTTCCGCCCCAAAGTGGCGCAAACCCGCCGCAGCTTCTACAATAACCGGAGGATTCGTATCTCCACAGACTTGCTCGCAGCAGATGGCGTGTCGACGTATGGCCGCTGGCGAGGATTAAGGAAGCGCATGACGTTGAGCAGGATTGGCCGGATTTCAAGGGCCCTCGTAGTATCCATGGCGGTAGTGCTGGGCATGTCGGCGTGCGGTGGCTACACAGTCGGCTTTATGTGGGTCCTGGGCACGCAATATAACCAGATCACCGGCTTCAAGATCGACGACTATACCGGCAACCTCACCACCATGGTGGGCTCTCCCTATGCCTCCGGCGGAACGGACCCCGTCTCGCTTGCGGTCCGGGTGGGCGGCAACTTCGTCTTCGTCGTCAACAAAGGAACCAGCACCGCCAAGTGCGATGGCAATGTGTCCGTGTTCTCGGTCGGCGAGGATGGCGTCCTGACCTTCCAGAACTCCTACACCACCCCCGGATGCTCCCCGGTGTGGGCGGCTTCCGACAATACCGGCAGCTATCTCTACGTGCTGGATTCGGTGGCCCCGGCCGGCGCGGTCAACGCAACTGACGGCGACATCACCGTGTTCCAGATCGACGGCACCACCGGCCGCCTGCAGATTGTGCCCAACCAGCAGATCAAGAACGCGCAGGGCCAGCAGCTGAATTACTTTGAAGTCGGCAAGGTCCCGACCATGATTCGCGTCGGCGGCTCCTGCGTCTACTCGCTCGATTCCGGCGATCAGACCATCTATCCCTACGGAATAGGCAGCGGCGGCCAGTTGACCGTCCAGACCAACGCGATCATTCAAACCAACGCGACGAATCTGACTTCGATCAACGTGAACGGCAGCAATATCTATCTCACCGATGCAGGGCCAACGCCGACCTCGCCGGGGGGCAGAATTCTGCCCTACACGCAGGGGACGAGTTGCAGCCTCAGTGCGCAGGCCGACGGCCCGGTCAACAACCTGCCGACCACCGTGGACCCGGTCTACACCATGACCGATTCGAAGAATAAGTACCTGTATGTGCTGAATCACGGCAACAACGTCCCGGGCACAACGAACTCGAACAGCACCATCTCGGCGTACGTGATCCAGACCACAGGTGCTCTGACCCCGATCTCCGACCCGCAGAATCCGTATCCGGTCGGCAACGGCCCCGTCTGTATGGTCGAGGATCCATCGAACCAGTATGTGTACACGTCCAACGCCAACGACGGCAGCGTGACCGGAAAGTTCATTAATGCGAACACCGGCCAACTCTCCGACCTGGCACGCGGCTCTGTGTTTTCAGCCAGCGGCCTGGCGACGTGCCTTGCCGTGAGCGGGAACGTCGATTAGAAGCCTGGACGCGGTGAGGATGGGGACACGCAACAATTTGTCCCGGAGCTATTGAAACGCATGAAGTTGAAACCAATGGGCCGCGTGGGTTTGGCCTCGATGTTGTCCCTGGGCCTGGCGCTCGGAGTCACGGCGTGCAGCAATGACTACACCGTGTCTTACGTCTACATGGCTACGTCGAAAACCCTGCCGCACGGGCTGATCAACGCGTATCAGGTCGACTACCAGACAGGCTTTCTGTATACGCTGGCCGATTCGCCTGTGGATGCCGGGGGCCGCGACACCGTGGGCCTGGTGGTCGCGCCCAACAACCTGTTCCTTTATTCGGTCAACAACTTCGATTCGTCCGTCGTGGAGTTCGCCATCGGTACCGATGGCAAGCTCTATCCCGAGCATACCTACAACATCACCGGCAGCCTGCCCACAGCGGCGGCCATCGATGCGGCGGGCAAGTTCCTCTACGTCACGTTCACCTACCAGAACCCCGCCACCGGAGCCTCGCTCTACACGCCGGCCAACCCCGGCCCCGGCGGCGTCACCGTCTTCCCCATCAACTCCGACAACACGCTGGGTACGCCCTTTACGGTGAACGTGGGGCGCAATCCCATCGGCGTCGCGACCAGCAAAACCGGCAGCTACGTGTACGTGATCGACCAGGATTCGGCGACCACCGCCAACCTGCTGGGCTTCTCTGAAAACACGACGTCCGGCGCGCTGACCCCCTTGGCCGGGACCGTCATCAATCCCGCCCCCGGCAACGTCATCTCCACCGGCTACAGCAGCGGCCCGGTGCCGGCCGCGGTCCTGGGAGACGCGAGCGGAACGCATCTTTACGTCACCGACCAGAGCCTGAACCAGATTTCCACCTATTCCATCGCCAACGGCATCCCCACCCTGGTCGGCACCACCGCAACCGACGCCGGACCGATGGGAATGACGTTCGACCTCACCGGGAAGTATCTTTATGTTGTGGCCAACACCGCCAACGCGCTCGACGGATACACCTTCGCCGCCAACGGGCAGCCGGTGCGTTCCACCGTGGCGGGCAGCGTGCAGACCGGGACCGGACCGACCTGCGTGACCATCCTCGGCGCGCCCAGCAACGCCAATCCGAGTCACGCTGTGTACCTCTATACCTCGAACTCGCTGAGCAACAATCTTTCCGGAGAGCAGTTGAACCCGGCGAACGGCAGCCTGGAACAGATCCAGGGAACTCCCTTCGGCGGCAGCGCTCTGCCCACCTGCGTTGTGACCGCGCCGGCGCTCCCGCTGCGATGAGTACGAACGAGATGCAGCACGATGATTCTTTGATTTTCAGCAGGCAGCGTGAAGCTGCCGGGACGAAGGAAGCACATGAATTTGCAAAACATCAGCCGTAAGGCGAAGACCTCGATCGTGACTGTCGCTGTTTCGGCGGCGATGGTGCTCGGGCTGGCGTCCTGTAGCCTCGATTACGTGGTCGGCTACGTCTACATGACGACCGCCAAGACCGGCGTGGTCGATCAGTACTCCATCGACTTCCAGTCGGGCGCGCTCACCCAGATCGGCACGCCGGTCCAGGCTGGCAACAACCCGGTGCGCATCGTCGCGTCCCCCAATGGCAAGTACGTCTACGTGGTCAACCAGGGCGACTCCACAGTGCAGGAGTTCACCGTGCAGAGCGACGGCACGCTGTCCGCGAAGACTGCGTACAAGGTCATCGGCACGGTCCCGACGGCGATTGCCATCGACCCGCAGGGCGCCTTCCTCTACGTCGCGGTCCGTTACCAGGCCGGCTACTCATCGACCACCCCGGGCCCCGGCGATGTCACCATCTTCCCGGTCAGCGCTTCCGACGGCTCGCTCGGGACCGCCCTCAGCCAGAACGTGGGCAACTTCCCCGTCGGTGTCTCGGTCAGCTACTTCAACCACTTCGTCTACGTGATCGATCAGGAGATCGTCAGCCCGCAGATCCTGGGCTTCGCGCAGAGCACTTCCACCGGCGCGCTGACTCCCGTTCCCGGGACCCTCATCACCACGGTAAGCGGCAAGACGGTTGCAACCGGCTACCCCGCCGGCGTCGTGCCCAGCGCAATCGCCGAGGAGCAAACGGCGCGCTTCGTCTACGTCACCGACCAGGCCGCCAACCAACTCATCGGCTACGACGTGAACCCCAACGGTTCGCTGGTGCCGATGGTCAACGGACCGTTCTCCACCGGATTGTTCCCGGTAGCCCTCACCGTCGATCCCACCGGCAAGCTGATCTACGTGGTCAACTACAACGCCAATACGATCCAGGGCTACGCGATCGATACGGCGACGGGTACTCCCTCGGGCGCGGTGGGCGCGTTCGCCAATGCCACCGGCGCAGGGCCGACCTGCGTAGCGATCGATCCGGCGCTAGGCACCAACCTGTATGTCTCCGACAACCTGGACAACACCGTCACCGGCGAGACGTTGCTCCCGAACACGGGCGCGTTGACCAAGGACCAGAACTCGCCCTACCTCGCGTCCGGCCAGCCGACCTGCCTCACAGTGGTACCCAACGGAGCCCACGCAAGCCAGATCATTACGCCTTAAGAACAGGGACCAGTTGCCAGGTTCGAGGTACTAGGACCGCTTCGAGGTTCGAGGAAAAAACTAACCGGTGGCCCGCAAGGGCTGCCGGTTTTGTCTGTGTGCCTGCCCGCGCCTCAAGGCACCGCCGGGCGCCCGCCCGCTGAACGGCCGTCATTCTGAGCCTGATTCCGCCGGGTGCCCCAGGTTCGACGGCTTCATCGTCGACCCTTGGGTTACGCCTAAAGGTGCAGGACGCATGACCGCTGACCCCTCGGCCGCGAGAAGCTCATCCCTTCTCTCCCACCCCACACCGATCGTCATTCTGTCTGCATCCACCCCTCAACGGCCGTCATTCTGGACGAAGTCCAGAATCTCCGTCGTTGCCTTTCGGAGTCTCCCGGATTAGCGTGGGGTTTCAACCCCACGAATCACTCCCCCAATCACAATCGGGGTTTTAACCCCGGGCCTGCGTTCCGCCAGCCACTGAGTCATCCTCTTCAGCCGAAGCGGAATTTTAGCTGGCATCTCGCACCCGATGCCCATCAATGCGGATTGCCGGCATGAAGCGCTTCCATTCCGAGCATTGGGGCCAAAACGCTTGACACGGCTGATAAAATAGAAGGTAGAGGCAAAGTTTGGAGACGCGCTCAACCGCGTGTGTCCGAGCCGCTGGCGTGGAGCCAGACCAGAACTTAAGTCCTTTGTTTTGAATGCAGATGGGCTAAGCCCTTTGTTTCCAAGATTATGGCATCTAAGTCTTTTGTTTGGAAGATCTTGCAGATTTGGATAGGGGGGAGGGGGCCCGGTTGCAGAGCTTATCGCGCGGGCAGCGTACGCCGTTTCAGGATCCATTTCCGTGCCGGGCGTTCCACGAAGTACATCGCGGCGACAGCGAACGCCAAAGTGGCGGCATAAGAAATCCACGGATCGTAGGCTGCGACGTGCAACCGTTCCGGAACGTGATGGTCGCGCAGCAGATTGAGGAAGTTGAAGTGCAGCAGGAACAGTGCGTAGCTGGCCTGGCCCAGCAACTCGATCGGCTTCCACGCAAACGCCGCGGCGAAGATGTTCTGCCCGGCGAGGCCCACCGTCAGCGTGGCGAACAGCGGCACCAGCAGGCCGCCGTGCATCAGGATGTAAGGTGCGCGGGTGACCGCTGTGGCAAAGAAGACACCCAGCGCGAGCAGGCTCAGCGCGGCGAGAATCGAGCGCTGACGCCGGCTGATAGTCAGGTGGGACTGCAGCCGGCCCAGCGTGACTCCCGCCAGAAAGGTGCAGAGGTAGGACATCGGTGTGTACTTCAGCGCGCGCAACCAGAAGCCGGAGCTGTAGCGGTCGACCGGTCCATCCAGGTGATCGGGATTGATCAGCATGTAGAGCGTGTGGGGAACCAGGCCCAGCGCCCACAGCCCAACCACCAGCGCGATCAGGCGGCCCGTGTGTTTCGGCCACGGCAGTTGGATCAGCCAGGGAAACGCGATGTAGAAGGCTGCCTCGCACGAGAGGGTCCAGGCAACGGTGTTCCAGAAGGTGGCGAGGCCGGGGCTCCATCCCTGCATCATCAGCGGTGTGAGCACCGTCCCTGCCAGGAATTCACCATGCGAGCGGGAGTGCCACTCCGATGCGAGCATAGTGACGGACAATACCAGCGAGAGCAGGTAAATGGGGTAGAGCCGGGCGAAACGCGCACGCCAGAAATCGCGGTAGTTCAGCGGCTGCGGGCGGTCGCCGTAGTTGTACGACAGCACAAAGCCGGACAGCAGGATAAAGAATCCGACGAACACATAGGAGTTATTGATGACCGGATAAAGTGGGCCCATGTGCGGCGGCGTGAAGTGGAACAGAACAATATTGCACGCCAGCAGCGTGCGCAGGCCGGTGAGGGCAGGCAACTGCGGCTTGCTCGCGGGTTTCGCTGGAGCAAGCACTGGGGCCGGGGCGTCGGGCGTGAGCAGGGCGTCGGTCACAATATCCAGTTTAGATGCGGCGGCAGGAAGAGGCGAGTGCAGCAGGTGGCTGTTATCTGGCAACTGGGAACTGACAACTGGCAACTGCTTTCAAGGCGTTACCAGAGAACCCAGCGGTTCGCCCTGAACGACGCGGACGATGTTGCCCGGCTCCTTCATGCTAAACACCATCATGGGCATATTGTTGTCCCGGCACAGCGAAACGGCGGCCGCGTCCATCACCCGCAAATTCAACCGCAGGATGTCCGAGTAGGAAATCTGGGGGAACTTGGTGGCGTCGCCGTTCAGTTTGGGATCGGAAGTGTAGATGCCGTCGACCGAGGTGGCTTTCAGCAGGATGTCCGCCTTGATCTCCATGGCGCGCAGCGAGGCGGCGGTGTCGGTGGAGAAGAACGGGTTGCCGGTGCCGGCCGCGAAGATGACGACGCGGCCTTTTTCCAGGTGGCGCATGGCGCGGCGGCGAATATACGGCTCGGCGACCTGGTGGATGGAGATGGCCGACATCACGCGGCAGTTGATGCCCAGCTTCTCAATGGCGTCCTGCAGCGCGATCGCATTAATCACGGTCGACAGCATGCCCATGTGGTCGGCCGCGACCCGGTCCATGTCGATGGCCTGCTGGGCGACGCCGCGAAAGAAGTTTCCTCCTCCGACCACGATGCCGATCTCAGAGCCGAGCGCGTGAACGGCAGCGATCTCCGCGGCTACTTTGTGGATAAAGATGGCATCAATGCCGAACCCTGCGCCTGCTGCGAGGGCTTCTCCGGAGAGCTTGAGGAGGACTCTTTTGTACATGTCAGAACTAAGTATCGCATGTGGTCCGAGGCAGTCTGTCAGGCAAATCGCAGAGATTCCGGAGAAAACATAGAAAGAGCACAGAGGTGCCGGCCTCTGTGCTCTGGTTTGTTGCAGGTTCTACGGATCTCCGAGTTACTTCGACGATTTCAGCACGTTCCCAAAGGTGACGGTGTCCGGGGCCAGGATCTTGATGTCTTCGCGGGTGGACTTGATATCGAGCCGCCCGGACTTGCCCGGCGCACCCGGCGCGTCGACCGTAACCACCGCCTCAGCCTGCAGGGTCGAGTACAGCCGATTGAGCAGCGGATCGAAGGAGCCGGGCGAGAACTGGCCCTCGTAGAGAGGATCGCCCGCGGTGGCATCGGTGAGTTGCGAGAAGTACTGCTGGCCTTCGAGCGGACCGCCCTCGGGCCGGTTGGGATCGGGGAGCGGGAAGTCGAGGTAGTAGAAGGGATAAGGAATGATCGAGCCGGCCTGCAGAATCCGCGAAGCGCCGTCCACGTCCGGGTTGAGTTGGTCGCCGCCCTGCGACTGGTTGTTGTTGCGCTCGATTCCGTCGGTGAACATCAGCACCGCGCGCAGTTTGCCGGGATCCACTTGCGGCCAGTGACCCGCCAGGTAGCGCAGGCACGAGTACGGGTTTCCATTGTCATTCTTCGGGCTGGCCGCCTCTTCCCGCGTCTTCGTTTTGAGCGCATTGCCGGCGAGTGTGCGGTCGGTGGTGAAGTCCTGCGCCACCACAACTTTGCTCTGCAGCATATAGCCCACGCCGATCTCGACGTTGGGCGGCATGTCGTTGAAGAACTTCTTGATGGAGTCGAACTGGCCATTGCCGCCGATCATCTGCATGGAATCCAGCAGCACCATCAGTTGCAGGGTGTGCGGTCCCTTCAGGACGGGCTCGAACGATTTGACCGCGGCAGGCTTGCCGTTGATCTTGACTTCGGCGATGTCCGCCTGGGTCAGCGGCGGCACGGTGCCGGGCGTCTCACCCTTCTTCATCTTGGCTGGGACAGCCCGCATGATGATCATGGTCGGTGTCTGAGCAGCCGCGAAAGGAGCCAGCGTCGAAAACACCAGCAGTGCACTGGCAGCAGCAGCCAGCATGCGGGTGGCGCCGAACGAACGGGTGGGATGCAAAGGCGACAGTGTAGCGGATTCCGGGGTCATGTCTGGCCCTCCTCAAGGCCGCACCGCGGCGCATGCAGAAATTGTTTCCATGCGCGTCGACGGTGCGAAACCACTATAAACGATTGCTGTCGAACGGCGCGAAAGGCAAATTGTCCCGCCGCTGGACTATGGGGAAACCGGGCGAGCCGGTTTGGCATTCGTCGTGCTTTCCAGTGTGTGAGAACCGTCACACTGAGCGCTTCGAACGCACAGAGGGAAAACTGCCATGTCTATTCTTGTCTTCGGGTTTATGATGTCCGTCCTTGCGATAAGCCTGGTTAATGTCTTCAAACGAGTGCAAACAAAGGCTGAAATCAGAGCCACGAGCCGGCAGGAGCAGCAGATGATCGCGGCTGCACGGGAAAAGGCGTGGCGCGAGGACAAGCAGACGTTCCTGCACTAGACGATTCCGCAGTCCGCGTGGCGACGAAAGTGCCCACCTTAGGGAAAGGTCTTTCCACCCCCGGCCGCGGAGACCGCCTCCGGTCAGGCGATGTGGGAGGGGTGTTCGGCGGCTGCGGCCTTTGCTTTCCGGCGGCTCAGTACCGAACTCCGCCGCGTCCGGGCGCGTTCGCTGGCGTGGTCGATCTTCTTCCAGAAGCCCACAAAATAGTCGGTCGCCGAAATGATCGAGACGATGGTCATCCAGTAGATGGCCCACATCGCGATCATGTGCACGGCAATGACGAACTCGCCGCCCAGGTTCGGGAACCAGAGCCAGTAGTCCCAGCGGTGCGCCAGGATCGCGGCCACCACGGAGACGATCTGGATCACCGTCTTCAGCTTGCCGATCTCCGACGCCTCGATGGTGAAGCCTTCGGATGCGGCGATCGACCGCAATCCCGACACCAGGAACTCGCGCCCGATGATAATGACGGCGATCCACGGTGGTACGACTCGCGGATTGTAGGCGACCAGGATGATGTAGGCCGCGGTGACCATCAGCTTGTCGGCCAGCGGATCCAGCAACATGCCCAGCGTCGTGATCTGGTTGCGCTTGCGCGCGAGGTAGCCGTCGAGGCCGTCCGTAATGGACGCGAGGATGAAGACGGCGGATGCGATCAACTCCTGCTCGCCGCCTGCGAGGCCGTGCGTGGCATGGTTCGCAGGGAATGCCGGCGACATGATCCAGATCAGCAGCGGCACGGTGGCGATGCGGCTGAGCGTGATGGAGTTCGGCAGGTTCATGGGCCTCAAGGTTGCGGTGTCGCGCGATTGCCGCAGGGTGTGCGCGATGGTTTCATGCGGCTTGCGGCGGCGCGAAGGCGACCACGGAGCGCCCGGAATCGCACACGAGCTGACACTAGCATTCTGCCATATCCCGCGGGTCGAGCCACGTGACCTCCGGCACGCTGCGAAACAAGTCCGGATCGCCGCAAGAGAAAAGGTCGCGGTTGAAGCTCGCTACTGATCCGCATGGGAGGCCAGATTTCACAGCTCAAAAGGCTTAACCATCGCAGAGAGCTGGTGGAGAACACGGCTCCCTATGCGAGCTGTGCCCCGGTCATTTGCCTCGTAAGCCGTGATATCCGCATGGTAGATTGACTGGTGTCCCGCGAGCCCCTCCACAGCCTGACCTGGTCCCCATGCTCTCCAGTCGCTTCTCTCGGCGTTCGGCCCTCTCTCTTCTGTGCATGGTTACCGGAGTTTGCGCCGCACAGCCGGGCAAGCCGCAGTTTATTCTGCCCAAGGTCGAACCAACCGGCGGCCAGGTAGCCAGCTTCCTGGTCGGTCCTTTGCAGGAACCGCAGAACGCGGTCACCAACGACTTCTTTTACATCGACGCACCCGTAGTCAGCGGCGGCAGCGCGTCGATCACCGTCGGTGAACTGCTCAGTAACCTGGCGGGAGGCTTCAACAATCTGCTGCAGAACCAGATCACGTTCCCGAATGTCTCCAACGCCGTCGCCGCCCTCGCCGACTTCAACGGCGACCAGATCACAGACTACATCTTCGCCCTCACGCCCACGGTTGCCGGCGCGCCCAACCTCTGCATCTACTATGGGTCGGGCGGCGGATTCGTCGGCTCCTCCTACAGCGGCCCCGGGCCACCGCCCAGCCACTATCCTCCCGCCGGGGGCGAGAGCGGCTGCATGACGTTTCCGGCGACAGGAAGCAATTCGCCCAACTTCGCCTACATCGCGACGCCGTCCTACAAGACCAATCTGGTCCCGGAGCTGATGATTGAGGACAGCGCCAACAACCTGGTCTACCTCTTCTCCAACAGCGGCGGCAACGGCTTCGGCGGCGGCCTGCCCAACATCTCGCTGAACTCGACGCTCGCCATCCCTGCCGCCGACGGCGGCGGCCCCATCTACGTTGCCGACCTGAACCACGACCAGAACACCGACATCGTCATCAACGGTCAGACCGGTTACTCCGCACTGGTCTACCTGGGCAACGGCGATGGCACCTTTCAGCCGCCGGTGCGCTACACCTTCGACCACCGCGTCCACTCGCTGCTGCTGCAGGACATGGACGGCGACGGCTACGTCGATATGGTCGTCGAAGGCGATAACGGCGTCATCGAAATCTTCCACAACAACCGGGATGGCACGTTTGGTTCCACGTCAATTGGCGGCACCGCGCCCGGCGTCGACGGGATCACGGGCCACGGCGGCCATCTCGCTGCGATCGGAGCGTTGGGCAAGGACAGCACGCCGCACATCTTCGTCACGACGCCCATCGGCCTCAGCGTTCTCGAGACCCAACCGGGAAGCCTCAGCTACACACTCAACGGCATCTACAACATCGGCCCGGGACGCACCTCGTTTGCGCTGGGGGACTTCAACGGCGACAGCTACAACGACCTCGCCGTCGACTCGGCCGAGGGCGTCGCCATCGCGCTGGGAGACGGGCTCGGCGGCAGCTTCTTCCAGACGTCGCTGGCCTACACCACGCTCGCGCCGGCACTCGGATCGGTCGTCGGCAAGTTCCGCACGACCGGCAATCCCAATGGTAACCTCGACGTTGCGGTAAATACAGGGACGTACCAGGGGCAGTTGCTTACCGGCAACGGGAATGGAACCTTCACGACCTACCCCGGTACGCTGGTGCCGATTGGCCTTTCGGTCTCACCGAATGTCTGGTCGAATATTCTCACCGGCGATTTCAACGGCGACGGCATTCCGGATCTCGCTTACTCGCTTACCGGCTTGCCCGCGGCCTCGTTGATCTCGGTCTCCATCCAGTATGGCAACGGGAACGGCACCTTCACGGCACCGGCAGGCATAAACCCCCGCTCGGCGGGACTGCCTGTCAGCAACACCCTCTTCGGCGAAAGCACGGTGGGTGACTTCAACGGCGATGGCATCGCCGACATCGCCAACGCCGACGCGGCGAACGATGATACGCTGCTGGGCCAAAGCGGCTCAGCGTTCAGCCTGGGTCTGAATCAATCCGCCACCAACAGCAACTTCAGCCAGGTGGCGGCCGGCTTCTTCAAGTCGAATCGCACCAGCAGGCAGGACCTGGTCTTCCAGCAGGGCGCGAGCCTGATCCCGTACCTGAACAGCGGCGACGGCAAGCACTTCACCGCGATGCCCGCGCTCGCCGGAACTCCGTCTGCCTCGTTGCTGGTCACGGGAACCGTGCTGCTCACTGATCTCGACAACGACGGCAGCGGCGACGTGCTCGCGGTCTACTACAACCCGCACCCCAACCCCGTAGGCGCAGGGCCGGTGGCGCCGAACCAGCTTTACATCTGGTATGGCAACGGCGATGGCACCTTCGGCCAGTCGCAGATCACCGCCCTCACCCGCAACGACTACCTCGCTGCGGTAGGCGACATGAACCACGATGGCTTGCCCGATATCCTGCTCGCCGACGGCTCACTCGTCACCGTGCTCTACAACCAGGGCGCGCGCATCTTCGGCGGCGAGCAGCATTTCCTTGCGGGACAGGGCATCAACTCGCTCAGCGTTGCGGATGTCAACGGCGATGGCCAGGCCGACCTGATCGTGGCCAATGGCGGCGCGACACTTTCGAACCCGCTAGCCCTCGGCGGCGCAACCAAGGCGTCCATCAGTCTGCCCGCCAACCCCGATGTGAATACCGGCGGCATCACCGTGCTGGTGAATAATATCCAGACCCAGCCAGTGACCGGCACGCTGGTCGCCACGCCCGAGCCCAGCGCGCTCGTAGCGACCTTCACCCTCACCGCCACCATCACGCCCTCCGCGGGAGTCGCGACGCCCACTGGCTTTGTCTCCTTCTTCATCGACGGCAATCCTGTGGGCAATGGCGCGCCGGTCGCGGTGACGACAGCCGCCGGCGTCACCAGCGCGAGCGTGGTGATCCCCGCGGGCAACACCTACGCCACCGGGATCCATACTTTGACGGCGTTCTATACCGGCGACGCCAACAACTCGTCGCTGCCGCTGAATGGCACGCACGCGATTGGCGCCGGCCTCACCACCACGCAACTGTTCCTCTGCGTGGGACCCACCCCGGCTTGCCCCGCGCCGCCAGCCGTGATCAGCCCGGCGCCGCCCTACGTGGCCAACCTGACCATGGCTTACGGACAGGAATGGAACGGCATCCTCGACACCTTCGCCAACGACGGCAGCGCCCTCACCGGCACCGTATCCATCAACGACGTCTACAACGGCACATTGCTGCCCGCAATCTGCACGGTGCCGGTCACGGGCGGTGCTTGCCCCGTCAGCACGGGAACTACGGTCGGCACCGGCATCGGCGTCAATGTCCTCACCGCCGTCTACTCGGGCGACGCCATGCACCTGACCTCGACCTCGAAGCCCGTCACCATCACCGTGGTGCAGGACACTACCGCCGCCACGATCACCGGGGCACCGAACCCCGCGCTGCAGGGCCAGCCGGTCACCTTCACCGCAACACTGACCGGCAACTTCGCCGCCCCCACCGGCACGGTGCAGTTCAACGAACTGTTTCCGCCCACCACGGTCGCGCAGTCGCTGGGAACGGGCACGCTGGTCCCGGGCACTGGCTTCACCAGCACCGCGACCCTCACCACTTCCACCTTGCCCGTTGGCGTCGATACGATCCAGGTCTTATACGCCGGAACCGCGAAC
>Ga0207416_1001368_pt1 | contig 33110 bp, 24 predicted proteins | sample PaiPotPPM11metaG_FD_184107 | JGI IMG/M metagenome (GOLD analysis project Ga0207416, IMG submission 184107) | Iron sulfur acid spring bacterial and archeal communities from Banff, Canada, to study Microbial Dark Matter (Phase II) - Paint Pots PPM... ...
GGTGCCGTCGCAGCACCCGGGCCGTGCCTGCCAGGGGCACGGGTGCGTCGTCGTCAGCCGCAACTTGCAGTCCGATGACTTCTGGGTGCCCGCGGGCACCTACATGGACCACTGGATGCTCCGCGAGGGCGTGCCGAGCCCGACGGCGAGCCACCTGCTCGGCCTGCCCGGAACCACCGGCCTGTCCAGGCGCCTCGCCACCTGGTAGGCGCGGCGGCCGAACCGCTTTAGCGGTCCTCGTCGGGTTCGCGGAGCGGGAAGTGGCAGGCCGCCCGGTGGCCCTCCGCCGTGAACGGGCGCAGCGGCGGCTCCTCGGCGGCGCACAGCTCCTGGGCGCGCGGGCAGCGGGTGCGGAAACGGCAGCCGGACGGCGGCGCCACCGCCGAGGGAAGCTCGCCGCGCACGCCCTGGTGCTCCTTCGCGCGCTCGAGCGACGGGTCGGCGACCGGGACGGTGTCGATGAGGCCCCGCGTGTAGGGGTGGACGGGCGCGGCGTACACGTCGGCGGCCGGGCCGACCTCCACCAGCTTGCCGAGGTACATGACGCCGATCGTGTCGGACATGTACCGGACCACGGACAGGTCGTGCGAGATGAACAGGTAGGTGAGCCCGTGCTCGCGCTGCAGGTCGAGCATCAGGTTCAGGATCTGCGCCTGGATCGACACGTCGAGGGCCGACACCGGCTCGTCGGCCACGATCAGCGACGGTCGCAGCATCAGCGCCCGGGCGAGCCCGAGGCGCTGCCGCTGCCCGCCCGAGAACTCGTGCGGGTACCGCTCGGCCGCGGCGGCGGGCAGGCCGACCTCGTCAAGCATCGCGTTCACCCGCTTGGCCTGCGCGCCGCGTGACCCTTCCCGCTGGATGACCATGGGCTCGCGCAGGATCGTGCCGACCCGCATCCGCGGGTCCATCGAGGCGTAGGAGTCCTGGAACATCAACTGCACCGCCTTCGCCTGCCGGCGCCGCTCCCGGCCGGACAGGGACGCCAGGTCCCGCCCGCCGAGGACGATCGACCCGCCGCTCGGCTTCTCAAGCCCGACGATCAGCCGCCCCACCGTCGTCTTGCCGCAGCCGGACTCCCCGACCAGGCCGAACGTCGAGCCCGCGGGAATGCCGAAGGACACGTCCGCGACCGCCGAGACCTGCCCGACCTTGCGCTGGAGCACGGCGCCCGCGGTCACGGTGAAGTTCTTCACCAGGTGCGTGACGGAAAGCAGCGCCCCGTCCGGCTCGGGGACGACAGGGACGACGGGAACGACGATCCCGTTCGCCGCCTCAGGCACGGCGCCGGTGCCGGGAACGGGCCCCAAGCCCGCCGCGCCGCCCGCCAGGCCCGCCGCGACCTCCGACGCCGCCAGTTCGGCCGCGGGCGTGCCGGGCACCTCCGGCCGCTCGGGCGCCACGGACACGAACGGCGTGCCCGGGTCACGCGCCTCCCGCGCTGAGGCGACGGGAAAGAAGCAGCGGTACCGGTGCCCGGCGCCCGCGTCCGTGAGCTCTGGCTCCGACGCCCGGCAGGAGTCCTGCGCGTAACGGCACCGGGGCGCGAACTTGCAGCCGGGCGGCGGGACGCTCAGGTCGGGCGGCTGGCCGGGAATGTTGTACAGCCGCTTGATCGCCGAACCGTCCGCCGCCTTCTCCGGCAGTGCCTCGAACAGCGCCTCGGTGTACGGGTGGCGCGGGCTGGTGAACAGCACCGGCGTCGGCGCGATTTCCACGATCCGCCCCGCGTACATGACCGCCACCCGGTCGGCGCGGCCCGCGATCACCCCGAGGTCGTGCGTCACCAGGATCACGGCCATGGAAAGCCGCTGCCGCAGCGAGTCGATCAGCTCGAGGATCTGCTTCTGGATGGTGACGTCCAGCGCGGTGGTCGGCTCGTCGGCGATGAGCAGCTTCGGCTCGCAGGCCAGGGCCATGGCGATCATCACGCGCTGCCGCATGCCGCCGGACAGCTGGTGCGGGTAGTTGGACACGCGCTCGACGGGCTTGGGCATGCCGACGAGGCCGAGCACCTCGATCGCGCGGTCCAGGGCGGCGGCCTTGGACGCGCCCCGGTGCAGCCGCACCGACTCGGCGATCTGGTCCCCGATCGTCATCGTCGGGTTGAGCGAGGTGAGCGGGTCCTGGAAGATCATCCCGATCAGGTTGCCGCGGACGTCCTCCATGCCCGACTCCGGCAGCGAGGTGACGTCCACCCCGTCGACGGTGATGGTGCCGCCGACGACCGACCCGCCGCCGGGCAGCAGCCGCATGATCGACAGCGCGGTCATCGTCTTGCCGCTGCCGGACTCGCCGACAATGCCGAGGCACTCGCCGGGGCTGACCGACAGGGTCACGCCGTCGATGGCGTGCACGACCCCCTTGCGCAGCCGGATCTCGGTGCGCAGGTCCTCGATCGAGAGAAGCGGAGCCAACCGTATAACCCCCTCATGACAACGTCACCGCTGCTGCAGCCGGACCTCGAACGCGTCGCGGAGCGCGTCGCCGACGAAGTTGATCGCGATGACGACGAGGATGATCGCGATACCGGCCGGGAAGATCTGCCACCAGTACCCGTCGTAGACGGAGTTGAGCCCGGCGTTGAGCATGCCGCCCCAGTCCGTCTGCGGCGGCCGGATGCCGAGCCCCAGGTAGGAGAGGGCGACGATGAGCAGGATCGCGTCGGCGACCTGGAAGGTCGCGTTGACGATGATCGTGCCGATCGCGTTCGGCGCGATATGCCGGAACACCGCGCGCGCGGAGCCGCCGCCCATCACCCGCATCGCCTGCACGTAGTCGCGCACCCGCAGCGACAGCGCTTCGCCGCGGATCAGCCGGGAGGTCGTCAGCCACGACGTCAGCGCGATGACCAGGATGAGCTCCGTCTCGGTCGGCGGCCAGATCGCGACGACGACGAGCGCGAGGAAGAGCGTGGGAATCGAGAGCAGCGCGTCCACGATCCGCATCATGATCGAGTCGGTGATACCGCCGAAGTACCCGGCGACCGCTCCCCACAGGGTGCCGACCACGGTCGCGAGCAAGGCGGCGGCGAGCCCGACTTCGAGGGAGATCTGGCCGCCGGCCATGAGCCTGCCGAGGATGTCGTAGCCGTTCTGGTCGGTGCCGAGCGGATGGCCCGTCCCTGGCGGCAGGTTCTCGTTCGCCAGGTTCACGTGCACCTGGTCGGTGTGGTAGAACAGCGGCCCGATGAAGCAGAAGCCGAAGATCAGCACCAGCAGCGCCACTCCGACGATCGCCAGCTTGTTCTCGAGGAAGACGTCGAGGCCGCGGAGGAACATGCCGCGCGGCTTCGTCGCGGGCAGCGCGCCGGGGGACTCGACGGTGTCCGGCGCGGGCCTGGCTGCGGCCGTCACGCGTACCTCACCCGCGGGTCGAGCACGCCGTACGCGATGTCGGCGAGCAGCGACCCGACGACGGTGCCGATCGCGACGATGATGACGAAGCCGAGCAGCGTCGGGTAGTCCTGGTTCTGCGCCGACTGGAAGAACAGGAAGCCCATGCCCGGGTAGTTGAACACGGACTCGGTGATCAGCGCCCCCGACAGGATCCCGGGAATGGACAGCCCGAGCAGGGTGGCGATCGGAATCAGCGAGTTGCGCATCACGTGCCGCCACAGCACTCGGCGGGACGACGCGCCCTTCGCCCGCGCGGTCCGCACGTAGTCCTCGGTGATGTTGTCGAGCACCGCCGAGCGCATGTAGCGGCTGAACAGGGCGATGGTCACCAGGGCCAGTGTGACGACGGGCAGCGTCAGGTCGCGCCAGTCGGTCAGGTCGTTGACGACACCGCCCTGCGGCCCCTCGGGACCGAACCACTGCAGCTTCACCGAGAACACGAGGATGAGCACGGTCCCGACGAAGAACGTCGGCGCCGCGTAGAACAGGAACGACAGCGCGGTGAAGGTGTAGTCGACCGGCTTGTTGCGGCGAACCGCCTGCCACAGCCCGATCGGCACGGCGATGATGAGCGCGATGATCGTGGAGAACCCGACCAGGATGACCGTCTTCGGCAGCCGCTGGCCGAGCAGCGACGCGACCGACTGGTCGAGCTTGTACGAGAACCCGAGGTTCCCCTGCAGCAGGTGACCGAGCCACAGCAGGTACTGCGAGAACCAGGGCTTGTCGAACCCGTACTGCGCGTTGAACTGCGCGAGCGCCGCCGGGTTGCGGTACGCCGAGGGCCCGAGGATAGCGATCGCCGGGTTCCCGGGGATCGCCCGCAGCAAGATGAAGGTGATCACCGTGACCAGCAGGACGACGATGGCCGCCTGCAGGATCCTGCGAATAAAAAAACCAATCAAATCCATCCCCCCGAACGGATTCCAGGTTCCCCAGTCCCGCCCGATTCCTGGTCTGTCGCTGTCATCCCCATATCAGGCACCTCTGACGCCTCGCCCGTAACAGAGGTCCCGTGACTAGCGTGGCTGCGACTGCTCGTGAACTATTAACGCCATCGTTAACAGTTCACGAGCAATGCATGACCTGCCGACTGTTAAGAACCGACCGGCTGTTAAGAGTTGACGAAGTACCAGTTCTCCGGGTTGATGTTGAGCGTGGTGGACTGCGGGATCACGCCCCGCAGGTTGTTGGCGACCTCGGTGAGCTGGTAGGCGCCGTTCGGCTGCCAGATCTCCGGGAGCTGCTGCGCCAGGTAGTCCTGCCACGTGTACAGCGACTGCGTCGACGTCGACGTCAGCGTCTGGTCGATGTAGTTGTCGTTGGTCGCGTTGCTGTAGCCGGAGGAGTTGGCGCCGGACCCGCTGAGGAACAGCGTTTCCCCGGTGGGGTAGTAGTCCGGCACGAACGTCCAGCCGCCGCCCCAGTTGGCCATGTCCCAGTCGCAGGAGATGTGCGCGGTCACGCAGTTGCCTCCGGCGATGGCGGTCACCTGGTTGAACGGCTTCGGGTCGAGGCTGATCTTGATGCCGACGGTGCTGGCGTTCGACTGCAGCTGCGTCATTTCCGACGAGATCCAGTCGATCCCCGTCGCGTACGGGAGGCTGAAGCTGAGCGCCTGTCCCTGCCTGACCCCGGCGCCGCATTCAGACGGCGTCTGGCAGGTCGTGACCCCGTTCGGCGTGACCTTCCAGCCGTGGCTGGTCAGCAGGTCCTTGGCCTTGGTCGGGTTGTAGGGGAAGGGGTCTCCCTTGCTGCCCGTCGGCGACAGGTACTGGGTCGTCGGGTAGGTGCCGACCGGCCCGGCCGTGTACTTGCCGTAGCCGTGCAGCGGGCCCTGGATGACGGACTGCTGGTTCACCAGGTACGCCAGGGCCTCGCGGAAGTACAGCTGCCTGAGTATCGGCCCGTTCCCCGTCGTGGACTGCAGGTTGACCGGGAAGTAGTTGATGCTCCACGCGTACAGCGGGTCGAGGGTGTAGCCGTGCACCGGGTTGGTGCCGACGGTCGCGTTCGCCGGCTTGGTCGGCGCGTCGGTGGTCGGCAGGTAGCCCACGTCGATCTTCTGGCCGCCACCGCCGGCCGCGCTCGCCTGAAGCACGTTGTACTGTGCGGAATCGGTGGTGAACGGAACCTCTTCGAACCTGGCTAGCCTGGGCTTCGGGCTGCCCGAGTACCCGGTGTTCGGCACGAACGTGGAGTTGCCGTCGGAGTTGAAGCTCTGCAGCTTCCACGGGCCGTCCACGACCGACCAGATCGGGGAGGACGCCCAGCCGGCCAGGGCCTTGGACTGGTCGTCGAGGAACGTGTAGACCTTGCCGCACGCCGCCGCGGACGCGGTGCAGCCGCCGCTCTCCGGCTTGGCGTTGAGCGCGGTGACGTCCCAGGCCATCGGCATCGGGGTGATCTGGCTCAGCTCGTTGTAGGTGAACCAGGTCGGGTTGTACTGCTTGTTCATCGTCATGGTCACCGTCGTGGGACTGGCGGCCGTGACGTTAGACACGTTGGACGGGAACCCGCCGGGCACGTAGGCGCCCCAGTTGCTAGCGGCCTCCGCCTCCATCATGTGGATCCAGAACACCACGTCCTGGGCGGTCACCTTCTCGCCGTTGGACCATTTCCAGTCCTTCAAGGTGATGGTGATGTCGTTGCCCTTGTACACCGGCGGGTCGGCGAGCGACAGGCTGGTGTTCAACGTGGGCGACGCGCCGTTGCCGAACCAGTACAGCGGCCGGTACATGAGGTACTGGAAGTCCTCGGAGTTCACCACGGAGAAGTAGGCGCTGCTCGAGAACGGGAAGATGTAGTTCGGGGTCTGGGAGGGCAGCAGCGCGAAGGTCGCCGTGCCGCCGCTCACCGGGGTGCCGCCGCTCGAACCGCTCGCGCCGTTCCCGCTTCCGCTGCTCCCGCAGGCGGCCGCGGTGACCGCGATGGCCGCCGCGCCGCAGGCTGCGGCGAGCACGACGCGTGCCCGCCGGCGGCGCCTTGATGGGAATACACCCATTGTGCGCAGCTCCTTACTGTGAGTAGTCAAAGATGGGCGCGCGCGTCGTCTCTCCAACAAGGAACCCCCTGATCGCCTGGCGCGTAGGGTCCCCCGACCGCGCGAGCCACGGTTACTGGCTATACAAGCATCATGACCCACGGTGAGCAAGCGCAGGTCAACAAAAGGCAACGATCGTGTCGAGGCGCGGCGCTAGTCGGCCTGCTCCAGCGCGTTGCGCATGGGGCGGAACTTGGACTCGGTCTCCGCGAGCTCCGCGGCCGGGTCGGAGCCAGCGACGATGCCGCCGCCGGCGAACAGGTGCGCCCGGTTGCCGCCGAGCTGCGCGCAGCGCAGGGCGATGCCCCACTCGCCGTTGCCGTCGGCGTCGATCCAGCCGACCGGGCCCGCGTAACGCTCCCGGTCCATGCACTCCAGTTCGCGGATCACCTCGACGGCGACGTCGGTCGGCGTGCCACCGACGGCCGCCGTCGGGTGCACGGCGGCGACGAGCGCGAGCGCGGACCGCTCCGTCGTCAGGGTGCCGTGCACCCAGGTCCCCAGGTGCTGGACGTTGGGGAGCCGGATCAGCTCGGGGCGCGGTGCGACGTGCATGGCCGTACAGAGCGGCGACAGCGTGTCTCGCAGGGAGGCGGCGGCGTACTCGTGCTCCTCGTTCTCCTTTGCCGATCCGAGCAGGCCGCGGGCGAGGGCGCTGTCCTCGGCCGGGGTCGCGCCGCGCGGCGTGGTGCCGGCCAGGACGAGGGAGCTCACCTCCCAGCCGGTCTTGCGGATGAGCAGCTCGGGGGTGGCGCCGACGAGGCCGTCGCAGGCGAAAGTGAAGCAGCCGGGATAGCGCGGGGCGAGCCAGCGCAGCAGGATCCTCGGGTCGATCGGGACATCCGCGGACGCGTGCAGGTCCCTGGCCAGCACCACCTTCCCCAACTCGGCGGAGTGCGTGATCCTGTGCACGGCTTCGCCGACCGCCTGCTCCCACTCCGGTGCTGACAGCGACCCGTCGTGCCACCGCAGCTCGCCCGGGGGGACCGGCGGGTCGACCGGGCCCGGTGCCCACGGCCGCTCGCCCTCGGGGGTGATGGTGGTCATCCAGGCGTTCCCGGTGCCGTCCCGGCCGAGGATCACCCGCGGCACGATCAGCACCGAGCCGTCGGAGGTGTCGTCGAACGTAAACGTGCCGAACGCGACCAGGCCAGAACCCCGCTTGCGCACCTGGTCGTCGATGCCCGCCCTGTCGGTGAGCTCGCCAAGCCATTTCTCGGCGGCGGTAAAGCGGTCCGCCCCGGTCGGCAGCGTCACCCGCGCCGCCTCGCCCCATCCCGCCAGGCCCGCGGACTGCCGCACCCAGGCCACCATCCCGGGCTCGGGCACCTGGTCGAGGAAATTTTCGCCCGGGTCGGGGATCGACACGCTGCGCACAACCAGTCGCTCGCCGTATCGGTCCCTGCTGTGCCGCTCGCTTCGGTCGCTGTGGTACCCGTACGGCTCTGCCATAACAGGCAAGTCTAGTCGGGGCCCTGGACAGCCCGGCTGGGCCCCAAGCACCAGCTGGACCGTCCGTCCGCATTCCGCGGCCGGCCGCGGGGTGGTCTGCTCGCTCCCGGAGAGCAGGTTCCCCGACGGCGCGGCGCGTCAGATGGCGGACTCGCGGGGCGAGAGCATCTGCGCCATTGCGGGCAGCACGCCAGGCGCGACCCGGCAGTAGACCCAGGTGCCCCGGCGCTCAGAGATGATCAGGCCTGCCTCCCTCAGCTTCTTTAGGTGGTGGCTGACCGTGGGCTGGGAAACGCCCACGTTCTGGATATCGCAAACGGAGGCTTCTCCGCTCTGGTGCGCGGCGACCCGGGAGAACAACCGCAGGCGAACGGGGTCGGCCAGCGCCTTGAACATGCCGGCCATACGCTCGGCATCGGCAGCGGAAAGTTCCGCCGCGCCAAGTGGCGGACATGGAAACTCAACGGTCGTCTCTCCGATGAGTTCCGTTGGAATCGTCATGGAGGTAATACTCGCGTGCTGGTGTGATGTCTGCCACCGATCTGGCCATAACGTGACATCACCTATATCTACCGCCGCATGCCCGACGCGCCTCCATTCCGCGCTTTCTTATCCGCATCGCGACAGTGGCCGCAAAGCGGGCATACCGGGGACGCCGCCGTCTGCTCCCCGCGCGGACCGCCCCGGCAGCGTCCCCGCCGCCGGGCATGGCAGGCTGCGATCGATTGCAGCCACGGCCGTCCCCGGTTCCGCCGCGCTCCGTTAAGCGCCGGTTTACCTGGTCTCGAGAGGCACCCGGTGCCGTTATGGCGGCCGTGCAATCCGCTTTGTCCGGCGCTTCCCCGGCGGGAAACCGCTATCGGCCGTCGCCGGCGGCGACCGGAATCCGTAAACGCGCGGGTGCCGCGAGACCGGAATCGGCTAAGTTACGCATTACCAGTAAATAGTTACTGGCGAGTTAAACTCGATTGTTTAATTCGGATCGATGCTGGTCAATGGTGTTGCGGGCCCGTGACGACGGCCGTCACCGGGGTCCGGCTACAGCAGCGAGAGCTGTTCGGGCGGCAGCGCGGGCGGCAGTACGGGCGACTGGGGCGGACCCGCGGCGGGACCCCGGCCGCCCGGTGTTTGCCGAGCCCGGCCGACGCCGGAGGAGCCGGCGCCCCGGCCGACGCCGAAGCGCTCCGCCAGTTCGCGCACCTGGCCGGTGATCCGCGCCTGGTACTCCTTGCGCGCGTACGCGCCCCGCCCGTACAGCTCCGCGTACCTGGGCCCGAGTTCCGGGTGCGCCTCGCGCAGCCAGCCGAGGAACCACTCGCGCGCACCGGGCCGCAGGTGCAGGACGATCGGCGTGACGTGGACCGCGCCGGCCTCGGCGGCCATCTTGACGGCCGCGGCGAGCTGGGCGGGGGAGTCGGACAGGTACGGCACGACCGGCCCCATCAGCACGCCGCAGCGGAGCCCCGCGTCGTTGAGCGCGGCGCAGGCCTCGATGCGGCGCTCCGGGGCCGGCGTGCCCGGCTCGATGGCGCGCCATAGCGCTTTATCGACAAATGCCGCCGAGACGTTCAGGCCGACGTCGGTCACCTCGGCCGCCGAGAGCAGCAGGTCGAGGTCGCGCAGGATCAGCGTCCCCTTGGTGAGGATGGAGAACGGGTTCGCGCGGTCTCGCAGCGCGCCGATGATGCCCCGCATGAGCTGGTAGCGTCCCTCGGCCCGCTGGTAGCAGTCGACGTTGGTCCCCATCGCGATGTGCTCGCCCGCCCACCCGGGCGAGGCAAGCTTCGCCCGCAGCAGCTCCGGCGCGTTGACCTTGACGACGACCCGGGTGTTGAAGTCCCGCCCCGCGTCCATGTCCAGATAGGTATGCGTGTTCCGCGCGAAGCAGTAGGAGCAAGCATGCTGGCATCCCCGGTAGGGATTGATGGTGTAGCGGAACATCATGCGGGAGGACTTGGGTACCTCGGACACGATGGACTTCGCGTGGATCTCGTAGAAGGTCATGCCGCGGAACTCGGGCGTGTCGAACGTCCGGGCGACCGCGTTCCGCTCGATCAACGGGGGTGCCTTCCAGTCAGGGGCTGACCGGTCGGAGGCGGTGCCCGCGTCCGTCCCGGCCTCGATCGAATCAAGTCGCAAGCTGTCCCAGCGCATGACGCCTAGTATAGAACCGGCGTTCGATCGTGGCAAACATGTGTTCGGCTCCGTTGGCCGCGCATTCTGCGGTGATTACGTTTTCAGTTCTGTGGGAATGCGTTCGGTAATCGGTCCTTACCTGTTCCAAAAAGAGTCAGGCACAAAGTCAGAACGATTGGATAAAGCTTCCCCCGTGGGGGATAGTTAGAGGAGTTCCCATCTGGCGCGTGGAACGCGGAGGTATGGCGCTATGGCGCTGTCAATGGACGAGCAGCGTATGCTCGCCGAGATAGAGCGGCGACTCGCCGCGGAGGATCCCGGCCTGGCCACCAGGCTGTCCTCATTTAGGCGGCCAGGGCCGGCCGCCAGGTTCCGGACCACCCGGGGCAAGATCATCGGCTCGATTTGCACCGTTGTCCTGCTCGCCGTCATCGGGCTGACGGTCTACGCGATGATTCCATTCCGCGCGCACGGCACGAAAACGCCGTCCTCCAGGCTGTCCGCACAACCTTCGACAAGCGCGCCGGTGCGCGCCGGCGGGGTGGCGCAAAGCACTTCATCGGGGAACACAGGGGGCTAGCCGTATCTCCCCGGGGGACGCCCGTCCCCCCAAGCTCCCGGGACAAAGGCTGCATCTCCCAGGGGACGCCCCCCAAACCCCCCCCGGGGTAGAGGCATGTGGGAGAGTTACGAGTCGCGCCACAGCTGTACGAGGTACCGCTCGACTCCCTCAAGCTTGCGCTTCTCCCGCTGGAACTCGTCGGACAGCGGGTCCCGGTGCTGGCTGAAGAGGTCGGCGTACATCTGGACGACCGTGTCCCGGTAGCGGGCGTAGACCCGGACCTCGTAGTTGCCGACGCCGCCGGACAGCCGGAGCCCCGACACGGCGGTCCCGGCCGAGCCCATGTCGATGGTGAGCCGCCCGCGCAGGTAGAGGCGGGCCTTTGCCTCCTCGTCCCAGGCGTCGGGCAGCAGCGGCTGGCCGTCCCATTCTTCGAGGACGAGGCGCACGTCGATATCCTGCTGCAGCGAGCCGACCCAGAGCTGCTCGCGGCTCGCGGAGACGAGGACGCCGACCGGGGGCAGTGGGCCGCCCGGCGCGTCCGGGTCGACCTCGGCGTCGTGGATGCGGAACATGCGGCGGTCAGGGAACACGGGCATCACAAGCTGAAGTAGCCTGCGACTCACGTATCCCCCCTCGGGCACGCCCCACCTCACTCTCACCCCGCCCGTAGCTGCCGGCGTACCAGCATCCTGCCTAAATGTAGACCGAGAGAGCGCCTCATGTTGTGTGAACGTGACGGAAGCGCACAGCGCAAACAGAGTTACGGCTGGTAAGGGCTGTTTAGGCCAATTCAAGGCGTTACCTATTGACTACAGCGCGCAGCAATGTAATGTCATATCCGGTATAACACTCGCTGACCCCCCCAGGCGGTGCGCAATGCATTCGGTCCCCGCTGCCCAGTCTCAGCTACAGAACGTATCTGGACGATCACATGCCGAAGCAATACCGCCGTCTACTCCAATAACGGTCTCTGTGGTCCCCGCGGTTCACGATTCGGCGGAATCGCCGGGAGCAGCCGTTGGTTCCGGACGCCGCGCCATCGTCCTCGCGGTCTGCTGCTCGGCCCTGTTCATGGTCGGCCTCGATAACACGATCGTGAACGTCGGCCTCCCCGAGATCGGCAAGTCGCTGCACACGAACGTGGCCGGCCTGCAGTGGACGGTCGCGGGCTACACGATCGTCCTGGCCAGCCTGCTGATGTTCTCCGGTGCGGCGGCCGACCGGATCGGCCGCCGCACCATTTTCCAGGTCGGTCTCAGCCTGTTCACGCTCGGGTCGTGGCTGTGCAGCCTCGCACCCTCCCTGTCGTGGCTGATCGCGTTCCGCGTCCTGCAGGGGGTGGGCGGCAGCATGCTCAACCCGGCGGCGCTCGGCATCATCACCAACGTGTTCAGCGCGCCGAAGGACCGGGCCAAGGCGATCGGGGTGTGGGACGGGGTGTCGGGGCTGTCGATGGCGCTCGGGCCGGTGGCGGGCGGGATCCTGGTCGGCTCCGTGGGCTGGCGCGGCATCTTCTGGGCGAACATCCCCGTCGGCCTCGCGGCGATCTCGCTCACCGCGCTGCTGGTTCCCGACTCGAAGGCCGCCAGGGGGCGCCGGGCCGACCCGATCGGGCAGGTCCTGGTGATCGTCATGCTCGCCTCGCTGGCCTACGCGATCATCCAGGGTCCGTCGGCCGGCTGGTTCTCCCCGGACATCGTCGGGTTCTTCCTGTTGTCGCTGACGGCGCTCGGGCTGCTGCTCCATTTCGAGCCGCGCCGTCAGGAACCGCTGATCGACTTCAGGTTCTTCAAGTCGGTGCCGTTCAGCGCCGCCAACGCCACCGCCGTCTGCGCCATCGCCGCGAGCGCGGGGTTCCTGTTCCTGACCACCCTCTACCTGCAGGACGTGCGCGGCTTCAGCGCGCTGCGCGCGGGCCTGACTCTGCTGCCGATGCCCTGCATGATGGCGCTCGCGTCGCCGATCTCCGGGCGGATCGTCGCGCGCGGCGGCCCGCGGGTGCCCTTCGTGATCGCGGGCGCCGCTCTCACCTTGTCGACCGCGGCGCTGTCACAGCTGAGTTCCACTAGCGGCCCGCTGTTCCTGATCGTCACCTACGGCCTGTTCGGGTTCGGGGCCGGCATGGTGAACGTGCCGATCTCTAACGGCGTCATGGGGGGCGTGCCCAAGTCCCAGGCCGGCGTCGCGTCTGGGATGAACTCATCCAGCCGCCAGCTCGGCCAGTCGCTCGGCGTCGCGATCGTCGGCTCGGTGCTCGCGGCCAGCCTGCGTGGCAGTATGCACGCAGGCTTCCTCACTGCCGCGCACGCCGGCTGGTGGATCATGGCCGGATGCGGCTACGCGGTCTTGGTCCTCGGCGTCATCTCGACCACCCAGTGGGCCCATGCCACGGCCGCCAAGGTCGGCGCCGAGGGCTAAGCCCTACGGAAACGCAGGTACGTGCCCGCATCCACCCAGCACGCCGGAGGCAAACGAGGATACGGAGCGCGGATAACAGCAACAGGCGCCCTGCGCTTGCCTGGCCCGGCCGGCGTAGCCGGCGCAACGCCCGGGAAGTTAACGCTGGTTCCAGCGCCCGGAGGCGGCCCCAAATATCCAGCTTGCGGCGGTACGCCGCATCAGGGCCGCGTCCCTTACGTGGAAACTTTGCACTCGATGGAACTTTCACATGAGTAGCGCATACTTTATTCAAGACCGCGTAGTTAAGGGGCGGTCAAGGTTGTCAACTCGGACATATGGCCTGTTGGTGGCATGTTTCGGCCAGGGGGTTGTGTCCGCGAGATGTCCGGTGAAGTGCCATATCGCCACGACACGCCCGTATCACGGCAACGCTTGACAACTAGCCCAGCCGCCTAACTACGCGGCCTTGATACTTTATTTCCGCCTAGTGCAAAGTTTCCATGCTCTGTCTCACGTCTCGTGATGATAACGGCGAGGACGGTTGGCCCACCCGCGGCAGCCAGGCCGCAGGGCGGGCGGCCCCTTTCCGTCCCGCGATCACGTCGGCCTGCCCGCGTGATCGCGGGTCAACCGAGGGAAAAGGCAGGGGCAGTGCCCATTCCAGCTGCACAAAATAGAACAAAGTACCCTCAACTGCCTCGCCCAGCCGTGATCGCGGGTCAAAATTGGCGATATACGCCCCCGATGACCCGCAATGAAGGAAACAGTCGGCCGGGGCGCGGGGCAAAGCGCCGCAAAGCACCGTAACCGGGACGGCGCCGCGGGGCCGCTCACCTGGGTGACCCGCAATCCCGGCGCCCGCCAGCCGCTCCCTGGCCAGATGTCAAGGATAACAGCAAGAAGCGGCCTGTGATGTCGTCGTAACGGCCCGAGCTGGAAGATAACAGCAAGATGTGACTCCGATTCGCCCAGCCGCAGATAACAGCAAGAAGCGGCGGGCCGCGAAGCAACACCCGGCGCGCCGCTCACCAAATGCAAGGAGGGCGCGGGGCCAGAGTCAGCCGCACCCGTTACGGATGACGGTGAAGCTCAGCCGCCGCAGCCGCAGGCGCCGCCGCAGCAACCGCCGCCACCGCCGACGGGGGCGGTGCCGCCACCGGAAGACAGGCCGCCGAGGCCCACGGTGGTGAGCAGCTTGACGGTGTCCTCGTGGCCCTGGGGGCAGGCCGCTGGGTCGCCCGACTGGCTCATCGGCCTGGTCAGCAGGAAGGTGTCGCCGCAGGCGCGGCAGCGGTACTCGTAACGTGGCACGCCAGGATCCTACCTCTTTTACCGTGCTCGCCCTAGTCGGCGGCGACGGCGTCGGTCGGGATGACCGCCGTGGGCTCGGGGGACTCGGTCTCCGGCTTCTTGCCCCGCATCCACGAGACGGCCGCGCCGCACACCGCCATGAGGGCCGCCGCAGTGAACACGATCGTGAGGCCGTGATGGAACGGGCCGGAGATGAGGGTCGGGAAGAACGTCTTGCCGGTGAGCCGCGCCACGTTCGCGGCGGGCAGCGTGTGCAGCAGTCCGGTCGGCGCGAGCAGGTTCTGCACCGGGTTGTAGCCGAGCATGGCGGCGAACACCGTGGACACCGGGGGCAGGTGGGCGATCGAGTTCGCGGCCGCCAGCGGCACGCCCTGGGAGGTCAGGCCCGCGGTCAGCGTCTTCGGCAGCGTGTTGGCCAGGCCGGCGATCAGCAGCGAGAAGAAGATGCCGATGGACAGCGACATGCCGGAGTTCTGGAAGGTGGACCGCATGCCGGACGCCGCGCCGCGGTGGTAGGCGGGGACGGAGGACATGATCGCGGCGGTGTTCGGCGCGGCGAACAGGCCGGAGCCGATCCCGTTGCCGAAGATCAGCAGCGCGAACGCCCAGTAGGGGAAGTCGATTGGCAGCAGCAGGAGGCCGGTGAAGCAGCAGGCCGCGACCAGCAGGCCGCCGGTGGCGAACGGGCGGGCGCCGAACCGGTCGGACAGCCTCCCGGAGATCGGCCCGGCGATGAGGAACCCGGCGGTGAGCGGCAGCATGTAGATGCCCGCCCACAGCGGCGTGACCGTGAAGTCGTAGCCGTGCAGCGGCAGCCAGATCCCGGCCAGCCAGATGACCAGCATGAACTGCAGTCCGCCGCGGGCGATCGCGCCGAGCAGCGAGGCGATGTTGCCGGCCGCGAACGCGCGGATGCGGAACAGCGACAATTGGAACATCGGGTCCTTCACCTTGGACTCGATGAAGCAGAAGAGCGCCAGCAGCGCGGCGCCGAGGATCAGCGCGCCGAACACCATCGGGTCGCCCCAGCTGGTCGACTCGTTGCGGTAGGGCCGGATGCCGAAGGTGATGGCGACCAGCAGCACGCCCGCTCCCGCCGCGAACGTGACGTTGCCGAGCCAGTCGATGCGCGCCCGGCGCGTGCTGGCGATCTCCTTGAGCGACTTGTAGGCCCAGATGGTGCCGAACAGGCCGAACGGCAGGTTGATCCAGAACACCGCCCGCCAGTCCCACGCGGAGAGCAGGCCGCCGAGCAGCAGGCCGATGAACTGGCCGGAGATGCCGGCGACCTGGTTGATGCCGAGCGCTGTGCCGCGCTCGCCCTCGGGGAACGCGTCGGTGAGGATCGCCGCGGAGTTGGCCATCAGCATCGACCCGCCGAACGCCTGGACAAACCGCCAGCCGATGAGCCACAGCGCGCCGTGCGTGCCCTGGAAGGGGTCGAAGGACAGCCCGATCGAGGCCAGGGTGAAGACGACGAAGCCGAGGTTGTAGATCTTCACCCGGCCGAACATGTCGCCGAGCCGGCCGAGGGTGACCACGAGGATCGACTGCACGAGCAGGTACCCCATGATCATCCACAGCAGGTAGGTCACGTTGCCGGGAGTCAGCGGGTTGAGGTTGATGCCGCGGAAGATGGCGGGCAGCGCGACGATGACGATGGATCCGTCGATCGTCGCCATGACCATGGCGAGCGTGGTGTTCGAGAGCGCCACCCATTTGTAGGCACTGTTCTGGCCGGAAGCACGGGTCTGGCCGGCACCGTCAGGTCCCGGGCTTTTCCCGCTCTGCTGGTCGTCTCCGCCCTGCCGGTCAGCCCAGTTTTCGCTCGTCGTCGTAGCCACGTCTCTTAACACTAGCTTGTAGTTGCCTACTGGCAACTATTACGCGGGCTAACGATATTAATGCTGAGCGTCAGGCTTGCTTATCCATCTGGCGGGCGGTGACGGTGGTCACGGGCGTGTGGAGCGACGGCAGGAACACCGACTTCGAGGTGAGGTAGGCGTCCATGCCCTCGGGGCCGTACGCGCTGCCGGTTCCGCTCGGGCCGCGGCCGCCCCAGGGCGAGCCGATGTCCGGCTCGTAGAGGTTGATGCCGAAGGTGCCGACGCGGGTCCGCCGCGCGATGTCGAGCCCGCGCTGCGGGTCGCCGGTCCAGACGGTGGCGGCGAGCCCGAAGCCGTCGTTGGCGAGCTTCACGGCCTCCGCCTCGTCCTTGTAACCGATCACGGTGGCGACCGGGCCGCAGATTTCCTCCCGGGCGATCGGCATCTGCGGCGTCACGTCGGTGAGCACGGTCGGCTCGTAGAAGTAGCCCCGGACGGGCGAGGCGGGGCGCCGGCCGCCGGACACGACGCGCGCGCCCTCGCCGATGCCGGAGCGGACCCGCGCCTCCACGTCGACGCGCCGCCGCGACGACGCGAGCGGCCCCATGGTGGTGCCCTCGTCGAGCGGGTCGCCGACGCGCACCTTCCCCGCCTGCTCGGCGAGCGCCTCGGCCAGGTCGCCGTAGCGCTGCTCGGGCACGAGCACCCGGGACATCGCGAAGCACGTCTGGCCCGCGTTGCCGAAGATGAGGCGGCCGAGCGCGTCCCCGGTCTTGGCCAGGTCGGCGTCGTCGAGGATGATCGCGGCGGACTCGCCGCCGAGCTCCAGGTGCGCGGGCTTGAGCTCCGCGCCGCAGATGGAGGCGATCCACCGGCCCTGCTTGGCCGGCCCGGAGAACGACACCGTGTCCACGCAAGGATGGCGCGCGAGCGCGCCCGCCGTCTGGTGCGTGCCGGTGACCAGGTTGAACACGCCGGGTGGGAAGTCGGCGGCCTCGAACGCCTCGGCCAGGATGTAGGCGGAAAGCGAGGTGGCCGCGGCGGGCTTGAGCACGATCGTGCAGCCGGCCGCCAGGGCGGGCGCGAGCTGGCTGAACGCGAGCAGGATCGGGTAGTTCCAGCTGGTGATCACCGCGGCGACGCCGGCGGGCTCCCGGCGGACCACGGTGCGGCCGGTGAAAGAGACCGCGGTCCTGGTCTCCTCGGTGTCCATGGCGCGGGCCAGGTTCGCGTAGTAGCGCAGGATGGCGCACGGCGCCACCGCGTTGTGCTGGCGGGAGGAGGAGATCGGCATTCCCATCTCGGCCGTGACCAGCCGCGCCGCCTCCTCGGTGCGCGCCTCGAGCGCGGCGGCCAGCCGGTCGAGCGCGTCGGCGCGGTCGCCGGGCGGGCGGGTTGCCCAGGTACCGTCGTCGAACGCGCGCCGGGCGGAGCGCACGGCGCGGTCCACGTCGACGCCGACGGCGGACGGGACGGCCCCCACGACTTCTTCGGTCGCCGGGTTGACGATGGTGAGGACATCCGGCGAGGCAGAACCGACAAGCCGGCCCCCCGCGTAGATGTCGCGGTACTCAAGCAACGCGCGGCCCCTTTCACAGTGAAAGTGCCTGCATTATTGGCGCGGTTGATAAGGCTGTGTCAAGTCCCCGTAACATAACGCCCGGCCTGCGGCGGTTCAAGCCACTGGCCGAGCGTCGTTGTCAACCCCTAAGCTGGGCTCGCGGAACGCTGTGCGCTGACACAGCCGCCACCCCGCCCGACCGGCCAAATCCTTGTGAGGTGTTTCCACGGGCAGGAAACCGTGGTTAAGATCCGTTTGTGGACTTCCACAAAAGACACGGATAGATCAAGGTCGTATAGTTCAGTGATCATGCCGGACGCGATGACACCGGCCGCTAGCCGGCTCAATGCAGTGCCCACAGGCACGGGCCCAACAAGCACGGGGCCGACGCCCCCCAGGGAGAGCCCGCGGGACGTCGACCGGGAGAACTCTGTCCTGCGCGAGCTGGTGACCGTATACCGGCACCTTTCTGGCCTGGCGATGCAGGACGCCGACCTGGCCGGGGTCGTCCAGCTCATCTCCGAGCGGGCGCAGGCCACGGTGGCCGTGGTCAGCCAGCTGATGGACGTGCAGACCGCCGCCTCGCCCGGGCTGCCGCCGGAGAAGGCCGCCGCGCTCGTGCGCGACCACGTCGTCCACCCGAGGCTCGGGCAGGTGCTGCGCGCCTCGCGGCTGTCGCAGCGCGCCCTGCGGCTGCCGAACGTGGGCGGTATGCCCGCCATCATCGTCGCCCCGATCCTGGTCGGCGACGAGGTGCCCTCCTACCTCATCACGCTCGACCCGGCCGAGGAGTCGTTCGGCGAGGACATGTCGCTGCTCGTCACCGAGCACGCGGCGACGATCTGCGGCGTCATACTCGGCCGCGAGCGCGTGGTCGCCGCCGCCGCCCGCCGGGTCCGCGACGACCTGGTCGAGGGGCTGCTGCTCGGCCGCGGCCGGGACGCCGCCGACGCCGCCCGCTGGGCCGCGCACCTCGGCTACGACCCGACCCGCGCGCACAACGTCGCGGCCATCGCCTTCGAGCTGCCGCCGTCGCGCGCGGCCGACGCCGAGCCGCTGCGGCAGCGCATCAGGGAATCCATCGAGCACTTCATGACCACCAGGGCGCCGGATGCCATCGTGTCCGCGCGGGAGGCGGAAGTCGTCGTGGTGACCGCCGCGTCGCCCGAGCCGCGCAAGCTCGGCCAGGCCTGCCTGGCGCGGCTCGCCGAGCTGTTCCCCGGGGCCAAGGTGGTCATCGGGATCGGCGGCGCGTGCAAGGCGCCCGAGGAGATCGCCCGCTCCTACGACCAGGCGCACCGGACCACCCAGACGCTGTGGCGGCTCGGCCGGACCGGCGCCGTCTCCGCGTTCGAGGATCTCGGCATCCACCGGCTCCTGCTCCAGGTACCCGACCTGGGCGAGCTGCGGTCCTTCGCGGCCGAGGTGCTGGGTAAGCTCTCCGAGCACGAACACGAGCACAAGTCGGAGTACCTGTCGACCCTCGCTTGTTACTTCCGGGAGAACAACAGCCCGCAGCGCGCCTCGCGGCTGTTGCACGTCCACCCGAACACGGTGGCCTACCGGATCAAGCGGATCGAAGAGATCACCGGGCTGCGGCTCGATAACTACAGAGACCGGCTGATCGCCCAGGTGGCACTCGAGATCCTCGACGCGCTGCCAGAGGCGCAGTAAGAGTCGTAAACGAGGGCGGGTAGACATGACCGGGCCATCCACGCCGGGCGCCACCGGCGCGTCCCAGCTGCTGTCGAGCGGGCGCGTGCTCGTCTGCGATGGCGCCATGGGCACCATGCTGCACGCGGCGGGGGCCGCGCTTGACCGGTCGCTGCCCGAGCTCAACCTCTCCGACCCCGGCCTGGTCGCCACCATCCACGACAGCTACCTGACCGCCGGCGTGGACATCATCCAGGCCAACACGTTCGGCGCGAACCGGCTCTGGCTGGCCGACCACGGCTTCCCCGACAAGGTCGCGGAGATCAACCGCGCGGGCATCCGGCTCGCCAAGGCCGCCGCGGAGCGGTCGGGGCGGAACGTCCTGGTCGCCGGCTCGGTGTCGCCGGCGGTCACCGCGCCGCAGCGCCGCCGGGTCGGCGCCGCGGAGCGGATGGAGGTGCTGCGCGAGCAGATCCTCGCCCTGGTCGCGGACGACGCCGCCGACCTGCTGGTCCTCGAGACGTTCGGCTACCTCGACGAGCTGGTGGAAGCGGTCACGGTCGCCGCGTCCGTCACCAGCCTGCCGCTGATCGCTCAGGCCACGTTCGCCGACGACGCGCACACCCTGGGCGGCGAGACGCCGCGCGAGGTCGCGTCCGTGCTGTCCTCGCTGCCGGTCGCGGTGATCGGCACGAACTGCACGATCGGACCGCAGCGGATGCTCGTCGTCGCGGAGGACCTCGTGAGGTACTCCGCGGTTCCGGTCAGCGCGCAGCCGAACGCCGGGCAGCCGCGCCGGACGGGGCCGCGCTCGTTCGAGTTCGCCATCGACGGCGGTTACTTCTCCCGCTACCTCACCCGGTTCGCCGACGCCGGCGTGACCGTGGTCGGCGGCTGCTGCGGCACCACGCCCACCCACATCAGGGCCGTCGCCGAGGCGCTGCGCACGCAGGTGCCGCCGGCCCGCCCGCAGCCCCAGCCGCACGTCTCGGTGCACGTCACGAGCCACAACACGGGTCGCGTCGAGGAGCCGGCCGTCGGCCTCGGCTCCGGCTCGCTCGCCGACCACCTGGCATCGGGCAAGTTCGTGGTGTCCGCCTCGATCACGCCGCCCGCCACCGGGTACGCCGGCGACGCGGAGCGGCAGGCGGCAGAGCTCGCCGGCCGCGGCATCGGGCTCATCTTTGTGCAGCCGAGGGAAAACGCCCGGACGCACATGGACTCGCTCAGCATGGCGCTCACCCTGCAGCAGCGCATCGGGGTGGAGACGATCGCCACGGTCACCACCTGGGACAAGACGATCATGTCGCTCCAGGCCGACCTGCTCGGCGCGCACGCGCTCGGCATCCGATCCGTGGTGTCGACGACCGGGTCGCCGCCGGTCTACGGCGACTACCCGGCGGTCGACGGCACCTGGGAGGTCGACTCGGTCGGGCTGGCCGCGCTGATGTCCGGGCTCAACGCGGGCCGCGACTCCAACGGGCTCGGGCTGACCGCGCGGACCTCGTTCTGCATCGGCGCGCGGGTCAACCCGGCGGCCAGGGACCACGCCGCCGAGCTTGCCCGGGCGCGCGCGAAGGTCAGGGCGGGCGCGCAGTTCCTGGTGTGCCGCCCGGTCTACGAGCTCGACGCGCTCACCAGGCTGGTCGAGGCCCTAGACGGCACCGGCGTGCCGCTGCTGCTGGCCGTCGCGCCGCTGAACTCCTTCGAAGAGGCCGACTACCTCGCGCACGAGGTGCCGGGCGTGTCGATCCCCGGGTCGACGCTGGACGCGATGGAGCGGGCGGGCCGCACCCGCGGACGCGCCGTCGGCCTCGAGCTCGCCGCCAACCTGCTGACCAAGGCCCGCCCCCTGGTGGGCGGCGTCATCCTCACCGCGCCGGGAGACGACCCGTCCGCGCTGACCCCGCTCGTCGAGGCCATCGGCTAGCCGCGGAACGGTTCCTTACGGATCGCGGGGTAACCGTCCGTCCCGCACGGCCCCATGGGATGCTTACCCGGATGGAAGCACAGACGAGCCGCAGGGCCTTCCTCGGCCTGGCGGCCGCCGGCGTGGCCGGCGTAGCCGGCGCCGTATCGGCCTGCAGCGGCGTCGTGCGTTCCGCGGGCCGGCCGACGGCGGCGAGCGCCAGGCCGTGGCGCAACCCGGTGCCGGAGAACGCGCTGCCGGGGACCTCGGACTGGGTCGTGCGCCACCTTGGGGCCGAGCACGAGATCGAGGGGTACGCGGGCAAGGCGAGCGTCCTGACCGGCGAGTCGTTCCCACTGTTCGTGTCCACGACCGCGCGCGGCTTCACCGCGACCGCCTACCGGCTCGGCTGGTACCAGGGGCACGGCGCGCGCCAGGTATGGAAGTCCCGCACGGTCCGCGGCGGGTCGCAGCGGACCCCCACGGTCTCCGGCGCCACGAACACGGTCTCGACCGACTGGGACCCGCTGCTCGAGGTGCCGACCGACGACTGGCCGCCCGGCGCCTACCTGGTGAAGCTCTCCGCTGACACGGGCGGCCAGCGGTACGTGCCCGTCACGGTGAGGTCCGGGTCCTGCGCGGGCAAGGTCGTGCTCAAGAGCTGCGTGCAGACCTGGCAGGCGTACAACACGTGGGGCGGCTACGACCTGTACAAAGGGCCGTCCGGCGCCTACGGCGAGCGTTCCCTGGTGGTCAGCCTCGACCGGCCCTACGACGCCAACGGCGCGGACATGTTCCTCACCTACGAGCGCAACCTGGTCAAGCTCGCCGAGTTCCTCACCATGGAAAAGGGCGGACTCGACCTCGCGTACGTGACGAGCATGGACATCGACGCCGACCCGCACCTGCTCGACGGCGCCAGCGCGCTGATCTCCATGGGACACGACGAGTACTGGACGCCGCAAGAGCGCGCGAACGTCACCGCGGCCCGCGACAGCGGCGTGAACCTGGCCTTCTTCGGCGCCAACGCGATGTTCAGGCGGACCAGGCTGCAGCCGACCGCGCTCGGCGGCGCGCGCGCGGTCGTCTGCTACAAGACCGCCTACACGCAAGACCCGGAGTACGCCAAGGACCCGACCGAGGTCACGAGCGACTGGCGCGACCCGCCGAACTCCGACCCGGAGTCCACGCTGATCGGCACGATCTACGAGGGCTACCCGGTGGACGCGGCGTTCGTGGTCTCCTCGCCGTCCAGCTGGGTCTACCAGGGAACGGGCGTGAGCGAAGGCCAGAGCTTCCCGCACCTGGTCGGCGTCGAGTACGACCGGGTCAACCCCGCCTACCCGGTGCCGCGCCCGATCGAGGTGCTCTCTCACTCGCCGCTGACCTGCGGCGGAGTCGCCAGCTACGGCGACTCGGCCTACTACACGCACAAGGGCGGCGCGGGCATCTACAACAGCGGCACGATGCGGTGGGTCGAGGCGATCTACGGTGACCAGCCGCACGGCATCGGCGGCTCCACGCCGGACTTCGTGCGCCAGGTCACGACCAACGTGCTGCGCGCCTTCGCCGGAGGACCCGCCGCGGACAAGCACAAGGCGAGCGACAACCTCGCCGCCACGCACGAGTACGACGGCAGCCCCATCTCCCCGGGCAACCTGCAGTAACAAAACCAGGAGGATCCCGAACGGTGGCGGCTGACTCCCGCCGGAAAACCCGTTGAGCGGGGTCTTGGCCGGCGGCTACGGTGGTGAACCGATTAAGTGCATCGGGGAGGTTCGCCATGCCGGCCGGGACCATCGTGGCCGAAGGCCTCACCAAGGTCTTCCATACCGTGGCCCGCCCGCCCGGCGTCGGCGCCGCGCTCAAGAGCCTGGTCAGGCCGGAGCGCGTGCCTAAGGTCGCCGTCGACGGGGTCAGCCTGCGGGTCGACCCGGGCGAGCTCCTCGCGCTCCTCGGCCCGAACGGCGCGGGCAAGTCCACGACGATCAAGATGCTCTGCGGCATCCTCACGCCCACGGGCGGGCGCGTCGAGGTCAACGGCATCACGCCCCACCAGGACAGGATCGCCAACGCCAGGCAGATCGGCGCCGTCTTCGGCCAGCGGTCGCAGCTGTGGCGGGACCTGACGGCCCGCCAGTCCCTCGAGGTACTGCGCGACATGTACGGGCTCCGCCCCGCCGACTACCGGATGAGGATCAGGGAGTTCAACCGGATCCTGGAGCTCGAGGAGTTCTGGGACGGCCGCGCCCGGCAGCTCTCGCTCGGCCAGCGGGTCCGCTGCGACCTGGCCGCCGCGCTGCTGCACGACCCGCCGGTCGTCTTCCTCGACGAGCCCACGATCGGCATGGACGTCGTGGTCAAGGAGCAGGTCCGAGAGTTCCTCCGCGACCAGGTGCGGCAGCGCGGCCGGACCGTGCTGCTCACCACCCATGACATGACCGAGGTCGCCAAGCTCGCCGAGCGGGTCGCCCTGATCGACCACGGCCGCGTCGTCTACGACGGCAAGACCGCCGGCCTGCGGGACCTGGCCGGCGTCACCTGGGAGGCGCACGTGACCGTCGAGACCGTCCCCGCCGTGATCGACGTCCCCGGCCTGCGGCTGACGCGGAGCGACGGCCCCCGCCTGTCGTTCGCTCCCGTCGAGGGGGGCGACCTCACTCCGCGGCACGCGGTGCGACGGCTGATCGAGTACCTGCCGGTGACCGACATCCGGGTGCAAGAGCCCGACCTCGAGGACGTCGTGCGCCAGGCGTTCAGGCGATGACGACCGCGGGCGGATCCCCCCGCTCCGCGCTGCTGCCGTGGCGGGGCATGCGGATCACGGTGATCACCGAACTGACCCAGCCGGTCCGCTACGTCACCCAGCTGACCATGATCGTCACCCAGCTGGCGCTGACCTACTGGCTGTGGCGGGCGCTGTACGCCGGGGTGAAGGTGAGCGCCGGCCTCGACGTCACCCAGGCGACCTCCTACGCGCTGCTGGGCGTGCTCTACGTGCAGCTCCGTTTCGTCGACCGCTGGTCGAACGGGGACACGATGGTGCAGCTGATGTTCGAGGGGACGATCGCCTACTGGTTCGTCCGGCCGGTGTCGCCGCGCCGCTGGTACCTGATCCGCATGTGCGGCGACCTGGGCTACGGCGTCGCGTGGGGCCTGGGCGCGTACCTGGCCTGCCGCGCCGCGGGCGCGATCGCGGGACCGCCGTCGCTCGCGGCCGGCGGAGCGGCGCTGCTCACCCTCGCGCTCGGCCTGGTGATCACCTACTACCTGCAGGTCATCGTGGACCTAATGTGCTTCTGGTCCACCGTCAACGACAACGCGGTGGTCGCCGTGCAGTTCGCCTCGACCCTGCTCTCCGGGGCGTTCGCCCCCCTCTGGTTCTTCCCCGGCTGGTTCCAGCGGGCGAACGACTTCCTGCCGTTCCAGTCCACGCTCAACACGCCGCTGTCCCTCTACGTTGGCCGCCTTCCCGTCTCGGCGCTGCCCGGCCAGCTGGCGGTCCAGGCGGGCTGGGGCGCGGGCCTCGGCCTGTTCACCTGGTGGCTGTGGCGCCGAGCCGCCGCCCGCGTCACGGTACTGGGCGGGTGACGCGCATGCGGATAACCGCAAGTCGCGCACAGCCCTGGCTCCGCGGGTTCCTCGGGGAGTGGCGGACCGCGCTGCGGATCACCGCGACCAGCTTCCGCGCCCGGGCGCAGTACCGCGGCGACTTCATCACCGCGCTCGCGATGGGCCTGGCCTGGCAGACCTCGGTCCTCGTCTTCGCGACCGTTATACTCACCAGGTTCCCCGGCCTCGGCGGCTGGACGTCGGGCGGCGTCCTGCTGATCGTCGCGATCAGGCTGCTGTCGCACGGCGGGTTCGTGCTGGTCTTCAACAGCCTGATCATGATCCCGTACATCGTCCAGCAGGGCGCGCTTGACGGCTACCTGATCCGCCCCATGCCCGTCTACCGGCAGGTACTCCTGTACACCTTCCCGCTGAACGCGCTCGGCGACTCCTTCTCCGCCCTCCTGCTGTTCGCCTTCGCGATCGCCCGGGTACACCTCGCCTGGACGCCGCTGATGGCCCTGTACCTGGTCGCGGCGGTGATCGGCGGCGTGCTGCTCGAAGCCGGCATCCAGACGTTCGTGTCGATCCTCGCCTTCCGCTTCACGATGCCGATGGCGGTGTTCATGTGGTTCGACCGGATGATCGCGACGTTCGGCAACTACCCGTTCTCGATCCTGCCGCTCGCCGCCCGCGCCTTCCTCACGTACCTGCTGCCGGTCGCGTTCGTCGCGTACCTCCCCGCGGCCGTGCTGACCGGCCGGATCGCCTCCACCGGGGTACCCGGGTGGCTCGCCTACGCGTCGCCGACGGCGGGCCCGCTGATCTACATCCTGGCGCGGTGCGCCTGGTACCGCGCCCTGCGGCGCTACGAGTCCGTCGGCGGCTAACTCCCGCCGGGGCCGGCCCGGCCCGGTATCGCGGCTCGTGCTGTACCGCAACGGCCGGGCGCGGCTATGGTAACCGCTGTGGAGCGGTCTGCGGTGGCCGATGCGGCGGGAAGCGTACACGGCTTTCCGGCCGCGCTGACCAGTTTCGTGGGCCGGGCCGGAGTGGCGGACGAGGTCGCCGGCCAGCTGGGCCAGTACCGACTGGTGACGGTGACCGGGCCGGGCGGCGCGGGCAAGACGCGGCTCGCCGGCGAGGTAGCCAGGCGGGTAGCCCGCCGGTTCGCCGACGGGGTGTGGCTGGCGGAGCTGGCCGCGGTGCGGGACCCGGCGCAGGTGGTGGTCGCGGTGGCGGCGGCGCTGGGGGTCCGCGAGCTGCCCTCGGCGGGGGCGGCCGACGCGCTGGCGCGCGCACTGGCCCCGCGCCAGTTGCTGCTGGTGCTTGATAACTGCGAGCACGTGATCGGTGCGGCCGCGGAGTTGTGCCGCAACCTGCTGCTCGGCGCCGACGACCTGCGGATACTGGTCACCAGCAGGGAGCCGCTGCAGATAGCCGGCGAGTCCAGGTACCGGCTGGGACCGCTGACGCTGCCCGATCCGGGTAATCCGGGTGACGCGTCGGAGGCGGTGGCGCTGTTCGCGGACCGGGCCCGCCGGGCTGACGCGAGTTTCGCGCTGGACGGGGAGACCGCGCCGATGGTGGCGCGGCTGGTGACCAGGCTGGACGGGATGCCGCTGGCGATCGAGCTGGCGGCGGCCCGGGTCGAGGCGCTAGGCGTGGCGCAGCTCCTGGACCGGATCGATGACCGGTTCACCCTGCTGGCGGCGGCGGACCGGCTCGCGGCGGCGCGCCACCGGTCGCTGGCGGCGACCGTGGAGTGGAGTTACCAGCTGCTGGATGAACGGGAACGGCGGGTCTTCCGCGCGGTGTCGGTGTTCCCGGGGCCGTTCACGCTGGAAGGGGCCGAAGCGGTCGCGGGGGCCGGCTCGGGGTCGGCTGTGCTGCACCTGGTGGACTGCTCGCTGCTGGTCCCGCCGCGGGCCGGCCCGGATGGCCGGCCCCGGTACGTGATGCTGGAGACGCTGCGGGCTTACGGTGCGGGGCTGCTGGCGGAGGCCGGGGAGCGTGACGCCGTCGCGGCCGCGCTGGCGGGGCACGCGCTGCGGATAGCCGAGGACGCCTGGTCGGGCCTGGGCGAAGGCAACGGTGAGGTGGCCGCCGTCCGCTGGCTGGATGCCGAGGACGCCACCGTGCACCGGGCGCTGGACTGGGCCATGGAGCAGGATGCGGCCCTGGGCGGTGATACCGCCGTGGCGCCGAGGCTGGCGGCCGCGCTGGCGTGGTGGTGGCAGATCCGTGGCCGGCTCGCGGGCCAGGTACCGCTGCTGCGCGCGGCCGTCGACCGCGCCGCCCCGGGCAGCGAAGCGTGGTGCGCCGGCCACACCTGGCTCGGTCAGGCGTCGCTTGATTCGGCCGATCCAGCCGGGGCGCTGCGCCACTTCACCGCGGTCCGCGACGCCATCGGGGACCGCGGGCCGATCCCGCTGCTGGTCCGGTGCCTGGGCGGCCGGGCGGTGACGTTGCTCGGCATGGGACGGATCGCCGAGGCGGCCGGCGACGCCCGCCGGTCACTGGCCCTGGCCCGGGACGGTGATCACCCGGCGGTCGAGGCGCTGGCCCTGGCGATCCTCAGCACGGTCGCCTTTGTCGGCGGCGACCACGTTGGCGCCGTGCAACTGGCCCGGCAGGCAGAGCGCCTCTTGGCCGACCGGCATGGCCCGATGGCCCGGGCGTGCGCCTACACCCTGACGACGGTGCTGATCGTGGCCGATGACCAAGTCGCCGCCGAGCGGATGTGCGCCGCCGGGCTGGCCGATGCCAGGGAAGCGGGCGACTTGTGGAGCCTGGGGAACCTGCTGGAGAAGATGGTGGTCCTCGACCTGGGCCGGGAGCATTACGCGGACGCCGCCTCGCACCTGCGGGAAGCGCTGCAGACCGGGCTGCGCACCGGCGTACGCAGGAAGGTGCTCGAGGACCTGGACTGCTGCGGGTACCTGTGCGCCTGGACCGGGCGACCCGCCGAGGCCGTCACGATATGGGCCGCGGTAGTCGCGCTTGGCCGCGGTGGGTTCTCTGTCCCGTCCCATCCGGACCTGCCCGAGGGCTGGTTCCAGCGGCAAGAGCCGCTGCGCGAAGCCCGGCAGGCGCTCGAGCCGGCTGAGCGTCAGGCGGCCGAGGAACGCGGCGGGGCGATGAGCTGGGCCACCGCGGCCGAGTACGTCCTCATGCTCACCGCCCCCGGCCCGCAGCCGTCGGCCGCGGGCGTCCGGCCGTCGGCCGCGGCCCCGGGCCTAGAGGCGCTCAGCCCCCGGGAGCGGGAGCTGGTCACGCTGGTCGCCCGCGGGCACACCGACGCGCAGATCGCGGGCCAGCTGTACATCAGCGTCCGCACGGTCAGCTCGCACCTGGACCGCATCCGCGACAAGACCGGATGCCGGCGCCGGGCCGACCTGACCCGCCTCGCTCTCACCGCCGGCCTGGTCTGACCCTCGCCAGCCGGCGCCGGGCGGTGTGGGTGATTCCACCCCGGCCATGCGGCGCGGCAAGAGGGGCGAAACGACCCCTGCCGCGTACCGGGCGGTGCGGGCGAACCTGTAGCCGAGGGCCGGAAAACCCGGCCAGTTCCTAGCAGACAGGACAAGGCGATGTCCGCACCGATCACTCACGAGGTTACGCAGGCGACGACGACAGGCTCGACCGCCCCCACCGGGCTCGGACGGGTCCGGGGTGCGTGGTACCGCATCCGCTTCACCGTCCAGGAGATGAACTACGCGGCCCGCCGGGTCGTCGAGGTGCAAGCGCCCTGGAGCGTTGACGAGCAGTGGCATAGCAGGTAACGATCATGGCCGTGGACTCGTTCAGCGGCAAGCTCGCGGTGGTGACCGGCGGTGGCTCGGGCATCGGCCGCGAGCTTGTCCGCCAGCTGGCGGCGCAGGGCTGCTCGGTCGCGGCATGCGACCTGAACCCAGACTCCGTCGCGGTGGCCGCGGCCGCGGCGTGGGCGTGCGCGCCGCGCGGGGTCGCGGTCACCGGCCATACCTGCGACGTCGCCGATGAGGCGCAGGTCCTGCGGTTCCGCGACGAGCTCCTCGAGCAGCACGCAACCGATCACGTCGACCTGGTCTTCAGCAACGCGGGCATCTTCGGCGGCGCGAGTTTCGTCGAGGACTCCCGCGAGGAGTGGGAGCGCACTTTCAACAACAACTGGCTGGGCGTTTACCACTGCGCCCGCACGTTCCTGCCGCTGCTCATCGCCAGCGGCGCGGGCGTCCTGGTCAATACCAGCAGCGTCGCCGCTTTCTGGCCCACCGCCGGCCGGGGCGCGCCGATCAGCGCGTACAGCACGTCGGAGTTCGCCATCAAGGGCTTCTCGGAAGCACTCATCGAAGACCTGCGCGTCAATGCGCCGCAGGTCCGGGTCGTCGTGGTCATGCCGGGGGTCGTCACCACCGACATCGGCGAAAACTCCCGCCACATACTCGGCCTGCCGGACTGGGACCAGCTGAGCGACGCCGACCTGCTCGCGCTGATCCCCGAAGCCGGGCGGCCCATCCTCGTCGCGATGGGCCAGCTCCCAGAAGACTTCACGGCCGACGACCTGCGCCGCGCGATCCCCCGGCTGAAAGACGAATTCAAGGACCAGGGATTCACCGCGGCGCGGGCGGCGGCCATCATCCTGGACGGCGTCCGGTCCGGGGCCTGGCGGATCCTCGTCGGCGAGGAAGCCGAGATGCTCGACGAGCAGGTCCGCGCGAACCCCCGGGCCCCCTTCAACTACGACGACTACGCGGAGATGTACGGCCCGCTGATAGCCCGGGCACAGGCGCCGGGAACACCGTAGCTGTGACCGCGGCGGGCCGAAAGCCGGCCGGCCGTCGCAGCCGAGCTGCCCGACCAGGAGCTGTGCACCGGAGGCGGTCACCACGACCGGGCTGTCGGTCATGCCGGGTACGATCCCCCGGCTTCGAGACGCAGCCGGCATCGAGTCGGTTGCACGCGGCCCGCACCCGATTGCCACTGAACTTCCGCCTCCCGCGAGGAGAAGCCGCCGCCAAGCAGAATCCCCCTAGCGAAACCGCCGTGAAGGCCGTTAGATGTGGCCTTCAATCGGGATTTCCGCGGCCGGTTACATGATCACGAAGATTCGGCAGCGCATACGCGGTTTTATTTCCATGAAAAGAAAATTCTTCGCGAAAAATGAGGCAATCGCCGGCCGGTGCCGGGCATCACGAGGATGTGTGGTCACGGAGGTTTCACCTGCAACGATGGTGACGTGACGGAGAGGGGGGCGCGTTCGTCGCGCGCTTTCGAGTCAGCTATTTATACCCCTATAGGGTATCGGCTAGAGATCGCGGGTCAAAGGCGTCGAATAGCGCCGCATTTGACCCTCGATAACGTCAGGAATTCGATTTCTGAAGGCGTTTCGTTCCGAATGAGGGAAATATCCGCCCCGGCTCTTGCCTCTGTCGGCACCTGGCCTCAAATGACCCGCGATCTTGCCCCGAGGCCAGGCCCGTGCACCTGGTACGCCCGCCGTGGCTTCACCACGGTACGGCTCGTACGCCTTCACCCGCACAGAAGCACAAGCCGTCGCCTGAACGGCTAAGCCGCCCCCGTCAGCCGGCCGAGCGTCGCCCCCAGGTCCGCGACCAGCAGCCCGAGCAAGCGAGATCCCTCCGCGGCGGACGCGCCCGCCGGGTCGCCGAGTACGCCGTTCGGGCTGACCTCGCGGACGCCGCCGGCCCGCAGGCCGGGCAGGATCTCGCTCAGCGGCCGGGTCTCACCCGGCGCGGCCGCGTCCAGCCGGACGTCGCCGGGCGCGAGCGCGAGCATGAGCGACGTCTCGGTCCGCCCGGCGTGCGCGTCCGGTGTCAGGGTGATGCCCGCGGCCGCCAGCACGGCCGGACGCACCCCCGCGTGCCACACGTGGCAGTCGCGTCCCTCGGCACCCAGTTTTGCGCGGGCGTCGCGGATCGCGCCCGCGTTTCCGCCGTGCCCGTTTACGAGGAGCATCGCCGGCCAGTGCAGTGACGCATGGCGGCCGAGCTCGACCAGCAGAGTCGACAAAGCGACATGACCGATCGACAGCGTGCCGGGAAAGTCCGCGTGCTCGCCACTCGCCCCGATTGCGATCGCGGGCGCGAGACCCACGCCGTCCCGCCCCGCGCACGCGCGCTCGGCGACCGCCACCGCGATCCGCGTGTCGGTATCCAGCGGCAGGTGCGCCCCGTGCTGCTCAAGCGAACCCACCGGCACGACAAGCAGTCGCCGCGCGCCCGCCTCGACGTCCGGCCAGTGCGCGGCCGACAGCGTCCACCCGCCCGGCTGACGGCGAGAGAGCCCACCGGGACCCGGTGACGTCTCCATAGGCCTACTCCAGCAGGTGGCAGACCGCCTCGACGTTGTTGCCGTCGAGCACCATCACAGTGCTAAAATAGATCATGTAGGGCGGAATCGAACAAGGGGTAGGTGACCTCCGCATGGACGTGATCATCGCCGCTCGTCTCAGCCAAAAGATCAAGGGACGCGGGCAGTCTGGGATTGAATCGCAAGATGAGGACGCACGCGAGTGGGCCGACGATGAAGGGCACAACGTCATTGAGACGGTGGCCGATCACGCCTCGGGCAGCAAAGCCATGTGGGAGCGGAAGAACCTGCGCCCGTGGGTCACTGATCCCGATCTCATGGCCCGGTATCAGGGGATTGTGGCGGCGAAACAGGATCGCCTTTCCCGCGAGGACTGGGGGGATGAGGTCGAGCTGCGGAAGTGGGCAGAGGCGAACGGGAAAACCCTCTTCATCGTAGACAGGGGCCTGCGGTGGCCGCCGCGCAGGTCTCATTACGACGATGACGTGGAAGCGTGGAACCGTGGCGCGGAAGCCGCCCGCCGCGAGTGGAACGAAACATCCAAGCGGTACCGCAGGATGCAAAAGAAGCTCGGCGACAGTAATTTCTTGGCCGGGCGCGCTTCCTACGGTTACCGGATAGCGGGTGTCAACTGCGGTCAAGTGCCGTGCCGCTGCGCTGAAAAGCAGATCGACGACCATAAGACCATGGTTATCTACGAACCTGAAGCCGCCGTGATCCGTGAGGCTCGCGACAAGTACCTTGGCGGGGATTCCCTCCAGCAGATCTGTGATGACTTCAATACCCGCATGATCCCATCTCCCACGTTCCGGGGTGAGCCTGGCAAGGAGTGGACACGCAAGAGGCTGGCTGAAATCCTGCGCAACCCCGCGACGGCCGGACGCAGGATGAACGGATACCGAAAGCCAGAACACGAACGGAAGACGATTCTCCAGTTCCCTGGGATCATCACGTGGACTGAGCATGAGCAGATCGCCGCACAGATGGACGCGCGGACGCATCGGAAGGGCATGTCCCCCGCTAACTCCTACCTTCTCACGGGGATCATCTCTGATAAGGCGGGCCACCATCTCTATCACGTGCACGCCCGCCGCCCTGAGCATATCTACTACTGCCATCAGAAATGCGGCCTAACCGTTCCGATGGAAGAGGTAGACCAGCGGGTCAGCGACGCGGTTATCGAGCTTTACGGACACTTCCCGCACATGGTGCGCCGCGTGGTACCCGGGCAGACGAATTTTGAGGCAATCGCGAAACTCAGACAGGATCGCAACGAGCTTGACGACACGCGGGATGATTACCTTGATCGGATGGGAGCGATCACGGCGGAAATCAAGCGGCTGATCCTCGAAGATCAGGAAAGCCCGCGTCCCGAAACGGTCAGGTGGGCGGACTCGGGAACGAAGATTCTCGACTACTGGGGATCGCTCACCATCCCTCAGCGTCGCGACTGGCTGAAAGACAACGGGTGGAAGGTGACGGTGTCGAGAGTCGACGGCTGCTTGGAGTACGCGATCGATGCCGGGTACTCGGAAGATGTAGCGATGGAGGCTCAATTGCGCTCCCTCGGTCTAGTCATCGAAAATCTGTAGGACACAGACGAAACCCCCGGGGTTCCCGGGGGTTTCGTCTTTAAGCCTGTGCGGCGCTTGCCCGCTTCTCGTACTCGTCGTTTAGAGCTGAGTACCTTGCCGCTAGTTCCGCGTGCTCGTCCGTTCCCGGTCGAACGTTGGCTAGTTTCCGCCTCATCCTGGAAAGCTCGGTGACAAGCTGCCGGTTGTCCAACAGTTCCGGGGCGGGGCCTGGGGCACTCGTCGGGGGTGCCGTGTTCTGGTTCATTGTCCTTGTCCGTCTTGCCTTCGCTCTCGTGGCACGTTCACGCCTGGCTGCGCCTCGGGGGCGGTTTTGACTTTGCCGCGTCTTGGCCCGTCAAATTGTCTTTTATTTGACGGGCCAAGACGCGGCCGTACGCTTGACAGGCAGGGGTGG
>Ga0207416_1001369_pt1 | contig 33075 bp, 34 predicted proteins | sample PaiPotPPM11metaG_FD_184107 | JGI IMG/M metagenome (GOLD analysis project Ga0207416, IMG submission 184107) | Iron sulfur acid spring bacterial and archeal communities from Banff, Canada, to study Microbial Dark Matter (Phase II) - Paint Pots PPM... ...
TGCGCACCAAGGTACTGGTGGTCGGCGCCATCATGGGCAGCGAGGGTCGCCACGCGGTCCTGCGACTCGGTCTGCGCGACCGCTGGCGCCAACACTTTGCCGTACTGCTCGAACGCATCGGCGCGCTGGCGATTTCAACTGTGGCGCAGTTCATCGACAACTTAAACAACATTGCGCTCAGGCCGTGGAAACCGCGTCGCCCAGCCCGGCACAGCGCCTTAGCTTTGGTGCCTAACTGAGTTTTTCGGGCTAAATCATCCGGTAGGCGTCCTGTTGCCACATCCCGTTGCTGGTCAGCGCGCCGGTCTTACCGGCCGCCGTGCGGAACAAAGGCCCGTCCGGGTCGGCGGCGATATATTCATCGAGGTAGCGTTTCAAGATTGTGGTGACAAGAAACCTGGTGCTCCTTGCCGCCTTTCTCGTGGAGGCGCACGTCACGCGGGTTTTCGGTGAGCCGCCTGGTGCCGGGTGTTCTTCTTGGGGGCGGGCGCTGAACGGGAGGGGCCTGGCCCTTGGCTTTCCATTGCTGCCCGCAAAATGCGATTGATGCGCGTCTGGTAGCCTCTGCCGTGGGTCTTTAACCACCTGAGCACGTCTGCGTCCAAGCGGATGGTGAGTTGTTGCTTGGTGGGCGGCCAAGCCTGCGTGACTTTGGTAAAAAATTCATCGCCTAGCGGTGGGATGTCTGAATAGTCAATCGGCATGGCGTCTAAGCGGCGCGCCTCTGCCGGGGTAAGTTGTCGGGGCTCTTTGGGATTAAGTCGGTAGCGTTTCATGGTATTTCCTCTGTTCGCGTTCATTAGCCTTCCGTGCGGAAATCAAGCGAACGATTTTGCCGCGCACGGTGTAGGCGACCGCATAAAGCCGCCCTTCTATCATGCGAGAGTAAGCCGCCGTTCCTCCGTGTAATCGCGGCGCTTGTCCTCGCTGTCCAGTCGGTACGGGTCAAGAAAGACGCGGGCCGCGTAATCAAAAGGGACGCCATGCTTGGTGACATTGTGCGCGGCTTTTCGCTGGTCCCATTCGAACAGCATCGCGTATTGTAACTACTTGCGTAGTTACAATACAAGGTAAATCGAGCGCAATCTTATTGCGTTTTATCGCCTTTGGCGCTACCGCCTTTACCCGCTGGCAAATACGCTCTTTTCGGGTTAGGCTGGTTTGGCTGTCGGCGCACGTAGCGAGTCCCGCAGCGTGAGCTGTGGGTCGAAGCGGTTCAACCCGCCGAGCCGGCGCGCCGTCTCGATTCTTACCCTTTATGGAACGCGGTCAATCAAACGTTGTGCGCAGGGGTGGAAGCAGACGATAATCCGAAGGGCGTGAGTCCCTCCTGAAACCCCACAATCACCGGCTCTTGCGCTTTGTCGGATAATGTCATTTACGGAAAATCGGGCCACTGCGAATGAATTTCAGCTCTCGTGTGCTCGATTAAGTCTTCAAGGTAGCTTTCATCCACGAACTCGCGCACCGGAATTTGCGTCATCTCAATTATGCATTGGTCATTCCCATACCAGCATCAGCCAGCTCGAACACGCGATTCGCGACTACATCGAGGCTCATTCTGTGACAGCAGACTAGATAGCCAGAAGCCCCGGCAACGGTCATGTTGGTTACATAACTGGAACCAAAAGCCAATTGTTGGCACGGCGCAAGAAGTATGGATTTCCCAAGTAGGAGGAACCTGCTACAGCTGCCAGGAGTTCCGAAGCAAAAATGTCTGATCGCTTGATCACCGGCAAAGGCGACGCGGAGCAAACCGGAAGGCTGATCGGCATTTTGCGTGCAACTCCTTCGCTGATGCAGGTTCTGAGCATCGCCCGCACTCTCGATCTCCCCGAATGGTTGTTATTTTCTGGAGCCGTCTATCAACCGGTATTGAATCATTTGACGGGGCGCGCTCCCGATTACGGCATCAAGGATTACGATCTGGCTTATTTCGACGGCTCGGACCTGTCTTACGGAGGTGAGGATATGGTCATCCGCAGGGTGGCGGCGGCTTTCGATGAGCCGCTTCGGCACATGGTCCAGGTCCGCAACCAAGCACGCGTGCATGTCTGGTTCGAGGACAAATTTGGTGAGTCCTATACACCGCTTTCCGCGACCGCCGAAGCGCTAGAGCGCTTCGCCTCCCCGCTATTCGCCGTCGGCGTACGCCTTGAACCCAACGGGCAGCTGCACATTGAGGCACCCTCTGGCCTTACCGATCTGTTCGGGTTACGCCTCCGGCCAAATACTCGGCGCAGAGTCAGTAATTTCGCACGGATCGCCGCCGAGGTTGTTGAGAGATGGCCCGAACTCGTAGTGGAGTACGGATAGAACAACAGGTAAGCCGCCAGGAACCCGCGGTTAATCCGTCACCGCGCATCGAAAAGATTGTCGCTGGCTTTGATTTCGCCGCGCCCTTGAACCAGCTCCAGCGTTCTCAGCCGGCCCAGGGCGTTGTTGAAACCCCCGCCATTCGCTTCGTAACCGGCTTTGGCGGCAACTTCCTCTTTAGTCCGAAGTTCCCCCGTCTTTAGTCGGAAAGCCCTTAGTTTACAAGCGAGACACGTTTGAGCGTGATTCTGTAGTCATGTAATTTCGATCCGGCAATTCGCGACGGTCAGTATCCGGAGGAACGCGGCCTTCCTGCGGGGTGCTCAGCGGCGCCCGCACAAGGTACACTTGGACAGATTACGTTGGTAAGGACGAGCAATCACGCATAAAATGGAGACGATTCGATGACTATTATCCTAAAGCCTGAACAGGAAAAGTTGCTCATCCAAGCAATCAATTCCGGGTTGGCTCGCACCTCTGATGAGGCGCTCGATCAAGCCCTGGATGCTTTGAGGGCGCGTCTGCCGCACGAAGGGCCGGTTGATGAATCCGTCGCGGCTGCGGCGCGCCGCTTGGGAACGTTTGGCAAACGGCATGGCCTCTCCCTGGACGGTTTGACAATTAAGGAACTGCTCGGTGAGAGCAGGCCGTGACCCGTTTTGTTCTGGATGCTTCGACAGTCCTGACCTGGTGCTTTCCCGACGAGGAAGCGCAAAAAGCGCAGGAGGTTTCAGAGCGGATAGCCGGAGGCGATGCCGTGGTTGTCCCGGCGTTCTGGCGGCATGAGGTCCTAAATGCGCTTCTCGTAGGTGAAAAGCGAAACCGGCTTACACCCGAACTTACTTTAGCATTCATTGCGGATTTGGAGCGTTTGCCCGTGTATGTTGACGACGGGGCAACGCGGGAGATTGTCTTCAATACAACTCAGGCGCTTTGTCGCAAGCACGCTCTGACAGCGTACGATGCCGCGTATCTTGAGATTGCCATTCGTGGCGGTTACCCACTGGCAACCGTCGATAAGGATCTGAAACAGGCAGCGGCTGCCGAGGGCGTGCAAGTGCTCTAACGGCCGTGCCTTTCCAATTTCTCGACGTATTCGTCAAATTCTGAGGGCAGTGTCTCAGTTTGAATTTCGGCCATCGGTGGGAGGCTAACGTTTACGGTCATCCGCCTCGGCACTGTGCTGGCCCAGAAGGTGGCGTGATCGGGTTTATCATTCTTGTGGCATCTCTGGTGGCCGATTGGCGATTCCCAGTCAGACATCAACGAACAGCAGCACACTGCGGCCTTGGTCGCAGCACGAGATCGAATAGTGGAGCTTATTAAGGCAATAACACAGTTGACTCACCTTGCCCAGGGCTGCTAAGCCTTGGGGATATGATCGAATATACCGGAGCGCCGCTTAGCGTACTGTTATCAAGGCTCGGTGAAATCGAGCGATGGTTGAAACCCGTCAAGGTTGAAGGGATGGCCGGACCTGAGGCGGAACAAGCGCTACGGGAATTGCTGACGCAGATCGAGCAGGAGTGCCAGAAGCTACAACTGCCCGTTGAGCTTGTTCGAATAATTAAAGATAAGCTCGATTTTGGATCGCCGCCCGCAGCGCTGGCAGCGTTCGGGCAGTTTTCACTACTGCGTGAGACGATAGAAAAAAGTTTAGAAGACAGGCTGTTTCTATTCTTGCCGCCCCAAAATGCCGCTCGTTATAAGGATCCACTGACATGGTTCCCAAAAACGAAAAACCGATTTCCGGCCGCACATTCCTCAGTAATCGCGGCGTGCCGCTGCTATGTCTTGGAACAGGTACGGCCTGTGTGTTTCACTGCATGGGAGTTCTCGAACACGGCTTGCGCTTCTTAGCGAAGCAACTGGGAGTAGCATTTGACCACGAGTTCGCGGCACGAAGTTGGGGACCGACCCTCGGAGAAATCGAATCTCGAATAGACTCATTACGAAAGGAACGAAAAACCGCCGAGAAAGATCGCCTCTTACATTCCTATTCGGAAGTCGCTACGCAGTTTCGTTATTTCAAAAATGCGTGGTGTAATTATGTGTGGCATACGCGGGAAGAATATGACTCTACTCAAGCATTTACGATTCTCTCGCATGTGAGAGAGTTTATGGAGGACTTGTCTTCTTGGGCGATTGAGGTTTAGGCCGTTGCTTTCGTGATTTACGATGCTCTTCAGGAGAGAATAGTTGCCGCGCGAGGTTGATGAACCGCTCACGCGGCGTGTTCCCCGGCACGTCCGGGAACTTCATTTTTTCTTTTGGCATCCTCTACCCTGTCGCGGCTTGGGGTCACGTCGTAGGGATGGCATCCTTGCCAGCCAATTCTTTGTATGTCAGCCGCCGCCCAAACGCGCTAGTGACGGCTTCCACAAATCGGTCACCATCATTACCCTTGCGCTCATTGTATCGAAAAGCCTGCTCATCAAGGTAGCGGAAGAGATGCAAGGGTTCGACGCTGACGTAAGTACCTTTGATTCCGCGCTTGAGCAGCGCCCAGAAATTTTCGATGCCGTTGGTATGCACGTTGCCGCGCACATACTCTTCAGCGTGATTCACGAATTGATGAACATAGTCTTTGTCGAGTCCGGTGTAAGACGCCAATTCGTCGGTATACAGTGCGGCACCACTAGTAACGTGTTCTCGCACGTGCGCTTGCAGCGTGCTCCTCTTGCGATTCTCTATATGGGTGACGCGGACGTTGCCGGTTTCGCGATCCAACAGTCCCACCACGAGTTCTTTACCCACCCCTCCAGTGCCGTGAATCTTCTCTTCTTTCTTCTCCTTGTGCATATTGCGGGCGAGTCCGCCGATGAAGGTTTCGTCGGCTTCGACCGGACCTGTGCCGCCCATCTTCTCGAAGCTCCCCCGCGCTGCATCGCTTTGCGGATTCGATGGAGCATGAACCACGCGGTCTGTTGGGTGACATTCAGGTCGCGGGCGACTTCGTAGCTGCTAATCCCATTTTTGCAATTGATTATGAGCCACATGGCCACAAGCCACTTATCGAGCGGGAGCGGACTGTCCTCGAAGATCGAACCAACCTTGATCGAGAACTGCCGCCGATCGTGTTTCTCGCTGCATTTCCAGAGTCGCCGTGTTTTCAGGAAGCTGACTTTTTTGGTGCCGCAAGTCGGACAGCTAACACCGTGCGGCCAACGGGTAGCCACCAGCAACGCCAATGCGCGGTCACGGTCGGAGAAATAACGAACCGCTTCGATCAGGGTGTTGGGCCACGCGATCTGTTCCATGAGTCCAAATCTTAACGAGGAACGATAGGTGAGTCAACTAGGTTATTACCCTAATTAGGTCAATCGTAACAGCGCTTTAGCACCCGAGGACGCCCACAAAAAGGCCCGCCGTTCACCATGCGCGCACGATGATGATTACGAATTTCGACTCTTGTTCTGGGCAATAAGAGTTTGAGGAAGCGCGCGACGAAGGGCATTGGTCCAGTTCGACCACCCACTATAATGCCCGTATCGACCGACGATGTCGGGCGATTCTATTGATGCCGTCTACGACTTGCGGATACTCCTCCGAGGAAAGCGTCATGCCACGGTCCTTAGAGGGACGACACAGGTTGTAGATTTTCAACTTTTTTGCGTCCCAGTGGAGTTTTTCCGCAACCTCCTTCACAAATGTCTATTGATCTTTAGGTCTCGCCTTTGAGTCATTCCAGCGAATCGCCACGTAGATTAGTGTGGGTTTCGCGGAACCGAACTCCATTCCTTCACGTCCCATAGGTAAAGTTTTACCCAAGATTTTCCTTGCCGCCTTGAAGGGGATGTTGCAGCCAGCTTCGCATAAGCCACAGTTACGTAAACCAGCCGGACCGGCGCTAAGGACGCCTTTTATGAACCGCAGCCGGCGATTGTTTTCTGAATGGCTTCGGGGGTGAGGCGCATCGTAGCTGCTTCGATCACGCTCTGCAGCTTCTCCCGCAAAAAGCTGTCGGAATGTAGCGCAGGCGTTCAACGTAGGCGCGAGAATTCTCGGTAAAGCCTTCGATGAGCCGGCCGACTTCGACGGCGATAGGGTTGCCGGGGTGAGCGTCGTCGAGCGGCAGCGATGACTTCGGCTTCCATCAACGTGGTGAAACCGCGGAGCAGGGATGCGAGGGGCGTAACGTCGGCTCCTACTCCTGCTTGGTTTCACTTTTTCCAAGCTTGGAAATGCGCCCGTTCGTCGGCCGTCGTCTCGCTAAGTTGCACTCGATAAAGTGCCCATGTGGCGTGGTCAATAGCGCCGGAATCGGCCACCAGCACAAGCTGACCATCGGAACTCGCCGCGCGCTCGGTCGGCAGACAGGTGGCTTCTTCGGAGCCCATTCGCGCGTCCTGGTGGCGAAAGCATCATGATTAGGCTCTAAATAGAACGCATATCAGCCAGTTTCTTCTTGGTTGGCCTTCTTGGCGAACGCGCGGTGCAAAATTTAACAGTTGCCTACTAATCCGATAGGATGTATCGTACGCATCAGCCGTTTACTGAGCGTATTCGAGCGCGCGATAGCCTTCGCACCGCCGATCCCGGGCAACCAGCCCGCCATGACGGTTAAAATGAAGTGCTGAGAGGTGTCGGTCCACGTGGGTTTCCAGCTAGGGATTCTTTTTCTGGTCGCTCTGTTCGCAGCTACGGTCAATGGCGCACTGGGGTATGGCTTTTCGTCGCTGACCGTTCCGATCGCGCTGTTGTTCCTCCCGCAAAAGCTCTTGAGCCCGGCTCTGGTCCTGATTGAGCTCGCCATCAATAGCTGGATAGTTCTGCATAACCGGGGCAGTCTCGCAGTGGTTCGCCGACGTGCGTTTCCGATTCTGGTAGGTCTGGTGCCCGGTATCCTGATTGGGAGTTATTTGCTGAACAGCGCAAATCCCGGATTGCTGAAGTTTTGGACTTATCTGATTTTGCTGCCCCTGATTCTTGTGCAGGCAGCCGGCTTTCGCCGGCCGATTCATGCCGAGCGTGCCGCCGGATTGCCACTCGGCGTTGGGGTTGGAGTGCTTTATTCGACCACTACTATTTCGGGACCGCCGCTGGCAATGATGTTCAATAATCAGGGTCTGCATAAGGAGGAATTTCGCGCCGCATTGGGCACGGTTCGCGTGGTGGAAACCACTCTGACCGCGGTGGTCTACGGCTGCCTGGGGCTGTTCAGTTCACCAAGCCTGCACCTGGTGGTTCCGCTTGCACCGGCGGTGCTGCTTGGCCTTCCCTTGGGCTCCTATCTGATTCGCTACATGCATAGCGAGACCTTCAGACGAATTTGCATGAGCTTCGACGCTTGGATCGTCGGTTTCGGTCTTTCGCGAACCATCATCGAATTGAAAGTGCTGAGCGCATCCGCAGCATACGGCATATGGGGCATGGTGGTACTTTTCGATCTTTTGCTGCTGTATCAATACTTTGTCATGGGCCGCTTTCGTGGGCGGGGAGCAGGCATGGTTGCACCTAACGCGGCGGATCTACCCGCACGGCAAGCCGCCGGACTGTAAACGCCGGCGGTCTCCGCAACAGTATGTTCGCGACGTTACAGAGTGGCACGAACGGCGCGAACCCCGATTCATGTCGGGCTCTCAGCTTCGCCAATTAGCAGCAACATTTTGGAACCTCTCAGTCACCACGATTTTCACGGTGATCAATTTTGCTCCCGAGCCATGCCCACCAGGCACTCCCTGCCGGAATTGTACGGCTTGTGGCCTGGGAACCCGCCTGCAATAATCGCTGGAATTTTTGTGCGTCGGCATGCGCCGCGCATGCCATACCCGCACCCGAGCTGACAAAGGAGAGTGATGCAGTCGGTCATCGAGAGCCTGAAGGCCTGGCAACCTCATCCGTTTGTCGACCATTTCACCGTTGCCCTGATCCTGATTGGAATCCTGACGGATCTGGTAGCCAGCATCTTTTCCGCACGTTTGTGGATCAGATACATGGCGCTGACATTGATTATCGCCGGAGCGATCGGCGCGGTGGGCTCCAACGTTACGGGCGGATGGGAAGCGGACCGCGTGTGGGACTCGGTACAGGGCGCGGGCAAAACGGTGTTGGAGCGGCATGCCAGGTTGGGAGATATCCTGCCATGGGTCTTCGGCGGACTGGCACTATGGCGACTCGGTGTGCAATTCGTCGGCTTCATTGCGGCGTCGCGGCCAATCTACCTGCTCGTGGCGATTGTCGCCGGAGCCGCGATTATCTATCAGGGCCATCTCGGCGGCGTAATGGTATACGACTATGGGATCGGCACAGCTTCATTGGCTGGCGGCCAAACGAATACTTCATCGCCGCTTCCATCGCCGGCTGTGCCCGCCCCGGAAATGACGAGTGCGCCAGGCCCCGCGTCCTCACTGCTGCCATCGCCGATTCCCTCAGTTGCTCCAAGCAGCACGGCCACTCCAGCCAGCTCGGTGCCGATGGTGCCGCCGACGCCCAGCAATTCGACTGCGCCGTCGGCCACTCCGGCGGAATCTCCGGCGCCGTCGATGAGTAGCGGTGGCCCCCCATTCAATCCGCCGCCAGGCGAGTCGCCGAGCCCCGCCGCGGGCGGAGCCAAGAACCTGTGACTTCAATGCTCTGGATTGGATGCCGGTCGCGTCAAGCCTGGCTGAAAACGTGCCCGGCAGCGAATCTAAGGGTGACCAATCCGTACCCGCACTGGGGACGCGCGCCCGGTGTGGCGCGCCCTTTTGATCTCCGCGTGCGGATACGCGTAGAGTCGTCCTGTAATGGCACGTCGGCAGATTGGAACGGTCGGTGCGGTGTGGCGTTATCCGGTCAAATCGATGCGCGGCGAATCGCTCGATGAGGCCTGGCTGACTGACCGCGGCATCACTGGGGATCGCGTTTGGGCGGTGCGTGAACTGGAGCGAGGCGGGATTATGAGCGCACGCACGTTCCCTACGTTGCTCGAACTGCGTAGCCGTTACGAGGGCGAGCCTGCGACAGATCCAGCCGCGTCGATCAAAATTGAACTGCCTGATGGCAGCACGGTTTTCCCTGATGATCCCCAAGTCCCGGCGATGCTGTCGAATTTGCTCCGCCGCCGAGTTTCTCTTGAACGGGTCCGCAGTGAACGTCTCACGCCCGCGGAATTGGACGCGATAATGCGCGGTGACGCGTATCCGCCGCATCGCGATTTCTTCGACGAAGAAGTACTGCACCTGATCGCCACCGGAACGCTAACGTTCATGCGCAGCCTGCGGCCCGACTCCGACTTCGATCCGCGCCGTTTTCGCGCCAATCTTTATATAGACACGGGTGACGAGGCGGACGGCTTTGTCGAGGATCGCTGGCTCGAAGGCGTGCTCGAAATCGGTGAGCAGGTGCGAATCGTCGGGATGCGGCCGGCGATTCGATGCGCCATGACGACGCACCCGCAGTCGGAACTGCCGCACGATGTGAATGTTCTGCGTACCGCGTGGCAATATCACCAGGCCTATGTTGGAGTGTTCGCTGCAGTTGGCGCGCCAGGCAGAATTCGGCTCAACCATCCGGTGGTGCTGGTCTCCTGAAGCGTTGGGCGGCGTGAACAAAACAGCTTGTGGGCAGTCGAGGTTTTCGATGGCAAAGTCGCAGGTCGGAGTAGTGAAGGAACTATTCCGATATCCGGTCAAGTCGATGCTGGGCGAGCGCTTGACGGAAGTTGAGATCGGATTGAAGGGAGTAATCGGCGATCGGTCGTGGGCCTTGCGCGAGCGTAACGGCCGCATCGTCACTGCCAAGAAATGGGCGAACATGTTGGGCTTTCGGGCCTTGTACGAGGGCACGCCCGAACCCGAGCAGCTCGCGCCGGTGAAAATAACCCTGCCGGACGGCAGTTCTGTCCGCGCCGACGATCCTGGCGCATCCGATATCATTTCAAGCTATCTTGGCCGGCCGGTTAAGCTTGAGCGAGCGCGTCCCGATGAGCATTCGCGCGCAGAGATCGATCCCGCAACCGTTTTTGGTGACGTTGGGGTCGCGAACGTAACTCCAGAATTTACCGAAGCCACCTTGCCCGACACCTTCGGCCTGCCGCACGGTACCTTTTTCGATTCGGCGATAATTCACGTATTGGCGACTGGTAGCCTGGAGCATATGCGCTCGTTGATTGGCGCTGACGCTCAGCTCGACCCGCGCCGCTTCCGCCCGAATATTGTGGTCGAGACCGATCCGCGACTGATGGGATTTGTTGAGGACGAGTGGGTCGGTGGCACGCTGGAGGCCGGCCCGGCCGTAAAGATCGTCGCGATGCAGCAGGCGCTCCGCTGCGTGATGACCACTCATCAACAGAGCGAACTCCTTCGCGACTTACGTATCCTGCGCACTGCCGCCCAGCATCACAGCGCCAAGCTCGGTGTCTTCGCCTCGATCGGCGCAGGGGGGAAAGTTCGTGTCGGCGATCCGGTCTGCCTCGCACGCTAACAGGTAACAGCAGGATAAGCATTTCGGCCGTTGATGTTACGGCATTGTGCGACCAGGTAAGAGCGTGCGCCGAACACATGCATTGAGCGCCGCAAATCAATGAAAAACGTCAATCCTGTTTCCGGCGCGCTAGACGCTTCGAATCCGGCACCTAACACGCTCGAAGGCTTCGCTATCCTTCATCAGTTCTTCCGCATTAAGCGGCGCGAATGGGCCATGCGCCTGGCGAATGAGCGGGCGCAAGTGCTGGCTCAAGCCTCATCGGCATTTGCTGCGATGACCGAACGCGAAGACGGCCAATCCGCGTTATTCGCGGAGCTGGGGCATAAAGCCGATTTACTCATGATTCACTTCAGGAGAGGGTTGGACGAGCTTGCCGAAGCCGAGCACGAGTTGGCTGAATTGGCATTAAACGAATTTCTTGAACAATCAGGTTCATACATTTCAGTAATCGAAATAGGCCTCTATGAATCAACCGCGAAACTCCATTCGGAGCTCAGCGGGCGCGGCCTCACACCCGAGTCATCGCAATGGCGCGAGGCGGTCGCAAGCGAAATGGATGAGCAGCGAGCCAGACTCGCGCAGCGTCTATGGGCGAAAATTCCTCAGCGCCGCTACTTGTGCTTCTACCCGATGAACAAGCGGCGCGCCGGCGCCGACAATTGGTACATGCTGCCGCTCGAAGAGCGCCAGCGCCTGATGCATGAACACGGCAGGATCGGGCGGCGCTACGCGGGACAGGTGAATCAAATTATTTCGGGTTCGATCGGCTTCGACGATTGGGAATGGGGCGTCGACTTGTTTGCCGACGATCCGCTGGTGTTCAAAAAGCTGGTCTACGAGATGCGATTCGACGAATCCAGCGCGCGTTACGCCGAGTTCGGTCCCTTCCATCTTGGTATCCGCCTGGCGCCCTCGGAACTTGGCCGCTTGCTGAGACCGGGGGCACAGAACGGGTAAAGGATTTATCGGAGCATGCAGATTAGTTCGGTTAACCCCGCGAATGGCGAGACGCTTAAGAGCTACAACGAGATGACCCCAGAGGATGCGGCCAGCGCCGTCGAACACGCGCACGAAACCTGGACATCATGGCGGAAAACCTCGTTCGCACAACGAGGGCGGCTGATGACGCGGGCCGGGGTGATTCTCCGTGAACGCAAGCACGAACTCGCGAAGCTGATGGCGTTGGAAATGGGCAAGCCCGTCAAACAGGGCATTGCCGAGGCTGAGAAGTGCGCCTGGGTGTGCGACTACTACACAGCGAATGCGGAGGCTCACCTGGCGCCGGACCTGATCAAGACCGAAGGATCACAGTCGTACGTGGCGTTCGAGCCGCTCGGCGTTGTGCTCGCAGTTATGCCGTGGAACTTTCCCTTGTGGCAGGTGTTCCGGTTCGCCGCACCGGCGCTAATGGCGGGCAACGCCGGCGTCCTCAAGCATTCCTCCAACGTGCCGGGCTGTGCTCTTGTGATTGAAGAGATCGTCACGCAGGCAGGATTCCCTGAAGGCACGTTCCGGACCTTGCTCATCGGCAGCCGGCAAGTGCAAGCGGTGATCGAACATCCGCGCGTGCGCGCGGTGACTCTGACCGGCAGCACCCCGGCCGGGAAGTCTGTGGCCGCGCAGGCGGGCGCGTCGTTGAAAAAGACCGTGCTGGAGCTCGGCGGTTCCGATCCTTACGTGGTGCTCGAAGATGCAGATCTGGACCTCGCCGTGCAGACCTGTGTCAACTCGCGCTTAATCAACAGCGGCCAGAGCTGCATCAATGCCAAGCGCTTCATCATTGTCGAACCTATTTTGCCGGCGTTTACTGACAGATATGTGGCGCTGATGAAGTCCAAAAAGGTTGGCGACCCTCTGCTTGAAGAAACCGAGGTCGGTCCGTTGGCGCGGCACGATCTGCGCGATGAATTGCATCAGCAGGTCCTCATGTCGATCAAGCACGGCGCCAGGCTGCTGTTGGGCGGCGAGATCCCCTCCGGTTCCGGCGCCTATTATCCCCCCACTGTTCTCGCTGACGTGACCCCCGGGATGCCAGCCTACGATGATGAACTCTTCGGCCCAGTGGCGGCAATCATCCGGGCGAAAAACGAAGAAGACGCCGTGCGGATTGCGAACGATTCCGTCTTCGGGCTGGGCGCCGCAGTCTTCACGCAGGATCTTAAGCGCGGCGAGAGGGTCGCCCGAGAACTCGAAGCGGGGTCGACTTTCGTGAACGCGCTAGTCGCGTCCGATCCGCGTTTGCCGTTCGGCGGAATCAAGCAATCCGGTTACGGACGAGAGCTGGGTAGCTACGGGATCAAAGAATTCGTAAATGTGAAGACGGTTTACATAAAGAGCTGACGTTTAAATGGTGCGGCAGCGCCAATTCGCTCACCCGACCTTGTATAACGCTGCGGCATTGCGCCAGAGAACCTGCGACCGCGTCTCCTCCGAGACATTCCTGAGGCAGGCCTCGCTGTCAATCAGACTATTCGGCCAGCTCGAATCAGCCATTGGCAACCTGGCTGCCCACAAGATGTTAGCGGCACCTGGATACTCGCAGGCTCTGCGCAGATTGGCCTGGCCGTACCAACCCACCGCGTAGCATTGCCGGCGAAAAGCCTCTGACGGTTTCAACTCGTAAGGTATTTGCTTGCTCACGCCGAACTGATCGAATTCATAGTCTGTAGCCTCCAGCGCAAACGAAATCCATCCGAGCGAGGTATCGGCGAAAACGACGTTGAGGTTTGGGAAGCGCTCGAGCACGCGCGATACGATCAAATTGGAGACAATTGGAACCGCACTAGCCGGCCGCGCGACCGCATCGAAGGCGGCAGCAATTGCCGGCGAAAATCCTTCGTAGGCGGGCAATTGCAACTCGGGCGAGCCGCCGGCGTGAAAACACAGCGGGACGGCGAGTTCCTCGCACGTTCGCCAAATCGGATCATAATAGCCGTCATTGATATGAGGCAGGTCGCGCAAATGGCGCGGCACCGGCGGCACGATTACGCCCCGGTGGCCTTTAGTCACTGCACGCTTGATTTCTGCTACGGTAGCGTCGATCGGGCCCAACGGGATGAGGCACTGCGCGATAAACCTATTACTGCACGCGGCCCATTCTTCAATCAGCCAATCATTAAATGCCCGAACGCAGTCAAGCTCCAGTTCCGGATCACGAATTGCACCAAAAGTTTCACCCGCGATGCCGGCAATAGTGGGATATAAAACTGAGTAATCGATTCCGGCAGCGTCGAGCGCTTTCAAGCGTTCGGCCGGCGCCCATGCAGTGTGCGGAATAGCGCTCCACGTGCATGGTTCCGAGCCGCGGTCCGCCATGAACGCCCCGACCGATCCCTTGCCCAATAGAGGATGCTTCACTCCATCGATCAGCCAGCAATCAGAACCGTCGGCCTGGCGCTCAAGATGTGGAATGCGGTCGCCCCACTTCTGCTTCGACAGCCGCCGGCTCCAAACCTCCGGATGCTCAATTACGTGATCATCTGCACTGATGAATCGCACTTTAGCTATCCAAAGGTGGAAGGAGGCGCTACCGGGTTATCTCCAAGCCATACAGCCTTGCGGCATTCTTCCATAGAATGAGTTGCCGCTCATCATTCGGCACTCCTTCGAGCACGCGTTCAACTGAGTTCCAGGAATTGGGATAGGTCGAGGTATTATGAGGAAAATCGGTTTCCCACATGATCTTGTCGACGCCCACGTCGTAACGGGACTCGATACCGTGCCGTTCGAACCATACGGCCACGTACAATTGCCTTTTGAATAGCTCACTTGGCCGGGTCAGCAGACCCTCGGTCCACAAATGGCGCCGCTCCCACTCATGATCGCAGGCTTCCAGCACATATCCGAGCCATCCCAGCCCGGTTTCGGCGCATACCCAATTGAGGCGCGGATAGCGGTCGAGGATTCCCGAAAAAATCAGATTGGGCAGGAATTGGGCGAGCACCGCGAACGTAGCCGGCGCATGCGCAGCCAGCATCTGACCTCTGACGTAACCGCGCCAGAGCGGAACGCGTAATTGAATGCCGGCGCTGGTGTGCCAATGAATCGAAATGCCGGCATCCTGGCATGCGGCCCATAACGGATCCCAATAAGGATCGTTGAAATGGTGGAGCGTGCCCAGCGCCGAATTCGACGACGCTATCCGAAAGATAGTATCGGCGACGGGCTTCACCGCGTTACTTGGTTCCGCAATCATCAAGACGCCGCGCACGCCATTGTGGGCCACCCGTTCCACCTCTGCTACTGCCGCTTCGATGCCACTGAGATAGGGCACCAAGGCCAGTGGAATATAGCGGTCGCTCGCCTGCCGCCATTCGCTGATCGCATCGTTGTACGCCTTAACGCAGGCGAGCTCGAGTTCCGCGTCGCCCTGGAAGAACGTCGCGTTCTGTACCGGCGGGTTAGGGAACAAGACCTCCGCATCGACGCGGTCACTGTCGAGGATCTCAAGCCGCGCCATTGGATCATAAATCGAAGGGAGCACTTCGTCCCATCGCTGAGGCGTATACGTTCGATGCGGATCGCCCATTATCGCAGGGCAATTGGTGACGCCGCGCGTGTCCACTACCTTACCGTTGACCACCCATCGCTCGACGGCCTGATCTGACGGCTCGGCCATCATCGATTTGTCGGTAGTTTCGATCACATGCGGGATGCGATCGCCGAACCGGGCCCGCGACATCCGGCTGGTAAACGCGTCTTTGTGAAGCTGCGCATGCGAGTCGGCGCTGATAAGACCATAATTCAGCTTCATGATTCGCAGAACCTCATCCTAACGGCCTAACATCCAGGCCCCAGATCACGCCTTATTTGACCGGTTCGTCAAGCACCGCAACTCGCGTTCTACCGACCTTGCGAATTGATGTATTCGTCTGGCAGACTCTCAGCCTCTTTGCGTTCGGCCTTGCTCAGGTGTTCAGTCCGGAGGGAAACGAGATGGCGCTCTATGCTGAGGAGGAACGCGCACGCTGCTATTCAAGAATTCGGGCAAATCGTGGGCGGCCAGCCTCGATTTTTCGTCGCCCGGGTGCGCTGTCTATGCAATCGCGCGCTCACGCAGCACGCGCATAAATTTCTCAACGTTGATACCGTAAGGCTCATAGCGAATACCCCAGCGCGCCGCTTCACTGCCGAGGAACTGATCGATCAGGCGGACGTGGGTGAAATCCGCGTCGGTGGTCTGGCGATGCAAATGGCTCGGGCCATGCAGGCGCCGTTTATGCTCATCCAACTCGGGCGCCGTCAGCACCACGAACAGATCCACGTCGACATCATGGTATAGGGACGGTAACAAGTGCGTTCCCTCGACCAGCAGCGAAGTCCCTTCGCGCCGCGCGCGGTCAATGCATGCGATTATCGCTGGTCTAAGCCGCTGCGCCTGGGCGACAATGTTTGCCACTGGTTGCTGGGAGCGGAAGGTAAAGCCATGAAGTTCGAGGCAGTCCTCCTTGCGATGCTGGCTCTTGATGATTTCGCGAATGAACCCGGTGCCAATTCTATGGTCGAGACCCAGGCGCCACGACAATTCGCTCGCCAGCGTGGTCTTGCCGGTTCCGGCGGTGCCCCCAATAAGGATTATCGGCTTGGTGATGCTCACAAGTTCGCGAACGTTCCTTGCTAATCTGCACATGCAGGTCGCCGCGCTCCCGAGCCCGATGCCGCGCGCCCGGCTTTGGATTCCAACGTCGCACAATCCGCCCGTCGCTGTCGAGCGCTGCCAACCGCCCATCTGTCGCTGTCTGCTGACTAATGGCGAACGCGGCAAGCGCCAAAGGAAGGTGCGATTCGGGCCTCCATCTCGGGCCTTCATCAGGGAGAGGTAACTCTGTGCGGCGTGTTTGCAGCCCGGCGCCCGATTGAGTAGTTCTTCTGGCATCATCGAGATAGGCGGCTCGAAGCGCGATGCCCCGTGACATCGGCCAAGGAGGAGCTTGGAAGAGAGCGATCAGACCGACTGAGGCGATCTCCCCAGCGAGCAGATCCAACCCGGGATGGCGACTGCGGATCCGGACTCTTCCATCACAATGGAAGCAACTTTATCAACCGAAGCAGGCCGGCTGCCGCCGGCTGCACATGCCGCCGAAGCCGCGCGCAAATGGATCATCGCCGTTTCGGTAATTCTTTGCGCAGCGCTGGAGGTGCTCGATAGCTCGATCGTCAACGTGGCGCTGCCTCATATGCAAGGCAGCTTCGCGGCCGGGGTTGACGAAATCACCTGGGTGGTAACCACCTATCTGGTTGCTGCAGGGATTATGATTCCAACCACGGGCTGGATCGCTGGCCAGTTTGGCCGCAAGCGCTACTTCCTGGTCTCAATCGCCACCTTCGTGATCTCTTCTGCGATGTGCGGGGCGGCGCAGTCGCTAAATCAAATGGTCGTGTTTCGTTTCCTGCAGGGGATCGCCGGAGCTGCGCTGCAGCCTTTGTCCCAGGCGATTCTGATGGAGACGTTCCCGCCTGAGGAACAAACGCTGGCGATGGCGGTCTGGGGAATGGGCATGATGGTCGCACCACTGCTGGGGCCAACCGTCGGAGGTTATATAACTCTCAACTGGAACTGGCGCTGGAACTTCTACATCAACGTGCCGATCGGGGTAGTGGCGGCATTTATGGTCAGTACCTTCGTTCACGATCCATCCTACCTGCGCCGGCTCAAAGGTGCTGGCCGCGCCGACTGGCTGGGCATCGTCTGCCTGGTGCTCGCGCTGGGACTGGGCGAAATCGTGATGGACCGCGGCGAGCGCGCCGATTGGTTCGCGACCGCGTGGGTCTGGTATTTCACAATAATTGCCGGCAGTGCCTTCTTCACGTTGATTTATCACGAGTGGTACACGGCCCAACCAATCGTTCAGCTCCGGTTGCTCAAGATCAAAGATTTTTCGCTTCCGACCGCGCTGCTCATCACGCTTATTTTCACTAGCTACGGGATGCAGATCCTCAATCCTATATTCCTGCAAGATCTGCTGGGGTACACCTCGTGGCAGGCGGGGCTGCTGATGTTGCCGCGCGGCCTGGGCTTGACCGCGGCCATGTTCTTCCTCGGCGGCATTGCGCGGCGCGGATATGATACCCGTCCGCTGGTGGCATTTGGGTTCACTCTGGTCGGCATTGGTTTATGGCTTTTGGGTGGTCTCAACTTGAACATGGCGGCTTGGAATTTTGTCTGGCCGACGGTGGTCCAGGGTATCGGCATGGGGCTGGTGTTTCCCAATCTGTCAGCGGCGGCATTGAGTTCAATTCCGCGCGAACAAATGGGTTACGCGACCAGCCTGTTTTCGATGACGCGTAATGTCGGCGGGTCAATCGGAACGTCAGTCTTGACCACTATGCTGGTGCGCCGGCAACAAGTGCAGCAAAGCTATCTGGTCGAGCACGTCTCGGTGTTCGATGCATGGCGGATGAGCCAACAGCCGGTCCAGATGCCCGGGGGACCACAGTTCAACATTGACCAGCTCATCAGCGGACCAAAGCGCGGCCTCGCGATGATCTACGGCGTGGTGCAGGGTCAGGCAATGATGATCTCCCTGAATAACATTTATCGGATGTTGTCCGGAATCATGGTGATCGGTTTCCTACTCTGCTTCCTGCTCCCGCGCGCGCAGCGCAGGGCGCCCGCCGCCGTCGTCCACTAACGCAGCTATGACAACTTCTCCCTGCGCAAATCCGAGACTGCGGCGGTCAGGCGCGGCAGGATTTCACCGGTGGGGCCGCGCAAGCTGATATCGCAGATGGCTGAAATCTCGCTTTCGTAAAGATTCGCTTCGATCAGAATGCCGCCGCGCTGCTTTACTTCAATCGCGAACCCGGCGGCCGGATAAACGGTGGCCGAGGTGCCTGCGACCAGCACCAGGTCGGCCTGTGCCGCATTTGCCATACATTGGTTCAGGACATCGGTTGGAATCGGCTCCCCGAAAGACACTGTATCGCTCTTGAGGATTCCCTCGCATCGAGGACACAACGGCGGCAGCACCTGGAGACGGACCTCATCGCTCTTAAAGCGCGCGTTACAATCAATGCATCGGATGAGCTTCCAATTGCCGTGGATTTCGGCCAAAGCCTGTTGGCCCGCCTGCCGATGCAAATCGTCGACGTTTTGCGTGATGAGGAAGCGCAGCACTCCCACCGATTCCAGCATCGCGAGTGCAACATGGCCGGGATTGGGCTGAGCAACCCTCAGTGGACGCCATAACTCATCATCCTGGCGGCGAATCCGGTCTTCCCATCCTTTTTTTGGATCGGCGAGGAAGAGTTGATAGCCGTTCATCGGCGGCTCACCGTATTTCGTCCAAAGACCCCCGGGACCACGAAACGGCGGAATGCCGCTTTCAACCGAGATCCCGGCGCCGGTCAGCGCGATTGGGTAACGAGCGTCAGTTAGCATCCGAGCCGCGACGAGAATTTCTTTGTCCGATGCAATGCGCGTTTCGGTACCCATTGTTGTGTGCTTCTCCCAAGTCCAAAAATCGCTCCGCGTAGATCGTTCGACTTCGCGCGTCGCGCTGCTCCGCACTCGCTCAGGATGACAGGGAGGAAGGCGGCGCGGCTGCAGGTTGGGGTGCCCCGAGAGCGCTCAAGTGACTACGCAGGAGATAAATGTGAATGCGTACGCAGTCACACCAGGGTCAAGCATTTTCAATTTGATGCTTCCCGACAGCACCGACGGGTTGGCGATTAAACTGTACATCCGGGGCCGGTCCACAGTAATGAAACAACGCCCGTTCTCAAACGTTACATCGGAGCCCGCGCGCTGCTCCTCGCCAATCAACAGCTCGACCCGTGCCGCATTGCCGACGGGAGGCGCCATCACCAAATTAACGTCCATCGCAGTATAACGGAGCATCAGCGTCGCGCCCGAATTGTCCGCTCGCGAGGTTTCCTCGCTGACGACCCACCGCCCGCTCAGGTATGCCGCGCCCTCGACGTAACGGCCCGGGTCCGAGTAGTCGAAGCTCTTATCGCGGATGACGCCGGCAGGATTGCCGAACTGACCTCGCGCATATCCGAGATAAAGCTCAGGCGTCACCCGATAGCAGACCGCTCCGGGCTGATCGGTGTCGCGGATTGGCTCTAGGGGGGATGGGAACTGAGCCGTCGAGTCGAGTTCGCTCAGCAGCTTTTGAATTTGTTTTTCAGTCTCCTGATATAGACCTTCGCCGAAATGGTAATAGCGCAACCGGCCTTGCGCGTCGATTAGATACTTAGCCGGCCAATAGCGGTTCGAGTAGGCACGCCAAATAGTATAACTGTTATCCAGCACGATTGGGTAATCGAGACCGAATTGTGCAATCGCTTTAAGGACGTTGGCGCGGTCGCGGGCGAAACTGAATTCGGGCGCGTGCACCCCTACCACGACCAGGCCTTTTGCGGCGTAGCGTTGATGCCATTGAGACACGTAGGGCAATGTGCGAATACAATTGACGCAGGTGTAATCCCAAAAATCGAGCAAAACAACTTTGCGGCCGTGCAATTGTGCCAGCTCTACCGGCCCCTTTTGAATCCATTCGCCACCCTCCAGCGCCGGCGCCAGAATGGTCTCGTTAATCTGCGGCATCTTTATCCCCGACCAAACATGTGCTGCCGCTCCGTTGGAGCGGCTATCATTGCCACGCTCTCACAGGCGCAGCACGCCACACCTCACCAAGCACTCACATCGCCGACCCCACCATCTGCGGTCTTTTGCGGGCGGGACCGAACGACGGTCGCGTCCTCGTTGCCTTCGCGCGACGCGAGCTGACTCGTCTGCCTCTGCACCGTCGAACAGTATCATAACGCGGTCGAAGGCTATAAGCCGGGTTTGACGGCGGGATCGGTCGGCGCTACTGACACTGGGTGGACCCATTAGGCGTAAGGTTTCTTCGATGGGGCACCTTGGAGCAACGAAAAACGATGAGCTCGCAGATCAAAGTAGTGGAGATCACTGAACGGCCCCAGATGGATCAGGCGTGGGCGATTCGGCGGATTGTTTTTATCGAAGAACAGCATGTGCCGGAAGAAATCGAGATGGATGCGGAGGACGCGGACGCGTTTCATGCCCTCGCGTTGGATGGGCAGAGACCGGTCGGCTGTGGCCGGATGGTGACGCACGATGGTTACGTGAAGATTGGCCGGATGGCGGTGTTGCGCGAACGGCGTGGCGAAGGAATCGGCAGAAGCATTCTCGCGTTTTTGATGGAACGCGCCCATCGACAGGGATTCGGCCGCGTGGTACTGCACGCTCAGCTTACCGCCGAGGGGTTCTATCTTAAGAACGGCTACTTCCCCGAAGGCGAGTTGTTCGAGGAAGCAGGCATTATGCATCGGCGAATGTTCCGCGACTTATGACGACTCGCTCCACTTCAGGACCGGCGAGCAGGCTGGCGTAAGCGGCAGCTCAGTCGCGCATTTCCTTTTATGCGTCGCCTGATGCATGATCAGGCTGAACCCCTGCCCCAGCTTTTGGGACTGAGCCACCCGGCAAGCGCGATAAAGCTTCTGACCCGAGCGCATTCGGCTAAAGCGTTTGCCCATTCCTTGCCGCAGCCCAATGCAATTCTTTTCGGCGACCTCAGCCATTCAAGAACACATGCTGCTTGATCGGGGTAAACGGTCACGCCTGATGTTAAAATCGCGATAGAATGGCCTTTCTGTATTTCCCAACAGCGGGTAGTCTCGGCCTCCGGGCAGGTCTGGATCGACTGGCTGGCTTATTCATCCTAGTCATGCGTTCCCTCACGCGGATTAGCGGACCGGTACGCGTTGCCGCTCTAATGTTGAGCTTAATCTCAGTCTCTGTAAGCGGATGCGGCACAATTCCTGACGCCGGGCAACTCATTCACATGGAAGTGCTGCACCTTGAACACCCGCGTTTCATCGGGCCGCACGGTTCGCTCACCCGTGTTCAGGCCCAGCGAATTATCGCGCGAATTCAAAGCCACCAGGAAACCCCGTCCGATATCCTGGAGCGCCATATCGGTTTTGAGCAGGCGATCAGCAATGTTCCGCAGGTAGTAGGAAACAAAGTCACGCTGCTTAAGAACGCGGGTGAAACCTATGAAGCGATGCTCACTGCGATTCATGGCGCTCACAACAATATCAATCTTGAAATGTACATTATCTCCGACGGGCAAATCGGGCACATGATCGCGGACGCGCTAATCGAGCGCGCGCATCATGGGGTAAAGGTGAATCTCATATATGACGGCTTGGGTTCACTCCAGACGCCTGCCAGTTTTTTCGATAATCTGCGCTCAAATGGGATTGCGGTAGTCGAGTTCAACCCGTTGAATCCATTTGAAGCAAAGCATTGGTCGTTTCAGAAGCTGACGCATCGCACCCATCGCAAGTTGCTGATAATCGACGGCCGGACGGCATTTACAGGCGGAATCAATATCTCCGAGGTGTATGCCAGTGGACTTCGTGGCAGTGAACAAGAACAAGGCACTCCGCCGGCCTACTGGCGGGATACTGATATTGAAGTGGACGGGCCGGCAGTGGCGGAATTCCAGAAGCTATTTATAAGTGACTGGTATCACGAGGGCGGCATACCACTCGAGCCACACCGATACTTCCCGAGAGTGCCGGCCGAGGGAAAACAGATCGTGCGGGTAATAGGCAGCGTCCCTCAAGAATTCTCGCTGATCTACGTCGATCTGATTTCTGCCGTGGTCAACTCCGAAACCAATGTCTATATCACCGACGCCTATTTTGCCCCGGACCATCAGATGCGGCGTGCACTCAAAGACGCCGCCCGGCGCGGCGTCGATGTGCGCCTCTTGCTGCCAAGCCAAAGCGACGAGCCGTTTGTCGTCTCGGCGCAACGCTCACACTATCGGGGCCTGCTCAAGGCCGGGGTTAAAATCTACGAATGGAACGGCAAAATGCTGCACGCAAAGACCGCATCGATCGATGGCGTGTGGTCAACCGTCGGCACCTCGAACCTGGATTGGTGGAGCATTGTGCGCGATAACGAGGTTAACGCCATTATCCTCGGCCATAAATTCGGCGACGAAATGAATCTGATGTTCAAAAATGATCTGGAGGATTCCAAGATTATCGAGTTGGCTCGATGGAAGGAGCGCTCTCTGTCGGAGCGCATCAGGGAGGTCTGCGCAGAGCTAATCGAGCCGCTGCTATGAGCGGACGAACTAGGCTAGTGCGCTGCAGAAAATTGCTGGATGACGCGGGCCAATGATTCCGGTGCTTCGAGCGGCAAATGATGATGCGCGTTGAGGATTGTCACGACTTCGACCAGCGGATTCGAGCGGTTGGCGATGGCCGCGGCTTCCGCAGTCATGATACGGCTTCGTTCTGCCCGCACCAGCAATAACGGTATCCGCACCCCGGCAATCGCGCCGGCAACATCGAGTCCGTCACTGCCAAAAAAGCTCTCGCGGTCGAACTTCATCGTGTAACTGCCTTGGATTGTCCGCTGAACACTGTGCTCTGCAATTTCCGTGAGGAGTTCCGGTGCAATTGCTCCTTCATTCGGCATCAGGCGAAATCTAGCCTTGGCGGTTGCCAGGTCAGGATATGAAACCGTCGGGATAGTTCTCAGCCGCTTTAGATAACGATTACGCCTGGGGCCAGACGTGATGGCTACATCGATCGCGGCCGCTGCCCGGGCCAGCCGATGATAGCGCAAAGCAAAAGCCAACACCGCGATCCCGCCCATACTATGGCCTACCGCGATCCCGCCTTCGGCGTCCGCGGCTTGAATCAGGCGGGCGAGATCATCTGCGTAATCCGCCGGCGAATAATCCGGCGGCCGGACCCATTCGCTGTCGCCATGCCCTCTAAGATCGAGTGCAAGCACGCGGAGATTGGCCCCGGCCAGCGCCCGCGCCATCGGCCCCCACCACCAGGCGTTGGCGGAGTTACCGTGTAACAAGAGCAGGGTGCGTGCGCCTGTCGGATTCCATTCCAGATAATGCAAACGCGGGGCCCCGGCGAGAAAACGGCTGGCCGGCTCGTTCATCCCGTAATACACCCCGCCCGAGCTGTTAGGTGCTCTGCTCCGCTACCGAGCGGCTGGTGAAAGCTCGGTGAAGAATTGTTCGAGCGCCGAGATTAGGCGCTTTGGATTATCCAGCAGCACATGATGATGGGAGTCGGGGACCACAACGCAATGACCGTGCGGCATTCTCGCAGCAATTTCCTGTCCATAATCCCGCGGCATTGGGCTCGAAGCGGGGCGCACATACAGCGCGGGGCATTGAATTTCCGGCAGCAGTGGCCATCCGTCGATCGGCTCGCGCAACATCGTACGCCGATCCATCTTGTGAACCCATTTGCCCTCTGTGCCCTGGCGAAACGAATTAAGCGCGACTTGGCGCATTATTTCCGGCGTCGCGGCGGTATCATTAGGTACGGTGCGAAAGGCGGCGACCGCAGCTTCCAGCGAATCAAACCGGCGCGAGGGGCGCTCGGCGATCTCTTTCAACGCCTGTTTGGCGAACGCCGGGTATGTGGCCGGACTATCGATCGCCGCGATTGCCCGCACCGTTTCCCGGTAAGTCCCTGCATATACCAATACGTTGTGGCCGCCCATCGAATGCCCCACGAGAATCGGCGGGCCGAACTCCCATTGACTAATAATCTGGTGCAGGTCCGCGATATAATGACGAGTACCGTAGGCCCATTCGCGGGTCCATGGGCTGTCGCCATGGCCGCGCTGGTCGAGCGCCATCACATGAAAATGTCTGGTGAAGGCCGGAGCGACGAAATCCCACCAATGCGCGTGCGCCGAACCACCGTGAAGAAACAACAATGGAGGCCGTCCCTGACCGCCATAATCAAGGCAATGAAGGAGCAAGTTATCGCTGGCGCGGAAGGTAACACTATCCATGGTTGCTGATATTCAAGAGGGTTCGTCCACTTCACGCAACATCAAGGTAGCCAACGCTGTGCTTTCGTGGCAGATATTTTGAGGGACCAATTTTTTGCTATGCACAGGTCGGTTCGGTTGACATTGATTCCGGTTCTGGCGGCAGTGGCCGCGTTTTCTGCTGCTCAGCCGGTTACTGCCGCACCAACCCCGCCTTCATCCTTGCCGCCCGTCTCTGACGCCGCATCCTATGCGGCGGGTGCCAACAGCGTCAAAGCCCACGAGCTGGTCGGAGCGGCAATCAATATGACGGACAGCGAGCGCGCGGTGAACCTGCTCTGGCAAGCGACCGAACTCGCTCCGACCTTGGATGAACCTTACATGTACCTGGCTTTGTATTACGACTCGCGCTCGCAATTCGACAAAGTTGTAGAAGTGTACCAGAAGCTTCTGAAGTACCAGCCGAGGGAAACGGCCGCATACATTAATATCGGCGAGGCTTACATGTCTTTTTCACCGCCGAAACTTGATTCCGCCCTGCCATACTACTTAAAGGCTTTGCAGCTTGAACCGGAAAATTCGTTCGCGGCGTTACGAATCGGTGAAGTTTACGCGCAAAAGGGCGACCCTTACCGCAGTCAGGCGCTCCGTTACCTTAACCTCGCCCGCAGTGACCGCTCCAAAAATCCAACAACCGCCGCCGAAGCAGATAAGGTCCTGCACCAAATGGGTGCCTCATAAATTGGCTCGGCTGCTCATCCCGCGTCCGCGCCGGCGAGCGCAGAGCGTCCGCGCAATTTTGATCCATGCGAGGGGGGCCGCAACTATTGACCGGCTTTACCGCGGCGCGGCAATGCGCAAATCGTGGCCGGTCATCTTCGGTGGCTGTTTGATTTCAAGCATCGCAAGCAGCGTTGGGGCGACATCGGCGAGCGTTCCATGCGCTGCCAGCCGTCCCTTGAACGTCGGGTCGTAAAGGATGAGCGGAACGGGATTGGTGGTGTGGGCCGTATGGGGTTGGCCGGTTGCGGGGTCGGCCATGAATTCGGCATTGCCGTGATCCGAAGTTATCAGTGCCACGCCCCCCGCGCGTTCGAGCGCATCGATCACCAAGCCCAACGCAGCGTCGGTTGTATCGACCGCCTTCACCGTCGCTCCCATGTTACCAGTGTGCCCGACCATATCGGGATTGGCGAAGTTCATGACAATTACGCCGAACTTGCAGCCGGCAATCGCTTCGGCCGCGCGCTGGGCAATGTTGCACGCCTGCATCTCAGGTTCGAGGTCGTAGGTAGCCACCTTTGAAGAAGGAATCAGGCAGCGTTCCTCCAATGGAAAAGGCCTCTCAACCCCGCCGTTGAGGAAATACGTTACATGTGCATATTTTTCGGTCTCGGCGACACGTAAGTTGCGGACCCCCGCCCGGGCCAACACCTCTGCCAGCGCATCCTCGACGTCTTCGGGACCGAAAGCGAGCGGCAAGTGAAAGCTCCGGTCATACTCGGTCATGCATACATAACCAACGTTCGGAAATTGCCTGCGTTGAAAACCACTGAAATCTTCGAGAGCGATCGCCGCTGTCAATTGTCGCGCGCGATCAGCGCGGAAGTTGAAGCACACCACCTGGTCCCCCTCGCGCATGGGATTGGGATTGCCGACGATGGTGGGCTCGACGAATTCGTCGTCCTGGTTCGCGGCATAGCCGGTTTCGACTGCGGCCCGTGCCGTCTCCGCTTGTTTAGCCTCCCCCTCGACAATGGCTCGCCATGCGCGCTCAGTGCGCTCCCAGCGCTTGTCCCGATCCATCGCGTAATAGCGTCCGGAAATGGTGGCAATGCACCCGCAACCAAGCTCGCTCAATTTCTTTTCAAGTTGTTCAACGAACAGCAGGGCCGAGCGCGGGGGCTTGTCGCGCCCGTCGAGCACCGCATGTACGGCAATCTTCTCAACCCTCTCCTTGACCGCCATTTCGAGCAGCGCGAGCAAATGGCCAATATGACTATGCACGCTGCCGTCGGATAGGAGCCCCCACGCGTGGAAGGTGCGCCGGTTGTCGCGCGCCGTACGCATCGCGGCCAGTAAAGCTTCGTTACGGAAAAAGGCCCCGGTCTCGATAGCCTTGCTAATACGCATGACGTCCTGGTAGATGACGCGACCCGCGCCGATCGTAAGATGGCCGACTTCCGAGTTACCCATCACTTGGGGCGCCAGGCCGACGGCCTCGCCGGACGCTTCGAGTAGCGTGTGCGCCTGGGTCTGGTAGAGGCGCTCCATCGTCGGAGTGTGGGCGGCCAAAATGGCGTTGGCCTCGCGCGCCGCGCGAACTCCCCATCCGTCGAAAATTATCAAAGCGGCAACAGACGGCCGGCTCATCGTGCCATCTCCTGCGGCCGCGGCTTGTGGCCGGCCAGCTTGAAGGCGCCGGGGCCGGGGTACACTGCTCGTTCGCCTAATTCTTCGGCAATCCGCAGCAATCGATTGTACTTGGCAGTACGTTCGCCGCGGCTCATCGACCCAGTCTTGATTTGGCCGGCTCCGGCCGCGACCGCGAGGTCGGCAATCGTTGTGTCTTCGGTCTCGCCGGAGCGATGCGAAATCACCGTGGTGTAGCCAGCTTTATGCGCAATGTCGATTGTGCGGAGGGTTTCGGTCAGGGTGCCGATCTGATTGAGTTTGATCAGAATCGAATTGCCGACTCCTTCGGCGATTCCTCGCTGCAAGCGCTCGGGATTGGTGACAAAGAGATCATCGCCCACCAATTGCGTCCGCGAGCCGAGTTCCCGGGTCAGCATTTGCCATCCATTCCAGTCGTCTTCGGCCAGACCATCTTCAATTGAGACGATAGGGTAACGGTCGAGCAGATCAGCATAAAAGCGGGTCATCTGCTCGGCATCGCGCGCCTTTTGGTCGGAGCGCGCAAACACGTAGCGGCCATCTTCATAAAATTCACTGGAGGCCGGGTCGAGCGCGATCGCGATTTGCGTGTTCGGCTGGTAACCTGCCTGCATAATCGCTTCCATGATCATTTCGAGCGGTTCCTCGTTGTTGCGCAGACTCGGCGCAAATCCGCCCTCATCGCCGACGTTGGTGGAATAGCCGTGCTTCTTGAGCACTCGGGCCAGCGAATGGAACACCTCAGCGCCCATCCGCACCGCATCGGGAAGATTGCGCGCGCCGAGCGGCACGATCATGAATTCCTGCATATCAACGTTTGAATCCGCATGTTTGCCGCCGTTGAGTACGTTCATCATCGGCACCGGCATCAAATGAGAGTCAGGATTCAAATGGCGATAGAGCGGCGTGCCGTTTGCGGCGGCGACCGCATGAGCCGTCGCTAGCGAAAAGCCGAGAGTCGCGTTAGCACCGAGGACAGCTTTGTTCGGGGTGCCGTCAAGCTTCAGCAGAGCCTCATCAATCGCAGACTGGCTGACGGCGCTCACGCGGATGAACTTTGGCGCGATGATTTCATTAACAATGCCAACCGCCTTAAGCACCCCCAGTCCGTCGTAGCGTTTCGGATCGCCGTCACGCAGTTCCAGGGCTTCGTGCGCTCCAGTCGAGGCACCCGACGGAACTGCGGCGCGCCCGAGCGCGCCGTCACTCAGGCGCACATCAACTTCGACTGTCGGATTGCCGCGCGAGTCGATTATTTCGCGCGCCCGGATCTGGCTGATGATCGTGGACATTGGTTGAACAGGCTCCGTTCTCCAGCAGACCTTTTGCACTCAGGGTTGCCGCCCCGCTGAGCGGCCGTACCATCACCCCGCGTTCCTGGTGGGATCGATGCGTGCGAGTACACGGCTGCGCACCGGCTCGTCCCATAATGCGGACAATGGACGGGCGAGGCCGAACACCTCGACGAGGATTTTATGAATCTCAATGTCTTCGGCCGTGAGGGCGTCGAGCGCGAGGAAATAGCGCGCAATCTCCGACGGAGTGGACGAACGCGTCCCGGTAGTTTGCGGAAAAGCAAAATCGAAGTTTGCGGCGAGGGTCCAGGGGGTGGTGATCACTTCTGCGGCTCTAGGGAAAAATGCGGCAGCTATTCCCTCCAACCCTTGGGACGAGTTTGCCCGCTCCTCCAATATTCGCCCGAGCGCGCGGGCTTGCAGTGCGGCCGAACTCATCCCTTGCCCATAAACGGGATTGAAACTGCTGATCGCGTCGCCCAAAACCAGGAAGCGTTCGGGGAACGATGGCAGCCGTTCGTAATGGCGGAGCACGCTGGTCGGAAACCGGAAATGAGAAATCTGGTCTACTCGCTCGGCGTCCTTGATAACTTCGTAAAGCTTGGGCGTCGGCAGCCCTTCAGCGAATGACATGAAACCGGTCTCATCCTGCGGCGGATAGTCGCCAAAGCGTCCGGCCAGACTTACCTGCCACACATCATTTTCAATCTGAACAAGAGCGCCGCCACGGGTGAATTCGGGCGGTGGTCCGCCAAAAAGTGCGCAACGGTCCAACTTGCCTTCATCGCTCCGGATGTGAAATTTGGTGCTGGAATAAGCGAAGTCGACGCCTATTACAGTTTCCTCGGGCACCCTGAATCCCATCTCGGTTAGCCAGCGGGGTGCATGCGAGCCGCGTCCGCCACAATCGACCAGCAGATCACAGCGAAGCGAACGCGGTTCACCATGATACTTATAGGATACGCCCTCGACTCGCGCCTTCGTCTCCAGCAGGCGCGCCACTGATGCATCACATTCCGCGCTGATGTTAGGCGATGCCAAGGTGCAGTGGCGTAAGCAGTGCTCCAGCAGACCCCGGCTTTGACTATAGAGTTGAATGCCAAGATCGCGCGGCGCTTTTACGCTGCCGGTGAGCGAAAAGGCGACGCCGTCGGGACGATAGATAGGAAAATCCGTCGTCAGGCGTACCGGCACCGCGCCCATCGAATGCAGTTTCTCGCTGAAGCCGGGGTAGAGCCCCGACAAGACCTGCAATCCGCCGATCAAGACGGTATGGAGATGATTCCCTTGCGGTGTAGATTTATGCACTGAGGGCTGCGGCCCAATATGGTCGCGCTCTAGAATCGTAACTCGCTCGAAATAGTCGGCCAGGACGCGTGCACTCATCAGTCCGGCGATACTTCCGCCAATCACGACCGCATGCTCGCCAAGCCGACTCGCCATTAGGCTTCTCCTTCTTGCGGTGCCACCACACTGAGAAACTATCTTCGCGAGGGCTGTAACGCCAGCACTGATTTTCGGTGAAAAGCCGGGTTAATGGCGGAAATGGCGAATGCCGGTGAAGACCATTGCCAGACCGAACTTGTCGGCGGCCTCGATAACCTCAGCATCGCGAGTCGAGCCGCCCGGCTGAGCGATTGCCGTGGCCCCGGCTTCCGCGGCCAGCGTTGGCCCATCGGGAAACGGGAAGAGCGCCTCGGATACCAGCACCGACCCCTTCAGCGATACACCGAACCTGGCCGCCTTTTCGCGCGCGGAATAAACCGGGTCAATTCGCGAAGTCGCACCGCCGCCAACTGCCAACGTGCGATCCTCCGCAACGAATGCGATGGCGTTGGATTTGATATGCTTGCAAACCCGGATGCCGAAATTCATCGTGTGCAGTTCCGCCTCGCTCGGTGCACGCCGCGTCACGACGCGGGCCTGATGCGCGTCCTCGATGTTCAAGTCCGGCGTCTGCACCAGGAGGCCGCCGATGACCTTCTTGATATCGAGTTCATTTCGCCTGATCGCCTCGGGATGGAACTGCATGACCCGTCGGTTCTTTTTCCTGCGCAGGAAATCAAGCACCTCAGGGGAGAAGTCCGGACCGATCAAAACCTCCGTGAAAAGTTCGTCGACGGCACGGGCCAATTCGAGGTCCCACGGCCGGTTTGCAATGATGATCCCGCCGAACGGTGAATCAGGATCGGCCGCCAGAGCTTTCCGCCAGGCCGCATTTAGGGTGGATGCTACCCCCACCCCGCACGGCGTGTTGTGCTTCAGGACCGCCACCACCGCATCCCGATAGTCACTAAAGTCGAGTACGAGATTAATCGCTGAACTGATATCGAAGACGTTGTTGAATGAGAGTTCGCGCCCGTGCAACTGCTCGGCGATTTTCAGAAAGTCACCGTATAGCGCTCCGGCTTGATGCGGATTTTCGCCATAACGCAGCATCTGCGCGCGCGCCAGCGCCAGACTGAAGCTCTCGCCGAGCGGCGCCGACGTTTCGCCCACGGCGCCAAGCCAGTTGGATATAGCGCTATCGTAGGCGGTAACGCGGCTGAACGCTTTCCGCATCAGGCGCCATCGCGTGGCCGCCGATAACGCGCCGCCGCGGTCGTCGAGCTCGCGGATTATTGCGGGATAGTCTGCTGGATCCACCACGACCGCTACACTCGCGAAATTCTTGGCGGCTGCGCGTACCAGGGCCGGACCACCGATATCTATATTTTCGACGGCATCCTCGAGCGCGATGCTCCCGCTCGCGACCGCGTGCTCAAACGGGTAAAAGTTGACGACGACGAGATCGATTGGCGCCAAGCGATGTTCATCCATCTGGCGCTGATCGCCCAGATCGTCGCGCCGCGCCAGAATCCCGCCGTGAATCCTCGGATGCAGCGTCTTGACGCGTCCGCCGAGAATCTCAGGAAAACCGGTGAACTGCTCGACCGCGATAACTCGGACGGCCGCACCTTCGAGCGCGGTCCTGGTCCCGCCAGTTGAGATTATCTCGACACCGTGGCGAACCAGTGCCTGCGCTAGTTCGACCAGAGCTGTCTTGTCCGACACGCCGAGCAATGCGCGCGCGATCTTGATCTTATCGGCCATTGGATTTTTCTCTCAGTGAGGGGTCACAGGCAAGCCGCAGCACTAAGCCAGCGCTTCTATCAATGGGACAGGCTTTCCACCACGTCCCACTCGCCGAACGTGGGTCTTTCATCAGCCGTTCGATCAATCCCCTGTCGCTTTCGTGGAGCAAGGGAGAAATTCCTAGGTCCGATACACACGCGGGACGCGGCGGCCCACCGCGCAGAGCATCTCGTAGGAAATCGTCTGCGTCAGACGCGCGACATCGTTGACGCTGATCATGGCTTCACCTGCGCCACCCCACAAGATCACTTCGTCGCCGACCTGAGCGCCGGGGACGTCGGTCAGGTCAACCATCGTCAGGTCCATACAGATGGCACCCACCACGGGTACGCGGCGTCCGCGAATCATTACTTCGCCGCCCATTTGGAGCCCCCGCCGATAACCATCCGCATAACCGACCGGAAGCACGCCGACCGTGCTCGCACGCGAGGCGATGAACGTGTGGCCATAACTAACTCCGCAGCCGGCCGGCACCTGTTTGAGCTGCATCAGCCGTGTCTTGAAGGTCATCACCGGCCGAAGTTCGAGCCGATCGCGCACTGCGTGCACCGGCGGCAAACCATAGAGTGCGAGCCCCGGACGCATCAGATTGAAATGGGCATCCGCCCGCAGCACCATCGCTGCTGAATTTGCCACGTGATTCAGCGGCAGTGCGAATCCCGCCTCGCGCAGCATATCGATCGCCTGCCGAAAAACGAGTAACTGCTGTTCGGTCACCGGACTGGTCGGATCGCCGGCATTCGCCAGCAGGGTAAACACGCCTTCGAGTTTGAGCGAGCGCGCCTGCCGCAGCGCATCGACTGCGGCATCGAGATCGCCTGGTAGAATGCCCAGCCTGGTAGCGCCAGTATCGATTTTGAGATGAACCGGAAAATCGCGCCGGTCCAGACGTTCAGCCGCACGGTCGAGCGGTGCAATCACCGATAAATCAAACAGCGAGGCAATTATGTTCAACTCGACGATGCGCTTGGATTGTTCCGGGAAAAATCCGCCGAGCAGATAAATTCGGTCGTTGATGCCGGCGGTGCGCAATTCGGCTGCCTCTTCCACCGTAGCGACCGCAAAATGGAGACAACCCTCATCGCGTAACGTGCGCGCGACCTCCACCGCGCCGTGGCCATACGCGTCGGCCTTCACCACCGCCATCACCTTGGCCCCATTGCCGAATGCATTGATTGCGCGGTAGTTCGCCCGCAATGCGCGCAGATCAATTTCGGCCACGGTGGGCCGCCCGAATCCATCGCCATGCTCAGCCGCCGTCACGCTTTAACTCCCCCCATCTCAATAAGAAATCGTGAGCGTTTGTCGTTTTCGCTGAATCATCATGCGATGGTGGCAGGCAGTGCGCAAACTTAGACACGCTGAGATACCAATTTTGGTCCACAACCGCATTTCCAGTCCCAAAGCAGTCGTGCGCAATTTTTTGACACCATTCTGAGCTGGTGATATAAGACATTTAGCGGCTGGGGGCGTGCGAAAGCACTGAGAACTCGCAAGAGGACCCCTCGAACCTGATCCGGGTAATGCCGGCGTAGGGAAGCCTGGCCCGTCGCATTTTGACATCATCCGCGCGTGCGAAGCCGCTTCCCGGCGTTACACTAGTACTTACTTGCAGAAATAGGCGTAACATGGTATACGATCGGCATGTTCAAGAAAGCCGAGCCCCTGGTGTTGATGGCGGAGGATCGGGGAGTGCTGGAAGGTTGGGTGCGGGGCGCGAGGACC
>Ga0207416_1001370_pt1 | contig 33067 bp, 27 predicted proteins | sample PaiPotPPM11metaG_FD_184107 | JGI IMG/M metagenome (GOLD analysis project Ga0207416, IMG submission 184107) | Iron sulfur acid spring bacterial and archeal communities from Banff, Canada, to study Microbial Dark Matter (Phase II) - Paint Pots PPM... ...
GGAAATGCCCGTTATGGACGGAGTCGAAACGATTCGTCACCTGCGCCAGCAGCCTCAGCCGGGCGCATCACGAGACAGGCAGCCCCGCATTATCGTGTTCACCGCTTTCGATAACGACGAACGCATCATCGCGGCCCTGGAAGCCGGAGCCAATGGCTACCTGCTCAAAGGCGCGCCGCGCGAAGAGATCTTCAACGCCATTCGCGTCACCATGCAGGGCGGTTCGCTGCTCCAGCCAGTGATCGCTTCCAAGCTCCTGCGCCACGTGGGTCAGCAGTATGGCGGGCGCGCCTCCAACGGCCAACCTGCGCTGGTAGAGGCCCTCACCGAACGGGAACTGGAAGTGCTGGCATTGCTGGCGCAGGGTATGCCCAATAAGGAAATAGCGGCCCGCCTCATTATTAGCGAACGCACCGCCAAGTTCCACGTCAGCTCGATCATGGGTAAACTGGGCGCCACCAACCGCACCGAAGCAGTCTCCCTGGCTGCCCAAAAGGGCCTGATTACGTTGCACTCGTAGTTTCCAGGGCGACCGCGAGGGTCGCCCCTACCATATACGAAGTGGCTTAATGAGCGTTTTCGGCGTATGGTAGGGGCGACCCTCGCGGTCGCCCTGGCTGGCTGATTTCTTTACCTCATGCTAAGACATTCTGGCTAATTTCAGGCCAGATATGCGTAAAGCGCATTTTATAGAGATACAATATCGAAGTACCACGATGTGTCTATACGTTTCAGTGTCAAAGGTCAGGGAGTAATGTGGAAGACACAGGTTTAATATCGTCGTTTATGCCGCGCATCGCTGCCATCGTCTGTGTGGTGCTGCTGATTGGCAGCATAGGGATAGCAGGCATTGGCGCGGTCGCGCTGTTTGGCCCCGCACTGGCGCATGGGAATAACACCGAACACGCGGCGGGTCAAATAGTCGCAGTCGGGCCAGGAGAAGACTTTACCTTGCAAACGACCTCTGGAAAGAGTATGTCGTTCCAGTGCGCGGCGCAGTGTCGCGCCTCTCTGGGGCATTTGCAGCGACACTTACGGGAACACGCCCATACCGACGTGTATTATATCCAGGGGCCAGGGGATGCCCTGATGGCGCTGGATGTCGATTGACAGGCGCCGGGTGCGCTAGAACGCGCCGGCTAGAAATACTGGTGTAATGACAGAACTCGTAGCAAAGAATGTTGATAGCGCAGACCTTGTAATTATCGGCAACGGCATTGCCGGGTTGACCGCCGCCGTCGAAGCGCGGCGACAGGCGCCCGACAGGCGCGTTGTCATCATTACCGAGCAGAGCCACCCGACTATCAATACACCCGCGCTGAAACAGTTTGCTATTGGTAAACTTAACCGCGAGCAGTTGCTGGCTTACCCGGCAGGCACCGAACAGGCGCAGTTTATTCACGTCATCAATGCGCGAGCCGAAGAGATTCACGCGCAAGACAGGTATATTACGCTCAAGGGCGGGCGCGGCTTTGGCTACAGCGAACTGCTCATTGCCACCGGCAGCGCGCCCACCGGACTCCCCCCTACTCTGCCCGGTAGAGATTTTGACGGCGTACTCACACTGCATCGCCTGTATGACTATCTCGACCTGCGCAGGCGGCTGGGAGAAGTGGAGGAGGCGGTGGTGATTGGCGGGGGCGCGCACGCCATCGAAACAGTGATGAGCCTGTTGTACTGGGGCATTCGCGTCCACTGGCTGATACGCGGCGATACCTTTCTCCCGCGTATGCTTGATCGCCCGGCTTCCGAAATGGTACTCGATTCAATTGAGCGCGCGGGGGCACAAGTCTACACCGAAACTGAGGCGCTGGGCATCGTCGGTAGAGTAGGCATGGTAGCAGGAGTCGTCACCAATCACCAGCAGCTGCTCCCCTGCCAGCTTGTGCTAGTCTGCACAGGTACAACTGCGGTAACATCCCTTGCCAGGCATTGCGATCTGAAAATGAAGCATAAGCAGGGCATTCTGGTCGATGAACACCTACGCACCAGCGTACCGCATATCTACGCCGCCGGTGATGTGGCGGCCATCAAAGACCCGCAGACGGGGTTGTACGCCCCAAGAGCGCAATGGTACGCGGCAGTTTCGCAGGGACGCATGGCGGCATCCTTGATGACCGGCTCGTCACCCACCGAAGAACTCGGCATCCCCTGGCACGCTACCCGCCTGGGCAGTCTTTCTATGCTCACCGTCGGCAATGTCTTGCAATGGCAGGACACCATTACCACCCTGACCGATAGCAGCAGGAACAGCTACCGGCGTATGGCGGTGATAGACGACCAGCTGGTCGGCTACCTGTCGCTCGGCCCTTCCCAGCCAGATAGCCTGGCGATCAAACGCATCATAGAAGAAGGCCTCTCCATTCGCGATATCAAGAAATCCCTGCTCAAAGGCACCTTCGACGCGCGCAGCTATTTCTCGCGCAGGCGCACATACAGCGCGCAGCGCATGGTGACAACCGGCAAATTGCCAGTCGCCGATGAGCTTGAGAAGCGTATGCAGGCTATAAGGAATCGGGCGGCGTTGCCCCAGGCAGGCAGGCAGGAAGAGCAACTATATGGAACGCGCGCGCTGCCGGGGACAGACCCACTCTTGAAAGCAGATTTCTTCGAGCGCACTACAGATGAAGACCTGCAACTTTTTGCCGATCCATTTGTGACCGCGCCTATCGACCTGGAGCGCGCTCGCGGTCAGCGCGACAATGCAGCAGCGAACGCTAATAAGCTTGCAGAGAGAGGCCTCACTTCTGAAGGTGTGCGCCAGGTAAAAACGTCGCATATCATAGAATCCACGCTGGTTAAAGCGCCCCAGACGCCACGAACTGGCCGCAGCCCATCGGGCAGCCTGTGGTCCTATAGCAGTCCCCTACCGGCAGTCAAGGTCAATTCCGTGGAAACGCCGGGGCCACCAGCTGGCAATGGTGTTTCAGAGATCGGCCAGCGCGGGCGTAAAAGTCAATTTAAGACTCCCGCCTCCTCGCGGGAGAAGAGCAAACAACGCCCGCCTGATGTCTATCCATCGAGCAGCCTTTGGGCGTACAGCGAGAAAAAGCGTATGAAGGGTCATTAAATGTTGCGAGCAGGGTTATCAAAACACGGGAAAAAGGCGGTATCCTTACATAAAACTGGTCCCCAGGTGGCGCAGGAATTGCTGGCCTGTATCGGCTGCAATGAGTGCCTGCTGGCGTGTCCGGCGTTGGACGAAGCGATTACTATTGATGTACTCAACCGGGAAACGTATTCCGGGCCAATCTCAACGCCGGTGGCACATTTCGCGCGTTCATGCTTCCAGTGCGGCGCGTGTGTCGCCCCCTGCCCGGTGGGTTTGAGTCGCGAAGCTATGATGATGTGGCTCAAAGTTCGCCTGCTGCGCTCTGGATGGGAGAAGTCGTGAGAAACACTTACCAGTTCGATGAAACGGATCAGGAAACTGGCTACTCCTGGCTGCACTTTTCTCCACGCGCAGGGCAGGCGCTGCGCGCGTTTATCACGCTTGTGCTAATGGGAGGGGGTATTGCTTTTTATGTATGGTATACGCGCCATAGCCCCGATGCTTCTCCCGATAGTATCGCGGGCTACGCTTTCGCCATCACCGGCACGCTATTCGCCATGTTCGCAGGCATCCTCTATAGCCGCCGTCGCCGCTCGCACAAGAAGCGCGTAGTTGGTAAGCTTCATGCCTCGCTGCAATGGCATATGTGCTTCGCGCTACTGGCGCTGGTCTTTCTCTTCCTGCATTCCTTTGGCAACTTCAACCCCCGCACAGGCACATACGCGCTCTACGGCATGATCGCGCTGGCAATCAGTGGAGTGATTGGCCGCCTGCTGGATCGCCTGGCCCCGCGTCTGATAGCCGGGGAAGCGCATAAGGCTTTGACGACGCGCGGTGAAGACCGCGTGGAGTCGATTTCGCAGAAGCTGCAGGCGATCGTGGTACACAATAGCGAAAAGGTGCAGGGCTTCGCTGCTCCTGAAGAGAGCCAGACCATCACATCTTCGCCCGTTTCGCTTGCTGGTGGGCCGCTCTCAAATCATTTCCCCTTTGAATATCGCAATCAACCCCTGCATACTCCCTGGGATTTAGCCTATATCTCGCTTGAAGCAACCCCGCAGGAGTTGAGCCGCGAAGCCGGGCAATATCGCTTTGTACCAGATAAAAAAAGCGAACTTATGCGTCCCGGCGCCCTCATGCCCGGAGCCAGAGAGCATATGGCCGAGTTAGAGGAAGTCGAAAAGGCGATGCAGCGCGAAAGCTTCTACCGCTATGTCATCCGCTACTGGCGCAAGCTGCACGTCTTGCTCGTTCTCGTTACCCTGGGCCTTACCCTCTGGCATCTCATCTTTGCCGCGCAACTGCTTTTGCCTACTTTGATGCATAAATAGGGAGAGGGATCAGGCACGAGCCAGGGCGGGGGCAAGCCCGGCCCGTACCCTGTACGGCTTCGCCAGCAGCTTCGTATAGGGTACGGGCCGGGCTTGCCCCCGCCCTGGTAATAGCAGTAACTTTGCGCCTCTGAGGCTTGTCCCCGCCCTGGGATACCACTCACTACGGGGCGTTGCATGTCACAAACTTGGTTCCATCGTTACAAAAAATGAACTCGCGATCCTGGATATGGATGACCATATCGGGCTTGCCATTATGATGCACGTCGCTGAAGGTGAGAGTAATGGGGATGAGATCATCCCCTTTAGCAATCATACTGGGGCCGACGTAATCGAAGGACCGGGTGGGATTGCCGCCGGGCAGCTCAATCACAATGACCTGTCCATGCAGGTTCAACGCGACGAAATGACTGGGGTGCGCCGGGCTATCGTTGTGTCCAACTACCGCGTCTGTCTGGTAATAGCGTGGATAGCCATATACGACATCATTGTATTTTCCGACGCCCCATGCCAGGAGCGAGGAAAACGTCAACCACAGGGCCAGCGCGGCTATCATACCCACGCCCACGTACAATAACCAGTGCATGGAACGACTTGTTGGCGCTTTCTGGGGCTGTGGATGGGGAATATCGATTGTCGTATTGCGTCCGGCGCGCACTCGCATCTGGCCGGGAACTCCACTATATGCCTGGCTTGTGCGGCGCGCCGCACCTGGTATCTGCCGAGTTGTATCTTGATCATCGTCTCGCTCGCGCACTCCACGAAGACTCCCCGATGGCTGCCTGTTGTAGCGAATGGCGCTGGTTGGCGGGCGCGGCGTATCCTCGGGCAGATCCTCACCCTCTACCGGTTCATCACTATCCGTCCAACCCTCCTGTCGCTTGCGCGTATCCGGCGGCAGCTTCAACGGATTGAGATCGGTGTGCTTATCGCCACTCTGTTTCCGCTGAGGCTGCTTTCTGTTCGTCGCCATTGGCGCTCCCTTTCTTTCTCAGCAATCTTTCACATGCCCCGCGTATTTGCGAGCGTAATAATGCTATTGTAACATAGATATGTCAAAATGTATCAGTTTGACGTATCTAGTAACTTCTGTACACTATACTGTTAATCCGTTGATCTTTCAACTACGTTCCCGCCGCTTTTCGAGCCACTTTTTAATGCTCGCCTCTTTGCCCTGGTGACCAGGCTCATAGTAACGATGCCCTTTCAGGCTCTCCGGGAGGTACTCCTGGAGCTGCTGCGCTGGCGGGCGTTCGGCATCGTCGATCTGCATGTCTTTATAGTACTCATAGGCGTACTTATAATCCTTGCCGTAGTCCAGGTCTTTCATCAGCTGCGTGGGCGAATTGCGAATCTGTAAGGGGACGGGGTCATTGCGCGTTTGCTGCACGTCTTCCTGCACGCGGCTATAGGCTTCGTACAGCGCGTTGCTTTTGGGCGCTGTCGCCAGGTGAACAACCGCCTGCGCCAGGGCCAGGTTAGCCTCCGGTAGACCCACAAAATGCACCGCCTGCTGCGCAGCCACACAGACCAGCAGCGCCTGTGGGTCAGCCATGCCCACATCTTCCGAGGCAAAGCGAATCAGGCGACGCACGATGTATAAGGGGTCCTCACCCGCTTCGATCATGCGCCCCAGCCAGTACAGCGAAGCATCGGGGTCAGAGCCGCGCAGCGACTTATGCAGCGCGGAAATCGTATCATAGTGCTGGTCGCCGCCCTTGTCATAAAGCAGGGCGCGGTGCTGCATGGCATCTTCGACCACTGCCAGCGTGATACGGTCTCCCTTCTCCTGGTTGTTTCGAGCAGCAAGTTCCAGCACATTGAGAGCCACGCGCGCGTCACCATTGGCAAAGATGGCGATCTGCTGCATAGCGTCCTCATCGACGCTGATGGAAAGCTGACCCAGGCCGCGCTCTTTGTCCTGCAGCGCGCGTTGCAACAAATCGAGAATCTGCCCCTCGCTCAACGCTTTTAGCACAAAGACGCGCGAGCGCGATAGGAGCGCGCTGTTCACCTCAAAGCTGGGGTTCTCGGTCGTGGCGCCGATAAGAGTGACCACGCCATGCTCGACATGCGGGAGAATAGCGTCTTGCTGCGCCTTGTTAAAACGATGAATCTCATCGATAAACATAATTGTGCGCTGTCCGCTAAACTGCTTGAGCTTTCGAGCATCCTCCACCACTTTGCGCAGATCGGCTACGCCAGCCGAAACCGCGCTGAGGCGCACGAAATGCGCGCGTGTGACACGCGCGATAACCTCGGCCAGCGTGGTTTTGCCACTGCCCGGTGGCCCCCACAGGATCATTGACGAGAGAGCATCGCCCTCGATACTGCGGCGCAATAACCTGCCAGGCCCCAGCAGGTGTTCCTGCCCCACAATTTCGTCCAGTGTGCGCGGGCGCATACGCGCCGCCAGCGGTTCCTCTACCGCGCCAACAGGGGAGGTATTTTTACGGGCCGCTGCAGGGTTCTCCGACCCGAAGAGCGATGTTTGATCTGCCATGTACTTCGCTTACTATTACAAGATAATACCCGGAGATACATTACAGGATACCACATCTGCCTAGTAAATGAGTACATGCGTGTATACTTGCACGAAACTGTATAGCCACCCGGCATTATCCTTCGACATATTGATGCAGCCATGCGAGCCGTGAATGGAATATTGCGTGCCGCCCGGGTCAAGGTGAGGAAAGTTCGTGCCGGGGCCATACTCGCTGCGCCACCAGCTATCGTGCAAAAAGTAGCCGTTGCTATGGAATTGCATGGCAAAGTTAATTGGCGTCGGCGGATACCAGTCGGGCGAATTTTGGGGAGCAGTCGATTTGAACTCGTCAGGCGATTTTTTTCCTTCGACCCACCAGGTTCCCGGCGGAGTGGGCAGGTCCGGTTGCCCCGTCGTCACCTGGAACGCATTGACCAGCTTCCCATTATCGTAGACACGCGCGGCCTGTTCAGCAAGCGACACAACAACCACTTTCGTGTTCATGTAATTGTAGTGCTGCAACAGTTGGATGTCGGTTTGATGCACCTGGTTGTAAGGCGTTTTGTCGTTATAGTCCGCCACCATTGCCTGGAAATTGGTTAAATCCATATTCAAGTCTTCAATGGCTTGCTGGTAATCCGCGAGCGTTTGCGCCGACGCAAGTTCGCCCTTCAACCACAGGGGACTGGTGGCTCCATTCGGCCCGTATTCATAGCCAAGTGGGTAGGTAGTATTGTTATACGAGTCATGATAGGTATGCTGGCTGCCAAAGTTGGCGGCATCCTGTTGCAGTTGCTGGAATAGAGAATTGCTTTCTGTTTTCAAGGCGGGAATCTGTATCGCTGCGACATGCGTATCCAACGTATGCAGCGCTGTTTTATACGCTGCATCATTGCGAGCCGCGTGAAGGGCCTGCTGATCGCTGACGTACTGCTGCTGGTAGGTAGTCACATCGCCCTGGTACTGCTGCATCAACGCAATCCATTGCTGAAAGGTCTGCAACTGCGCGTCTCCCTGCTTTTGCAGGAGAGGAGAAACGGTTGGCGTCGCTATTGTGCCGGGCGTAGAACTTGAGCCGGTAGTATTGGAGGTCGTTGACCCACACGCGCTCAATACTACGAGAAAGAGCAAAAGTACGCTCAATAGCAGGCTGCCTGAGTGACGCCGGGATACGCTATATATTCGGTCTCTATACCGTGTTTTGTTCATAAAGTCAGTCCCTGTCTAGTATTGTCATAGTGAGCCAGGGCGACCGCCTGGGTCGCCCCTACCATGTCCGTATTTAACCATTCCCCATAGGTGGGAATGCATAGTGTTTGCGATATGCTCTCTTCTTTGTAACGAACCTGCCATGCAAATGGAGACAAAGCAAGCGACGGAATAGATTCTCTACCCCTATTGTATTAAAGATAATATGAAGCAAGAAAATCTCACCCCGCCGCTTTGCGGGGCCTACCACCTATATGAAATGGAGCAGACCATGTTGCTTGACCTATCCAACCCGAAGGATGCCCATGTAGACGAGCGTTTGCGCACAGAGCCGATTATCTGGCTGGGGACTGTACACCCGGATGGACGCCCGCACCTGGTACCCGTCTGGTTTTTCTGGGATGGAGAAACCATCACCATTTATAGTCAGCCCAACAAGCAGAAGATGCGCAACTTACAGCACGATACAAGAGTGATACTGGCCCTGAACACCGCCGATGAAGGAGATGATGTGGTCATCGTGGAGGGCAAGGCCGAACTGTTGGGGAAATCTTCGCAGACGATGAACAATCCAGCCTACGTGGAAAAGTATAATAAGCTCATCAAGGATTTGCAATCTGACCCTGAAGAGATGGCTGCCTCCTACTCGGAAGTGATTCGCGTGACACCCGTCAAATTCATTAGCTGATCATAAGCGAGAATCCAGGGCGGGGACAAGCCCACGCCCCTACCCTGCTACGAGAGAAATCGTCCGCGAAGCACGTATAGGGTAGGGGCGTGGGCTTGTCCCCGCCCTGGTCATGGATACACGTTCTACATCGTGCTTACCGGGTCGATGTCAACCTCCCAGCCGGGGGTATCGATCACGCGCAGGAGCGGGTGCAGGTCGGGGCCGCGCGCGATCATCTGCCAGCGGTACTTGCTGTTCACGCGCTCCATCAGGGCGGGCGCGGGACCAACGATATCGGTTTGCGCCAGGCCCAGACGAGCGATCCAGTCGTCGAGTTTTTCGCGCAGCAGCAGGGCCTCGTTTTGCGAGCGGCGGCGGTTTTCGTGGCTGTAGGTGAATTTGACGAACTGGCGAAAGGGAGGATAGCCGTAGCGGCGGCGCGCCTCGATCTCGGCGGCGTAAAATTCGGCGTAATCGTGGCGCGAGGCGGAGTCGATACAGAAATGCTGCGGGTTGAAGGTCTGGATAATCACCTGTCCGGCTTCTTCGCCGCGTCCGGCACGACCCGCTACCTGGGTAAGCAGGGTGAAGGCGCGTTCCGAAGCCGAGAAATCGGGCAGCATCAAGGCGATATCGGCGGAGATGACGCCGACCAGTGTCACGCCGGGCAGGTCAAGTCCCTTAGCAATCATCTGCGTGCCGACCAGGATATCGGCCTCGCGATTGGCGAAGCGGTCCAATAGTTGTTCATGAGCGCGGCGACTTTTGGCCGTGTCGCGGTCCCAGCGCAGGAGACGCGCAGAGGGAAAACTGCGCTCGATAGAATCAACCACTTTCTCAGTCCCCAGGCCAAAATAGCGCATACTCTCACTGCCGCATTGCGGACAGATGCGCAGCACCTTGCTCTGACTGTTGCAGTAGTGACAGAGCAAAATGCGCTCGGTGGCGTGATAGGTGAGCGGCACGTCACACTTATCGCACATCGCCACGAAGCCGCACTCGCGACAGAGGACGCAGCTTGCCGCGCCGCGCCGGTTGAGATAGAGGATAGCCTGCTGTTTCTGGCTCAGCACCTGCTCAATCTCGCTGTACAAACGACGGCTAATGATGCTGGTATTGCCCGCGTGCAGCTCATCGCGCAGATCAATAACCTCGACGGGCGGCAGCGTTGCGCCGATGCGATCAGGTAACGCGATCAGGTGATATGCCTGACGCTCAGCGCGATAAAACGACTCGACCGAAGGGGTCGCGCTGCCCAGCACGACCGGAATATCGAGCATACGCCCCAGGGCAATGGCGGCTTCGCGCGCGTGATAGGTGGGTCTGCGCTCGCTCTGTTTATAGGCCGGTTCGTGTTCCTCGTCCAGGATGAGCATACCCAAATCGGGCAGGGGCGCGAAAAGGGCAGAGCGCGAGCCGATTACCACGTCAACCTTGCCAGCACGAATGCGCCGCCACTCGTCGTAGCGTTCCCCATCCGTCAAGGCGCTGTGAATAATCGCCACGCGCCCCGGAAAACGCCCCACAAAACGGTAAACGGCCTGCGCTGTCAAAGCAATCTCCGGCACCAGCATAATGCCACGCTTGCCCTGCGCAATGATGGCCGCCAACGCCTGAAGATATACCTCCGTCTTGCCGCTGCCCGTCACGCCATGCAACAGAATAGGCGTTTTTGTAGGGACGCGATTCATCGCGTCCGCCTCCGCGTTGCCATCCGTATCTGCGGAGACGGGTACGTCTGGCGCGGAGGCGGACACGGGCGCGGCGGCGGATGCGAGCGTGGAGGCGGATGCGAGCGCGGCGGCGGATGCGAGCGCGGCGGCGGATGCGAGCGTGGAGGCGGACGCGATGAATCGCGTCCCTACGATTTGTTCAAGAGCAGCCTGTTGGCCGGGTGTTAATGGCAGGGGATGGCTGGCGGGGATGTTGCGTCCTGTGAGGGGGTCGCGGCGCGCCTCAATTTCTTCAATGGCGATAATGCCTTCGCGCACCAGCGCTTGCAATTGTGTGGGGGTCAGTCCGCTGGCATTGCAGAGCATCGGGGGCGTCCAGTGCGCGTCGGCGCTGGCATCTGGCCGGTCATGTTCAAGCAGATCGATAGCAGCCAGTTGTCGCTGCGCCAGTATCCCCTCTTTGTTTTCGCGCGTGAGGGTAAAGGCGCTCGAAGAACCGGGAATGGCCCACGGATCAGGTTTTGCCGGGCGCCGCCGCACATTATCCGGCGCCATAGGCACGGCGGTCGGTTCGGGCAGGCTCGCCTGGACACGCATCTCCGCGCGCTGCTTCCAGGCCGCAAGGGCCTCGCCATGCGCAAGCAGGCGCGCAATGCGTTTGCGACGCGCGCGGGCGCGGGGCGTATGCAACTGGGCTTCGCGCGCGATCAGTCCACTTTCTAACGCCTCTTTCAATACCTCTTTCGAGCGTTTCGGCCCCAACATCTCCTTCAAACGTTCCACGTCCAGTTCACCATCGGCGAGCAACAGGCCGATCAAGGCGCGCGTGCTGGTCAATACTGATGACTGCTCACTCGCATCAATGGTTGGCTGGTCGTCTATAATCAGGCGCAGTGCTACTTTTGAACGCTGCATCAAGCCGGGCGGCAGCATCGTCTGCGCAACATACGCCAGCGGCGTCACATAATACATCGCCATCCATTCCGCCAGTTGTCGTTGATGCGGGAGCAGAGCCGGTTCGAGATCAAGAATAGTAGAGATAGGACGTATCCCCGATAGCGGCACCCCCAGGGGGTGTCCCGTCAATGGTTGTTTCGCATCATGTTCGATGTCCACAGCTTCAATATCATTGTCTTCGCAAATGCGCCAGACAATGCCCTCCACGAGGCGGTCGCCATAGGGGATGGCGACAAGTTGCCCGGCGCGCAGCTCATGCTCAAGCGCGGGCGGCACGCTATAGGTTAGCAAGGGTTCTTCGGTGTTCCAACTGGCGGCGGAGGTCAGTACTTCGGCAAACACTAGCGTCTCCCAAATTCGCGCTCAAGAGCGGACAGGCTGAACTGTACCATTGTCGGGCGTCCATGACAGCAGCTATAGGGCGCGTTAGTGCGGCCCAGTTGCTCGATCATCTCACGCATCTCGCTCACCGTCAGGAAGTAGTTGGCTTTGATGGCCGCTTTGCACGCCACGTTTGCCAGCGCGTGTTCCTCCCACGTTTCGTTATGGCCCAGGTTCTCCGGCGCGGTCAACTCGGCCAGCAGTTCGCGCAGCGAACGCGCATTCATCTGCTTCACCAGCACATCCGGCACCGCGCTTACTTCGAGCAGGCCATTATCCAATATGTGCAGCGCGAAACCAATAAGCCGTAATTGCTCAAGGTGTTCCTCGATGGCTTCTACTTCGGAGGGAGCCAGTTCAAGTTTGATGGGCGTCAGCAACAATTGCGACAGGGCCGCGCGCGCCTGCAATGCCGCTACCATGCGCTCCAACAGGATGCGTTCGTGCGCCGCGTGTTGATCGACAAGGTACAAACCCTCCGGCCCCTCGGTAACAATATAGCTTTGCGATAACTGACCAATGACGCGCAGCACTGGCAGACGGGACATTTTAGATACAGTGCCAACCTCTGATACATCAGGAGAAGAAGATGGCGAACGGGCAATCACAGGAGCCACCCCGGCATCATCAAATGGCGCATCCTTCTCAGCTTCGTCATGCCTGTGTACATGGCTTTGCCATAAGCGCGAAAGGCTGGGCGGCCTGCTGCCTGCCTCCTCTTCAGTAACAGTCAGCCAGGGATTATCCTGCGGCAGCACAACGCCATTTTCATCTTCTGTAGGGACGCGATTGATCGCGTCCTCCACCGCGTTCGTGTTCACATCTCCATTCCCATTGATATTTGATTGCCGGTAAAGCGTGTCCTCGCCGGGCAGGTCAAAATCATCCTGGTGTCCGTTCTGAGACGTTGTTGGTGAGGCGGGAGGAGTCGAGATGGAGGAAGCAGCGGACGCGATAGGGATGGACGCGATCAATCGCGTCCCTACGGGGTCGTTGTTCCATTGAGGGATGTCTGCGTCTTGCAGCACGGCCTGGCGCACGGCGCGTAGAATGGCGGCATAGACACGCCGTTCTCGTAAAAAGCGGATTTCGGTTTTGGCCGGGTGAACGTTGACATCAATCTGGGACGGGTCAATGGCGATATTGATGACCGCGATGGGATGCCGGCCCGCCAGTAAGAGCGAGTGATAGGCTTCCTCGACGGCGTAGCTGAGCATACGGCTCATGACCCAGCGGCGATTGACGAAGAACGACATATGCTGGCGCGTGCTTTTATAACATGTGGGCAGGCTGGTATAGCCGCTCACGACGGGCCGTTCGGAGTCGTCATCCCGCAGCCCATCCAGGCTGCTGATGGGAGTCATCTGCTCGGCGATCTGCAGGCCGTAAATGTCGATCAAGACGCTGGAAAGTTGTCCATCGCCGGGCGTGGCAAAAATCTGGCGTCCCTCGCTCGTCACGCTGAAACGGATTTCCGGGTAGGCCAGCGCGTACTGTTCCAGCAGGTGATGGCAGTGGCTGACCTCCACGTTGCGGCTCTTCAGGAATTTGAGACGCGCCGGAACCGCGCTAAACAGGTTGCGCACGGTAACAGTCGTACCCACAGGCGAAGCCGCCGCCGTCGCCTCAGAGATTTGCCCGTTCTGCGCCTGTACCTGCGCCCCCTGCCCGGCCTCGCAATGGCGACTGAGCAGCATCACCTCTGCAACTGCGGCGATGCTGGCAAGCGCCTCGCCGCGAAATCCGAGCGAGCGAATACGTTCCAGATCATCGATACTGGCAACCTTGCTGGTCGCGTGTCGCGACAGGGCCAGAGGCAACTCATCAACCGCAATGCCACAGCCATTATCGGTAATGCGAATCAACTGGAGTCCGCCATTTGCCAGGTCAACGCGAATCTGCGTCGCCCCCGCGTCGATGCTATTCTCAATCAGTTCCTTGACGACGGACGCGGGCCGCTCGACGACTTCCCCCGCCGCAATCTTAGCGGCCACGTCGGGCGCGAGTTGACGTATGGGCATTGTGGATACTCCAGATTTACGATAATACTCCCTAAAGATAAGAACGAGTGTTCAGGAGACATTATAACATAGAGGGATATTCCAGTGAGGATACCTCTTATTTAGTCCTCCATCCGACGTTCGGCTATAAGTTCATCGGCCAGTGACCGCTCCGGTGAGACGTAATGGCTAATCAATTCCTGCATTCGACTGATGGCCTCTTCTAATGTAAAGATATGTAGTTCTTTTCCATCCAGTTCAAGGATGACCTCGTCGCCGACCTGCACACCTAATGCTTGCAAATACTCAACAGGTATGACTATTCCGTCATCTTCAGCTATTTTTGCCCTTATATGGAGCATATGCCACCTCTATATTGAATATGTAACGAACTCCGAACTAAGCTTATGGATAGGTATACCACAGCATGATATGTATGTAAAATTTTAAGAGCAGTAGGCAAATGAACTTTTCTCAAGCATACTCGTATATGCCATAGCAATCGCCTGATGAATTTTAACAACCAGGGCCGGTAAAAACGCAAACCGATCGTCCCCGGTCTCTTGTAGGGACAAGGGGCGGGGAGAGGTGGACGCGGGGGCCTTGTGCTTGTCCTCGTTCGGTCGCGTGATTCGCCGGGCACCACGAATCCCAATGGAATCTTGTTGCAAGGAGGACAAGCACAAGGCCCCCACTCCGCGCCACATCCACCCCTTGTCCCTACAGGACGGGGACACGCATCATTACCAGGTTTGATTGTTCATTTTCATCAGGCAAACAACACTGAATTTCTCGCTTCATTGAAAGGCCAGTCCATGTCAGAGGCACGAGATACACAATCGATTTCTTCTGAGAATGGGAAAGAAGATCGGGGAAAACGCCGCGCAAACCCAAAAATCTCACTTCCACGAGTCCTGGCGCTTTTGCGTCCGTATCGCTGGCAGCTTATCACGGCGGCGATTTTGCTGGTGATAACCGATGGCCTGGGTTTGCTGTACCCGCTGGTCATTCGTTCGCTGCTCAATACTATTCTGGGCAGGCACAACGCCGGTTTGCTCAACCTGGTGGTGGTCTTCCTGCTGGTCGTCTTCGTTTTACAGGCGGCATTCGGCGCGCTGCAAAGCTATCTCGTCACCTCGTTTGGCGAGCGGCTCTCGTTTGATCTGCGCACTCTGCTCTTTCGCCATTTGCAGCGCCTGTCGTTGAGTTTCTTCGACTCGCGCCGCACGGGCGAGCTGATGAGCCGCGTCACCAACGATGTCACGCTGTTACAGGGGTCGCTCACCAATAATGTCCTGCCGATAGTCTCGCAGATCGTTACGCTGGTCGGCAGCGTGTTGATCGCCGTATTGATTAACTGGCGCATCACGCTGGTTATTGTCGTGGTCGCGCCGGTAGCTGCTATCGTCTCCTCGCGCCTGGGGAGAGTGATCCGCAAACGCACACGCGGGGTGCAGGAGGGATTGGGCGAGGCAGGCATCATCCTGGAAGAATCGCTGGCAGCGCAGCGCGTCGTCAAGGCGTTTGCGCGCGAAGATTACGAGTATGGACGTTTCACAACGCGCATGAATGGGTCGCTCCAGCAGGCGCTGCGCCGCGCCGTCTCGCAATCGCTGCTGGGGCCAATCAACCAATTTGTGGGCTTTGCGGCTGTCATCATTATCATCTGGTTCGGCGGACACGAAGTGCTGGCGGGCCGCCTCACCATTGGCGACCTGATCGCATTCCTCTTCTACATGTTCATGCTAGTTGGGCCGCTGATCGCGCTCAGCAACCTGTACGCGCAAATTCAAGCTGCGCTGGCCGCCGCGGAGCGCGTCTTTGAATTACTGGATGAACCGGTTGACGTGGCTAACCAGGTCGATAATGCCCAGGAGTTACCGGCTATTACAGGACATGTCAACTTCGATGCCGTGTCATTCGCCTATGCTGCCTCCGCAACTTCTACAGATGAAGCATCCAACGATAAACAAGCTCCGCGCCCCGTGCTGCACGACTTAACGTTTGAAGCGTTGCCAGGACAGGTTGTAGCGCTAGTGGGGCCAAGCGGGGCGGGCAAGACTACGACGCTGAACCTGTTGATGCGCCTTTACGAGATCGAGGAGGGCAGCATTCGCGTTGACGGTTACGACATTCGCTATGTTACGCCGCAATCGTTACGGGCGCAGGTTGCCATCGTTCCCCAGGAACCGATGCTTTTCGGTGACTCGATCGCGGAAAACATCCGCTATGGACGACTCGACGCCACGGAAGAAGAGATACGCGCAGCCGCCGAAGCAGCGAATGCATTGAGCTTCATCGAGCAGTTGCCCGATGGCATCCAATCGCTGGTTGGCGAGCGCGGCGTCAAACTATCAGCCGGGCAGCGCCAGCGCATCGCCATCGCCCGCGCCCTGCTGCACAATCCACGTATCCTGTTACTGGACGAGGCAACAGCGTCGCTCGATAACGAATCTGAGGCACTGGTGCAGGATGCCCTCGAACGCCTGATGCAGGACCGCACCACGCTCGTCGTAGCCCATCGCCTTACCACCGTCGAGCGAGCCGACCTCATCCTCGTCCTCAACGATGGGCGCATCGTCGAACGCGGCACCCATCAAGAACTGCTGGATCTCAACGGCCTCTACGCGCGTCTCTACACACGCAACTTTGAAGATATGGGCGAGGAAGATACTACTTATGCGCAAAGAATATCATAAACTGGCGCGTTTTATCACCGGCATCATTACGCAGGGCATTGTCTGGTGGTTTGAAAACGACGAGCCGCTGCCGGATGTTATGGCGGACCAGGTGCTTACCTTCGTGGCAGCCGGGCATGAAACGGCTCAGAATACGCTCAGCTTTATCTTCTACCTGCTTGCGCAACATCCCGCAGTGCGCGAAAAATTGCTGGTCGAATTGCACAGCGTCTTGCAAGGGCGCGCTCCCACCGCGCAGGATTTGCCCAATCTGCCTTACCTGGAATGGGTCATCAACGAGGCGTGGCGCGTCTATCCACCAGCCTGGACGCAGGGACGCAGATCTATCGAGGCCTTCGACCTGGACGGCTACCATTTCCCGGCGGGTACCGTCGTCGTTTTCAGCCAGTGGGTGCTGCATCACTTGCCGGATATCTGGGGCGACCCGGATGCCTTCCGTCCCGAGCGCTGGGACCCGGCTACGGCAGAAAAGCTGCCGCAGTTCGCTTACTTCCCCTTTGGCGGCGGGTCGCGCATCTGCATCGGAATGCCCTTCGCGCAAATGGAGACAAAGCTATTGCTGGCAACCATCCTCCAACGCTACAGCCCGCGCCTGAAAGCGGGCTTTGCGTTAGAGCTGCAGCCGCGTGTCACCATCCGGCCCAGACACGGGATGCCGATGATCCTGGATGCAACACCTGTACCGGCCCGGGTTGGATAAGGTACTTTGCTCCTCACACCTACAGAGCGGGATGTACGAAATATACGGCAATCACCCGATGGCACCTTCATGGATTTTGCGCTATGATTGGTTATCAGTGTATCGCAACGTATTGTAAGAGAGGAGCAGTAGCATCTTGATGCTGCATTTTGCGCCGGAGATTATATCGATGGCGGAAGCGTGCCTGGGTGGTCTGCATGGGCGTTCGGTCTTGCTCATTGGGTCGGAGAGTCTGTGTCGGCCCTATAAGGCGCTCTTGCAACAGATGGGTATCAAGACTATCTACCAGGAAGAGACGCCAGAGCGTCTCGTGGCGCTCCTGCCACTGGTGCAGCTACTTATGCATATTCCTGAACTCCCGCCAGCTGCTGATGCGATCTCGACTCCGCCGATCACGGCAGCCGCTATTGCGCAGGGATGCGCCGGACGCCGCGCGCCCCTGGTTATTTTCGACCTGGCCGAAACTCCATCCATCGAAGAACTGGCCGGCCTGCTGCCTGCCGTCTGCCTGTATACCCCCGATGACCTGCGGGCTATCCTCGCCCGCTATCAAATGCAGATCGCGTGAAATTGTGATATAATAGAGCGAATCTGTTCATCTTATATTGAGGCTATCATGGAAGTCATTAAAATATCGCCGCGTGGCTATTGCTATGGGGTTGTGGATGCATTGCAAATCGTGCGGCAGGCGGCCAAAGACCCGGCGCTCCCCCGCCCACTCTATATTATCGGACAAATTGTGCATAATCGCCATGCTATAGAAGAATTAACGCAACTTGGCGTCATCACGCTTGATGGCCCCGACAGGACAAGTATTCTGGAACAGGCCACTAGCGGGACCGTCATTTTTACCGCTCATGGCGTTTCTCCCCTCGTTAAGCAGCAGGCGCGCGCGCGCGGCCTCAACTGTATCGACGCGACCTGCCCCGATGTGACGGTAACACATGATCTTGTGCAGAGGCTGGTGGCGCAGGGCTACTACATCCTCTACGTCGGCAAGAAGGGTCATCCCGAACCAGAAGGAGTGCTTGGTGAAGTGCCAGGACATATCAGCCTGGTGGAGGCAGAAGCCGATGTCGATGCACTGCAACTGACACCCGCACAGGAGCAGAAAATCGCCATCTCCACGCAGACGACGCTTTCACAATGGGACACGCGGCGCGTGATTGAATACATTAAGCGGCGCTATCCACAGGCACAGGTGCATATCGACATCTGCAAAGCCACCCAGACGCGCCAGGAAGCCGTCGTCGAGCAGGCCAAGGGAGCAGACCTGACGGTCGTTGTAGGCGATCCACGCAGCAACAACACGAACCGCCTTGTGCAGGTATCAGAGGAACTGGCAGGCGTCCCGGCAGTGCGCATCGAAGACCTTTCGCAATTGAAACCGGAATGGCTGCAGGGCAAACATCGCATCGCGGTAACCGCGGGAGCTTCCACACCGAGCCAGCTTACACGGGAAGTCATCCGCTTCATCGAACAATTTCAGCCGGAGGAATAAGGGCCGTTGCCAGGGCGGGGACAAGCCCGGCCCCTACCCTGTACGGTATATGAGATCATACAAGGGCAGAATGGGCTTGCGTACAGGGTAGGGGCCGGGCTTGTCCCCGCCCTGGCAAGCCACAGGGGTATATACAGTATGAAAACAGTAAGACAGGTTTTAGGCAACTATTCAGAAGAAGCACTGGGACAATTGGCGCAGTGGTGGGGTGTTAGCGACAAACCGGCGGGCGGCTGGCAGCAAAACCACTCTGCGCTGGCGCGGGGGATGCAAAACCCCATAGCGGCTCGTTTTGCCTGGGAACAGCTCGATGCCGAGACTCGCCAGGTGTTGCACACCACACTGACGCTCTCCACGGCAGATGGCGTCCTACGCGACGTACTCTTCAAGCTGACATCGCATGTATCAGGTGAAGGATTCGAGCAGGCCATTGCGACACTGCAAGAGCATGTGCTGCTGGTGGACGAGCAGATTATAGCTAAAACGGGGCGCCCGGCCACAACCGCGACGCTGACCAAAGTCAAGTCAGCAGCCGAAGTCATCACAAAACTGGGCGTGCCTAAAGACTTAACCGATGTGCTGACGCTGGTTGAAAAGGAAATCTATACACCTAAGCTGGACCGTTCCGCGCTGAAACTGGATCAACTCCTGGCAAGCTTGAACGCCGATGCGATCAGTATGATCGGTCAGCGTTACAGCTTCAACCTGTATGACTATTTTTCGCGTGTGGATACGCGCGCGCGGCTGGTGGGGCAGTTAGTGCAGCCAGAAGTTCCCGCTTTTGCCTGGGAACAGTTCGACACGGCCACGCGCAAGCTGATTAAATGGCTGTCAGCGCAGGGCGGCGCGGCCAGTATGCAGGCAGCGCGTGAGTATAGCGGCTATGATAATCCCACACTGGCGCGCTGCATCCGCCAGCTCGAAAACTACGCCATCGCCTTCGATACCTTCGTTGGACACGAACGCAGACTCTTTGTGCCACGCGAACTGCTGAAGAACCTGAAAAAAGCCGTCGAGCAAACAGAAATTGTGGAAGAAAACGAGCCTGCCGGGCTGATTGAAATTGATACTCCACCCGCGGTGACGCAGCAGCAAGGCCCGACCGCTCTGTACGATCTGGCAACCATCATAGGGGCCATGTACCAGCAGAACATTGAACCCACCCAGGGTGGTTATGTGCCAAAACGTCTTGCGAACAAGATGTTTCCCCTGCTCCAGGTCAAGCCGCGCATCTCCTCTGACTTTAGTGGCGTCGAGAACCTGACGCTCGATATGCTCTATAACACTGCCAGCGAATTGGGCCTGGTGAAGCTTTCGCATTCCTCCGGCGCTACCAAATCGCGCTACATCGAAGGCCCAGAGCTGAAAGAGTGGTCCCGTAAGAAGACAGAGGGCATGGTACGGCGACTGCTGGCGAACTGGCAGCACAGCACGCGCTGGATCGACATCGCGGGCGCGGACTATAACCCCTACGCCAACGATGCCTATTATCTCGACTATCAATCCGGGCGCAAGACTCTGGTTTCCCATCTACAGGCCTGCACCCCCGGACGCTGGTATACGCTCAAATCGCTGCTGCGCACGATAAAAGAGAGCGAGCCGTACACGCTGCGCCATAAGTACGCTTACACGGGAGTTGCAGGCATTCGCAATGCCAAGACCATCCTCGCCAGGTGGTACGCAGTGGACGGCGAAATTTTAAGCGGACTGATCGCTTCTTCTCTGTATGAAATGGGCATCGTTGCGCTGGGCTATGAGCAGGCCGATCCTCTCTCGGAGAAGAAGCCGGTCAACCCCGTCGCTTTCATGGTGACTGACCTCGGCGCGGCGGCGCTTGCTCCATTAGCGGATGAAACACAGGTGGAAGAAAGCAGCGGAGAGCAGAACCGCACCCTTATTGTGCAGCCCAATAGCGAACTACTGCTGCTGCAACCTGACTGGCCGACGCTCTTTAGCCTGTTGCCCTTCGCGCAGCTCAACCGGGCGGGCATGGTGAGCAGCCTGACACTGACGCGCGCTTCTTTCCTGCGCGCGTTATCGCAGGGCAAGAATATCGAGCAGCTTCAGAGCATTCTCTCGGAACACAGCCAGAAAGAAGTGCCGCAGAATGTCTCCTATAATCTCGCGGACTGGGTGCGCGCCTACAAAGAGGTGACGTTCTCGCAGGTCTATCTGATCGAGATACCCAGCGAGAACCTGGCAAATGAAATCGTCACTTCGGGGAAACTGGCATCATTTGGCCTGCGCAGGCTCGGCCCCTGCGTACTTGCCGCGAGCAACGACACCGACCTGCAAGCGCTGCGCCGCGCCTTCGAGAAAGAGGGCATCGTGGTGCATATCCTGGGCGATATTATCCTGCGCGACAAATACGCGGCCACGACTTCGTCACGTTGGAGATACTAGCTCTTACGACAGGTAGCGATGATCTGCATGGCTTGCTCGCGCGCGTCAAGCCTGATGAGGGTCAATACCTGGTGGAAGATAGCGTGATGCAGCAGGTTAGCGCGGAAATCCAGTTGCGGATCGCGCGGCGCGCCAGCCTCTTCGCTCTCCTCACCCAACAGGCTAAGGCGTTGTTCGATCTTGCGCAATTTCAGCACAAAAAAGGCCAGGCGCAATAGCTCAAAGCGCCGCTGCTGTTCCACTGTCTCCAGCGTACTGTCTGATGGGAACGAAGAAAAAGAAGGACGCACACTGGCAATAGCATTTTTCTTAATGGTCTCCTGGCTTGAACTGGGGGTCATGTGATTAATTCTCCTGCCGGTCTTACTCTGGCTCCATATGTATTGCGCTTGCGTCCTTACATTGCGTATTCAATTCTCTCTACCAGACATTCTACCAGCCAACCAGGGGCTAATCAGTGGAGATCAGGTAAGGATATGGTTGAGAATCAAACAGCCACCGTTAATGTTCTGCAACGGATGTAGGGACGCGATTTATCGCGTCCGCTTTGATATGATTGGCGGTTTACGTTGGCAAACACGGCTGGCGGACGCGATAAATCGCGTCCCTACATTGGTCCTGCCAGGGTATGGCGGATCAGCATCAGATGCGTCAGGGGGCCGAGTCCTCCGGGAACGGGGGTCAGGAATGAGGCAACCTCTTTGACGCCGGGGAAATCGATGTCGCCTACAATTTTGCCGTTGAGGGGATTGATGCCGGCGTCCAGCACGACGGCTCCGGGTTTGACCATCTCGGCAGTGATGCTGGCGGGTCGTCCAATGCTGACCACCAGGATATCGGCGCTGCGTGTGATGCTGGCGAGGTCCTGTGTGTGCGAATGGCAAATAGTTACGGTAGCGTCCTGGCGCATCAAGACAAGCGCGGTCGGCTTGCCGCCGATATTGCTGCGCCCGACCACCACGGCGTGGCGTCCGGCAACCGGAATACCCGCGTCCTGTAAGACGGTCAGGATGACATCGGCGGTCGAAGGGATGAAACTGGGAAAGCCGAGCAGCAGGTTGCCAGCATTGCGCGGCCCCAATCCATCAACATCCTTCTCAGGGCGCAGGACTTCTGTCACCACCTGTTGCTGGATATGCGAGGGGAGCGGCAGGAGCAGGGTCACGCCGTCGGTATGCGGATCATCGCTCAACGTGGCGACTTCGGCGCGTAATTCTTCTTCTTCGATCTCGAATGGATAGGCCAGGGTCGCGCAGCCCAGGCCGATGTTGCGACAGGCGCGCACCAGTTGCCTGCTGTAGACCTCGGCTGCTCCATCGTGTCCCACGATGATCTGCGCCAACCGCGCCGAACGATGCTGCTGCTGGCGAAACTGCCGCGCCTCGTTCTGCAACTCGGCTGTCATACGCGCCACAAGTGGCTTGCTGTCGAAGATGATAGCGGACATGGATTATTTTTCTCCTGAGCGCATTCTACCATCGTTTATCATATCACAAGAGGGCGTCTTGCCACCTGCGGTGGCCCAGTTCATTTGCTGAGTGAGATATGGTGTTGAGCAGCCTGCGGCTGCTCAACACCATATCTCACTCTAAACCCTGGCGAAGCGCCGCAGGCGCTGAGGAATTTAACAAGGTCAGAATCACGTCCACATGGGGGGTGAAATTGGCATCACGAGGCAAAATACGCTAAAATGGCTCAAAGGAGAGCATAGTCACATGTAGGGAATTGTTCCATCCGAACGGTGTGCCAATAGCCATTCGGTACCATATGCAAGGAAGAGAGTGAAATTTCATGGCAAATGACTGTTCATTTGATGTAGTATCGCAGTTTGACGAGCAGGAACTGGTGAACGCGCTCGATCAGACGCGGCGCGAGGTTTCGACCCGCTTCGACCTGAAGGATACCAAAACGGAGGTTGCTCACGCGAAGGAGTCGATCACGATTGTGACGGATAGCACGATGACGCTGAAAAGCGTGCGCGACATTCTCGAGACGAAGGCCATACGGCGCGGTCTATCACTGAAGATCTTTAAGCCGGGCAAGGAGGAGACGGCGTCGGGCGGCAAGGTGCGGCAGGTAATCGAGTTGCAGCAGGGCCTTTCACAGGAACTGGCGAAGGAGATCAGCAAGCACATCCGCGACACCTATCCGAAAGTGCGACCGCAGATTCAGGGCGATGCGGTGCGTGTAGTGGCTAAAAGCCGCGATGAATTGCAGGCAGTGATCGCTCTGCTGAAGCAGAAGGATTACCCGGTTGCGCTGCAATTTATCAATTATCGTGGATAATCCTTTTGAAGCGTGGAACAAGATGGAATGCTGTGAAACAATACGACTAATTCGGGAGAAGGTACTTTAGTACCAAAAACGCTGTCTCATAGCTCATGACCGTCTTTTTTGTAGTACCCTAATTTTAACTAGACTGATTCTGCCGGTTCTCCTGTCAGAAACAGGCGAGTTGCAACACTGTTTATTACCGAGGAAGAGTACCTTTCATGCCTGGGAACCGACAAACATTCAGCACGGCCATGAATGCTGCCGACCGCTATCGCTGGGATAGTCAGTGGCCGGAAGCCGCCAAAGAATACCAACGAGCATTAGCTGAGTTCCCAGACGACGCGGCGGCGCGCGGCGGTCTCGGTTTCTGCTACATGCAAACCAAGCAGTGGAAACAGGCGCTTGACGAATACGAGTTTATACTCCGGCATGACCCCAGCAACGTCATCGCGTTAAGCAAAACCGCCGAGTTGTATGTGATTTTGAGCAGGCGCGAGGATGCCTACCGGGCCTATTTGCACCTGGCGGAGTTGTATTCGCAGGCAGGGCAGGGTGCGCGAGCGGAGGCGACATGGCAAAAAGCGGTGCAGTTGTCACCGAATGAACCGCAGCCGCATGAAAGCCTGGCCACCTATTACGCGGGCAAAAAAGATTTTACCTTGATGGTTCAGGAGCGACTGGCTGCCGCTCAGGGCTATCTTTTACATAATGATAAAGCGGCGGCTCAGGCGCAATGTGAGGAAGTGCTGCGGGTGGATGGAGCCAATGCGCAGGCGAAACAACTGCTCGCTCAGTTGAATGGGCAGGCGCAGCCATCTGGTTCGCTCCCCCAGTTTCCTGGTGGGTCGTCAGGTGCGCTGGCACACAGCGGCAATCTGGCAACAGATATGGTTTCTATCAGCAATTTAAGCGGAGGTAATACTGGCATTATGGGTAATATGGGTAGCGCGGGCAACTTTAGCGGGGGAGGGAATCCCGGACCGGCCCTGGCGACAGGTATGACGGGAGGCGCATTGCCGCCAACTCCTCGAAAACGTATTACAGCCAGCCAGGTTACAGGCGTACTTCGGCAGGCTCAGAACTTTCAGACCCAGGGGCGTTTCCCTGATGCTATCGACCTCTGCGAGCAGATCATCGAGAGCGGTTTTGACCGTCCCGATGCTCGTTACTTTCTGGGATGGCTTTACCAGGAACAGAGGCGCTGGGATGATGCCATCCGGCAGTTCCAGACGCTCTTAAACGATCCCGACTACGCGCTTTCCTGCTATTACGCGCTGGGTCAGTGCTATCGCGCCAAGAACGATTTGCGCACCGCGACCATGCATTTTGACGAGGCGGTGGATCGCGTCAATCTCGACGCCTTGACTGCCGAAGAGTCCGACCAGCTGGTGCAGCTTTGCCAGGAAGCGGCTGAAGCGCATCGCCTGCTGGGCGAGCAGGAGCAGGCCCTGACGGTTTACAACGCGCTGCTCGGGTTCCTGCGCAGTCGCGGGTGGAATGATAAAGTGGCGCAGGTCGAGTTTATGCTCAAACAGGTGCAAAACACGCCACTGCCCCCGCAGCGCCCGGCGTCTACGCCACCGCCGCCTGTGCAGCAGGCCAACGCGACACGCATCCTGCCACCTGAACAGAACGGCATGGCACAACAGCCACCCCAACAGCCTCCGATACCCGCGCCCAACCAGGCCAACATGCTCGATGCCGCAACGATGGCGTATAACATGGGCGGTATGCCCCCGGCTCCTGGACAGCCGGCTGCGCCGCTGTCGCCAACCTCAAACAGCTCGTTAGGAGAACTGCCCGACTGGTTGACAGGCATTTTGAACGATAATGATAAGACGCAGATTGCCATGAAGCAGCCCGGGCAGCCAGCAGCACCCTCGCCAGCCATGAACCAGCCGACTATCGCGCAGCCAACCATGCCAGCCCCGGAGGCTTCTCCATCGTGGCTGACCGACGGAGCGAGCGCGACACGCATTATACCGCCAGAGCAGCAGCCGACACTTAGCGCGCCCCTGCCTCCGCCTCCCCAGGCACCGGCGGCATTTGAACAGACGGCGCCAGTGGTTCCACCACCTCCGCCCGTACCAGCGCCAGTTCCGGCAGAGCAGCCCGCTCCCGCGCAACCGACCGTTATCATGGCACCCACGCCAGCTGAGCCGGTCGCGCCTCCACCCGCTGCGCAGTCCGCTCCCGCGCCTGAACCTCTGTTTATGCCGGTAAATCCGACTGCAGAGCAAACGGCTAAAGTGGCCAGCGCTGAAGACTTGCTGGCCCAGATCGCGGGCAGCGCGAGCAACGAGGGCATCCTTAAAAATGTGTCCGATACACTGCTCGCCAGCACCTCTAATCTGCCGGATAACGTGCGGGTGCAGGTGGTGAAATCGATGCAGGATATCCAGCGCTATGTCGATCATGGTTTGTTGACTCCGGCTACCGAAGAATGTTTGAAGGTGATCGATATCGCGCCGCAGTACCTGGATATTCACCAGGTGCTATGCGAAATCTATGTGCGGCAGGGCAAGGTCGAGCAGGCTATCACCAAGTACGGCATCCTCATCGATACTTACGTGGTCAACGGTCGCATCGATGATGCCATTTCGACGTACCGGCGCGTCTTGCAACTGGAACCGAACAACCTGACCTACCGCGTGCGCCTGATTAACCTGCTGGCGACACGCGGCAGCAAAGAAGAGCTGCTGCGAGAGCGCAGCCTGGCGGCTGAGTCCTACCTGCGGCTGGGCTACATGGATCGTGCCCTGACCGAGCTTGAGCAAGCCTTACAGGACGCGCCGACCAGCGTACCGACTCGTTTGAACTATGCCCTGGCCCTGCAAAAGCTGGGACGCACGCAGCAGGCTGTGGCAGAGTACCAGCGCGTCTTGCAGGTTGATCCCTTCAATATTACCGCGCTGGTGCGCTGGCACATCGCTATGATTACCGGCGTTGGCGCAAATCGCGCCAATACGCTTGAGATCTTGAGCCGCATTCGCTGGCAGCTGCGCGGAGACGGCCAGAAGAACTACGAGACGGTGATGCGCGAGTATAACTCGGCAGCCGATACCTATCCCAATAACTTCGACGTGCGTTTCGCGCAGGGGCAGATTAACCAGCAGTCGGGCAACTACGACCTCGCCATCAATGCCTACCAGTTTGCCATACGCGATACCTCCTATGAAGTGCTGGCGCGCACCAGCGCCGCCCAGTGCCTGCTGGCGCAGGGCAAGCCGGAAGCGGCCATTCAACAGCTTGAAAACGCGCTGCAAAGTGTGCGCAGCAATTCGCGTGGGTCGATTGAGCCAACGGTATGGGCTGCGCGACCGCGCGAGCAGGGCGAAGAACACCAGGCCCCGGAGGTGGAAATCTCGCTCATGCTGGCGAAGGCCTACGGGCGCATCGGCAAGCAGGAACAGATGCAGGCCATCCTGCGCCAGATCAAGCAAACGACCACCTATACCGACGAGGTCACGTCGGCTCTGGCGGAAATCTCGGCCCGCCGGGGTGATATCGACAGCGCGTTAGAGGAATACACCGACCTGGTGCGTTCGTATCGCGACAAACGCCAGACGGACAACGCTCTGAGCGTGCTGGGCGAGATGACGCGCCTGGCCCCGGAAGACCCGCGCGCCCATGAAGAGCTGGCCGATATCTACATCGCTCGCGGTCTGCTCGAAGATGGTATGGCAGAGCTGCGACTGCTGGTTGACATCTACCTGCGGCAAAACCGGCTGGAAGAGGCCAGCGAGGTGTTGCAGCGTCTCGGCAATATCAATGCCGAAACCGGCAATAGCGACGACGCCTTTATGAACTTCCGCCGTGCCGCCGAACTGATGCCCGACAACATGGACCTGCTGCGCGAAGTGGTCAGCTTCTGCTGGCAAATTGGCCGCGCGCGTGAGGCGACCGAGTACCAGCAGACCATTGCGCGTCACTACTATGAGACCCGCCAGGTGAAAGAGTCGGTGGCCGCCCTGCAACAACTGATCGCCATTGATCGCAGCAATTTCGACGCCTACGACATGCTCGGCCAGACCTACCAGTCGGTAGGCGAGTACGAGCAGGCCAGCCGCGTCTACAAGAATCTTGCCAAAGCGAACCCCGGCGACACCACCGCCAAAGAGCGCCTGGCCGCGCTGCGAGAATTGCGCGCGCACATGGCGTAAAGATCGTCACCGCGCGCCTGGTCATACAAGCGATCATTCTCACACTTTGATAGTGGTCATATTGGAGGAGGGCATCATGGATGATCTGGCAAAAGATCATCCATGATCCTTTTTTCGACGCCATCCTGTTAAGCATCTACGTATGCCACATTCAAAATCTCCGTATTTACCCAGATGCTTTGCAAACCCATTCCGGCTATAATGAGAGTGTCAATTAGAGCGGGTAAAAGGCATACTCGTATAAAGCGCTGGCTTAGTCACAAAAGGAGGGGTTACCATGGAAAGCATTGGAAACGTGGAACGCGATCGAAGAACTGGAGTGCGCACCGATCGCATCCTTCCAGAAACCCGGTGGCTCTCGGCCATCATCATCCCTTTTTTACTGGCCGCATTTGGTGTCCTCTACCTGTTGCCTGAGCATACGGGGGAGTTATTTGCCTGGAATATCCAGCCCCGCATGACGGCCATGATGTTAGGAGAAGCTTATCTGGCAGGAGCCTACTTCTTCGTTCGGGCCGTTCTTTCACCCCGCTGGCACCGGGTCGCAGTGGGCTTCCTCCCCGTGACCACCTTCGCCACATTGATGGGGATCTCAACCATCCTGCACTGGGATCGCTTCAATCATAGCAGTGGCGCTTTCTGGACCTGGGTGGTTCTCTATTTCACCACGCCCTTCCTGGTCCCGCTAGTGTGGTGGCGCAACAGGAAGACGGACCCGGGCGCACTGGACACCTACGACCTGCTGGTGCCAGTATGGGTGCGGCGAGTCATTGGCATCCTGGGCGCGGGGGCGGTTCTCATCGGCCTCCTGTTCTTCCTGCAACCCGACTTTATGATCGGTGCCTGGCCATGGAAGCTCACCCTGCTGACGGCACGTGTGATGGGGACGATGTTTGCGCTCGCTGGAGCAGGCGCGATCTGTATCGCGCTCGATGCTCGCTGGAGCGCTGTGCGCATTGCCTTCCAAAGCCAGATGATCGCGCTGGTTCTGGTGGTGCTTGCTATCGTCTTCTCATGGAGCAACTTTCGTCAGGCGAATCCGCTCACCTGGGTCTTTGTCGCAGGGATGCTTTTCCTTCTGGTAGCCAGTCCCCTGTTCTATCTCTGGATGGAGAGAAACCGCAGGGTAGTGGCGACTGGCAGTACCGGCTGATAACGAATGCGAAAGAGGAAACTCTACACCACCTATGGAGGTGAGTTAGCCCCATTGGCAAGCGTCTCCAAATGTGAACGTCTTTTTAACGAGTGAGCGCGCCGAGCGCCAGGAGCAAGCCAGGATGACAACTACTGTATCCCCACCAGAAAAGTATAAACCTGTCCCTTTTATCAAAGGGAACCCGATCGTTGGGAACTTGCTGGAGTTCGTCAGAGATCGCCTGAGCTTGCTACAGCGCATGGCGGATCAAGGCGATGTGGTTGGCATGCGTTTTGGACGAATTCCTGCTATTCTGTTCAATCGGCCGGAGGATATCCAGAGCATTTTAGTCGAACACGCCTACGACTTTGATAAGGGTGATCTGATCCACCATGTTTTTCGTCCCCTTATCGGTGATAGCATTTTCAGCAGCGAAGGGGATTTCCACCACCAGCAGCGCGAGCTGATGGATCCTTCTTTCCAGCCCCATACGATCGCCAACTACGCTGAAAGTGCAGGGTTTTACGCGGAGCAGCTCCAGCAGACCTGGGCCGAGGGCGCGATCATCGATATCCATCAGCAGATGGGCAGCCTGTCCATGAGTATTTTCGGGAAAGTCCTCTTTGATGCTGATGCGTTGAGAGAAACCGACGACCTGGGCGCGGCGATCGCAATGATTCTTGAGTATGCCGCACGAGCCATTTCGCGCTTTCTCCCCATCCCCTATAACTGGCCCGTCCCTCTCCACCGCCGCACATATAAAGCCGTCGCGCTCATACGCAGCGACTTTCAGCGTTTTATCGACGAGCGGAGAGCGAAACCAGGCGAGCGCAACGACCTGCTCTCACTGCTGTTGCAAGCGCGTGATGAGAATGGCCAACCAATGAATAGCGAGCAGTTGATGACCGAATGCCAGAGCCTGTTTGCCGCTGGTCACGAAACCATGGTCACCGCACTGACCTGGAGTTGGTACTTGCTCTGCCAGCACCCGGAGATCTACACAAAGCTCCAGCAGGAAGTTGATCGTGCCCTTGAGGGCCGTACTCCCACCTATGCCGACCTGGTACGTCTGCCCTCTTGCCTGCAAGTTTTCAAGGAGAGCATGCGTATCTACCCGCCTGCTTTTGCCTTTTTCAGGCAGGCGCTCCATGATGTGGAGATCGACGGATATCTTGTTCCTAAAGGTCGCTTGGCCTTTATCGTCCCCTACACCTTGCATCGGCGCCCGGATTATTTTCCAGAGCCAGAGAAGTTCGATCCCGAACGGTTCACTCCCGAACGCGAGAAACAGCTTCCGCGCAATGCGTTTTTGCCCTTTGGGGCGGGTTCGCGTACCTGTATCGGCAAGCATTTCGCGCTCATGGAGGGCCCGCTGCTGCTTGCAACACTTGCCCAGCGCGTCACATTTCGTCTGCTTCCCGGCCAGCAAATTGTGGCCGATCCTGTCCGCCACCTGACCTTGCGCCCGAAAGGGGAGGTCAACGTAACCGTGACAAGAAGATAGCCCGAGTCTGGCACTTAAATTTGGGATTGGATAGGCGGGAATACTTCATCGATACGCTCATTCCTCATGATACAGGCGCATGGGGAGAATATCATGTCGTAAGCCGCGTTCGCTGGTTGTCGCAAACCATTGATGGACCACCTGTGTCATTAAGGGTGCCTCTTTTCTGTCCGTGTGTAATATGTGGCAGCAGAGCAATATAGTGCCATTGTATCTGATAGGATAAGGGGAGAGCCAGTAATGCAGGGCTAACATCCGTAAAGATCACAAATAAGCTGATTGATGTAGAACTCATCTTCTGGTTTGTAATGACTTCCGTTTTTCAGTGCAGCCAGAATAGCGCATACTGCCTGATTGATACTAGCGAGTATTGGCTCTTTAGGCAATATAAAAGGTAACTTTTTAATGTAATTAGCCGAGTTATTGGCCGAAGGGTTAATAGCTCTGAGCAGCTTAGTGCAGGTTGGGGAATTAAAGAATGCAAGCAGATAATATATCCACTCGGAATTATGAGGAAAAACACCTACTATTGATTGGTCAAAAAGTTTGTTTTCAATGAGCGCAGCGGTTACATAGGATGAAGAAACCATTGGTACACCGATGCCAGAGGTAAAATAGTAGCGCGAATTTTGGAATCTTGCTTTTTTATCTGTCTTATAAAACTCAACGGCCCCTGTACTCCAGTCAATGTACCACCTATCAGGTTTGAAGTATTTAACTGCTCCCCCTTTCATAATAGGAATAAAACTTGCTGGGTCGGCTATACCATGAAGTATATTGTCTATGGTTGAATAATCAGGGCAAATAAGCTCTTTAGCCAAAACAGGGTAATGTTGTCCATTCTTTACCTGCGATGAAATTGGCCGTAAAAACCTTCTATCGTTCCCTGAATACAGCCCTGTGACGCAATCAGCAATATCTCCTATCTTCTTGTCGCGGCAATCCAGACATTCCAGCACGACAGAGTCGGAGACAACGAAAGCATGATTGCTCGTATTGAAAATATGCTCCTGTTTCAAGGTATGCACTTTCAAGCTGCGGTATTTGGCCGTTTCCAGTTCTTCAACCTGTCTGAATCCTGTTAGTACACGAACCTGGTTTGCCAGACATTCTTCTGGTCTGTACGATTTTTCCAATGTGATGATTGACAGGTTGGCATAGCCGAAATTGATATTGGGGAAAAAGGAGGAAGGGAAGAGCGCAATTTCTTTGATCTTCGTATTTGTAAGTATAAATTTTCGTAGAAGGGTATGTGAATGAAGATGCAAAAAGGTATCGGGAACGATGAATACCAGCAGACCATGCTCTTTAAGAAGTTGGATACATCTGTAGAGAAAAAGAGCGTAGGTCTCTTTCACGTACATTTGCGGATAAAGCTTCTTCAAGTCTTTACGTTTATCGTAATCTTGCCACGCTCCATATGGTGGATTAGCGATGATTCTTTCAAAATAGCCGCCGCTATTTGCATACAGAGTGAGCATATCATCGGTGAGCGTATCACAATGGTTAATGGTTATGCGCCTGTCAATTGCATATTTTTTATTCAAGGCGGCAACGGCCTGCGTATCAAGTTCGAACGCTTCAACTGTAATATCCGAAATTTTCTCAATCAAGGCATCAATGAATACGCCATTGCCAGCACACGGTTCAAAAATGCGCATGCCATTCGTTACAGAAAGGCTCTCGACCATATATTTCACTAAGGCTTTCGATGTTGTGTAATATGGCTGGTATATGTCGTGCCTGGGTTTAGTTACCATATGAGATACTGCTCCAACTTGTTCAGTTCTATATGCTGTATCATTGCAGGTTGAAGATCGGCCTGCCAGTTCACGCTATTCTTGATCCACCATTGGAGATCAAAGCCTGAAAATTCTTTAATCCTGGTATAGGCTTCGCCCCCGCAATATGCCTCCCAAAGACCAGAATGCTTCAGTGTCTGAAAGTAATGATTATTCTTGTCTTCTTCTGCTCTAACAAGAAGAAGGCAACGATATCCCTCTTCCAGAATTTTGTAGGCCGTTGCAACAAGCAATAATCTATTGGTATTCCCTTTTTCATTCGATCCAAAACCGCTTTTAAAGTCTACCACATATTTATGATCCTCTGATACAAAATGTAAGTCGAGTTCTAACTGTATCTCGCCAGAGGTAACAAGTCCCCATACTTTATCATAATAGCCTTTTAACTCAACCTGTTGTTCTTTAGCAAGCGGCAATTGTTCAATATAGATATCAATTTCGTTCGTGAGCTTCTGTTTTACTTCTAAGAAAAGAGGTGGGATAAACAGGGTAGCATCACTAAGGGGAAATTCAAAACACAACTTGCAAAATGGTTCCCATAATTCGCCAACTCGACGAGAAAAGGCCATGAAATCGTAAGGCCAAACCTCGTTTCTCGATTCGAGCATTACAACATAGCTAACATAGGTTATCATGAGAGTGCATTGTAAAATTTCCTGGTTATGCCAATGTTCTCTCGCTGCATTTTGCGTTAACGCTTTGATTAAGGTACTTCGCGTTCCACTGATGGCCCTGTTTATTGCCGTAGCTTGCTCGTTCAGTTTCGCAGTCCCATACGTTCTTTTGATTTCTTCCAGGGATTCTGCTGCTCTACTTCTAAAGTAGCTCAACAATTCCGCTTTTCTGTGGCCCAGCGTTTTATCAAGAGCGATCATGATTTCGCCTCGACTTCTTCTTTCCTCATCTCCTCGATCTTCCTCCGCGCCCTTTCATCCTTCCTCCTTTTTACTTCCAACAATCGCATATATGCTCCATATACCAACGGCGAATAGACCAGGTCGTGCGTCTCCAAAAACATCATCGGATAGCCACCAAATCCTCGCTTAAACACATACACGCCCCACAATTCTTGTCCTTCTTCCAATACATCGGGGATGCCGCGGAAGTTGTAGTACCAGCAGCCGTGGG
>Ga0207416_1001371_pt1 | contig 33038 bp, 27 predicted proteins | sample PaiPotPPM11metaG_FD_184107 | JGI IMG/M metagenome (GOLD analysis project Ga0207416, IMG submission 184107) | Iron sulfur acid spring bacterial and archeal communities from Banff, Canada, to study Microbial Dark Matter (Phase II) - Paint Pots PPM... ...
TGTTGACTACCCAGTGTTCGTATGTGCTATAGTCCATTCTGGTCGATCCTTTCTCCTTCTTGCTTTTTGATGAGTATAGCAAGGTTCGACCTTCTTTTCACCTCTCTAGGACTTTTGAAAAGCCCTGACAAACAGTCCTACTCCTCTTGACAATCCCCCTCTTTGAGTGCTATTCTGTATTTGCAGTCTCACCTCGAGACTGCTAGCAATCAGCCTTGACAGGCGATGTATCATTGCGGCATATGCGAAATGCCGCGAAGGGTGCGCGGGAAAGCCATGACAGCACTCAGCGAACGCAAGCAGCACATTTTACGCGCGCTGGTCGAAGAATATATTCACACCGCGACGCCAGTGGCCTCTGAAACCCTGGTACGCAAATATCGTATCAATTATAGTTCGGCCACCGTGCGCCACGAACTGGCCGGGTTGGAAGAGGCGGGGCTGATCTACCAGCCGCATACGTCCGCCGGGCGCGTACCCACCGACCTGGGCTATCGCTATTTCGTCGAGCATCTGATGCGCGAGTCCGCGCTGTCGCTCGACGAGCAGCGGCTGATCCGCCACCAGTTCTACCAGGTGCAGGATCAACTGGATCAGTGGGTGCGCCTGACCGCTTCGGTGATGGCGCGTCTGCTGCACAGCGCCGCCGTCATGACGCCGCCGCACGCCATCGAGGGCCGTCTCAAGCATTTCGAGGTGCTTTCGGTGACGGAACTCTCGGCGCACCTGGTGCTGGTGCTGAAGGACGGCACGGTCAAACAGCAGCGTCTGCTGCTGGAGACGCCGTACCAGCAGGAAGAGTTGAGCGCGCTGGCCTTCCATCTCAACGAACTGTTCAAAGACAGAGATAGCAATGAAGTCGCGGACATCCTGCGGCAGCATGATTTTGCGCCGGAGGAGCGGCTGGTCGGCCAGACCATCGCGCGCATCCTGGAGCAGCACGGCGACTCGCTCGGCGATATCTTTTACCGCGAAGGCGTCGCCAACATCCTGGAACAGCCGGAATACAGCCGTATGGGGCCAGAGGAAGAGCGCGGCGAGCGCGTGCGCAAGGTGATCGAGGTGTTGGAGCAGAATCGCTTTTTACCCGTGCTGGCCTCGCAACTGCGGCAATCCGATGGCGTGCAGGTGATCATTGGCGGCGAGAACGAATGGGACTCTATGAAGGACGTCAGCTTCGTCGTCGCGCGCTACGGGCAAGAAGGCAAGATCGGCGGGCTGCTGGGCGTCATCGGCCCCACCCGTATGCAATACGGGCGCGCCATCGCCGTGGTGCGCTACATGACGCAAGTCATGAACGAGCTACTGGCTGAAGTGTACGGATTTGAGGAATCGTAAATCGTAAGAGGAGATCATATGGCGGATCAGGAAGAGCAGCAGGCGGAAGCTGCGCAAACACAGACTGAAGAGCGCACAACGCCGATTGAGCAGATTCGAGAGCTTAAGGTACGCATCGAGGCGCTGGAAAAAGAATTGGCCGGAGAGCGCGACAAAGCGACGGACTATATGAACCGCGCCATGCGCACGCAGGCCGAGATGTCCAATATGCGCAAGCGGATGCAGCAAGAGTTGTCGCTGGCGCTGCAAGAAACGTTGAAGTCGATGGTGTACGAGCAACTGGCCGTGCTGGACAGTTTTGACCGGGCCTTCACCTCGCTGCCCAAAGAGTTTACCCACTTCACCTGGGTCGAGGGTATGGGCCTGATCCAGAGCCAATTGTTCAGCATTCTGCACCGGGCAGGCGTCACGCCAATAGAGACCCTGGGCAGAAAGTACGATCCGCTCGAACACGAGGCCGTCGCCTACGAAGAGACGGCCAACGCTCCCGAAGATAGCGTCACATCGGAACTGCAGCGGGGCTACAAGCTGCAAGGCCAGGTCATCCGACCGGCGCTGGTCAAGATCGCGCGAGCGCCGCAGCCCGCGGCGAGCGGCGCGGGCGAAAACGCAGCCGAAGAAACCACGACTACTCGTGACGAAGAGATAGAAAACTAATAGTAAGTTATCAGGAGGCAACCGTGCCAAAAGTTATTGGTATTGATCTAGGAACAACCAACTCATGTGTAGCTGTCATGGAGGGCGGCGAACCCGTCGTCATCCCTAATGCCGAGGGAGCGCGCACCACTCCTTCTATTGTCGCCATCAACAAGAGCGGCGAGCGGTTGGTAGGCGAAGTGGCGAAACGCCAGGCCATCACCAACCCGGAAAATACCGTCTACTCCATCAAGCGTTTTATGGGACGCAAGTATGAAGATCCCGAAGTTGATCGCGACCGCCGCCTCGTCCCCTACAAAGTTGTGCGCGCCGCCAACGGCGACGCCTGGGTCGAGGTGCAGGGCAAGCAGTACAGCCCGCCCGAAATTTCAGCCATGATCTTACAGAAGCTGAAAGCCGACGCCGAAGCCTACCTGGGCGAGCGCGTGACGCAGGCCGTCATTACCGTTCCGGCCTACTTTAACGACGCGCAGCGCCAGGCAACCAGGGATGCGGGCCGCATCGCCGGCCTCGACGTGCTGCGCATCATCAACGAGCCGACGGCGGCCTCGCTGGCGTATGGCCTCGATAAGAAGAAAGAGGAGCGCATCGCTGTCTACGACCTGGGCGGCGGCACGTTCGACATCTCCATCCTCGAACTGGGCGACGGCGTCTTCGAGGTGAAAAGCACCAACGGCGACACTCACCTGGGCGGCGACGACTTCGATCAGCGCATCATCAACTGGATGGCCGATGAGTTCCGCCGCGAGCAGGGCATCGACCTGCGCCAGGATCGCATGGCCTTGCAACGCCTGAAAGAAGCGGCGGAGAAAGCCAAGAAAGAACTGTCCAGCTCGATGCAGACGGAGATCAACCTGCCCTTCATCACGGCGGACGCCAGCGGCCCCAAGCACCTGAACATGAGCCTGACCCGCTCGAAGCTGGAGCAACTGGTCGAGGATATGATCGAGAAAACGCGCGGCCCGGTCATCAAGGCGCTCGGCGACGCCGACGCGCGACCCGGCGACATTAACGAAGTCGTGCTGGTGGGCGGGCAGACCCGCATGCCAGCCGTACAGATATTGGTACGCCGCATCTTTGATCGCGAGCCAAACCGCGGCGTGAACCCGGACGAGGTCGTCGCCGTGGGCGCGGCCATCCAGGCCGGTGTGCTGACGGGCGACGTCAAGGATGTCCTCCTGCTGGACGTGACCCCGCTCTCGCTGGGCATAGAGACGATGGGCGGCGTCTTCACGCGCTTGATCGAGCGCAACACGACCATCCCGACGCAGAAAATGCAGGTCTTCTCGACAGCCAGCGACAACCAGCCCAGCGTTGAGATCAATGTCTTACAGGGCGAGCGCGAATTTGCCAAAGACAACCGCTCGCTGGGCAGTTTCATCCTGGACGGTATTCCACCCGCTCCGCGCGGCGTGCCGCAGATCGAAGTCACCTTCGATATCGATGCCAACGGCATCGTGAACGTTTCGGCGCGCGACAAGGGTACCAACCGCCAGCAGAAGATCACGATCATGGCGTCGAGCGGCCTGTCGAAGGACCAGATCGAGCGCATGGTGCGCGACGCTGAGATGCACGCCACCGAGGATAAGAAGCGCAAGGAAGAGGTCGAGGAGCGCAACCTCGCCGATAGCGCGGCCTATCGCGCCGAAAAGAGCATGGCCGACCTGGGCGACAAGATCACTTCGGAGCAGCGCAGCGAGCTGGAGGCGAAGATCGCCGATGTGCGCGCCGCTCTCTCCACCGACGACGTGGAGCGCATCAAGTCCGCGCGCGAGGCGTTGGAGCAGGCTTTCTACCACATCAGCGAGGCGATCTACCGCCAGAGCGGGGCTGACTACGCGCAGCCGGAGACGCCGAACGACGAGGGTAATAGCGGCAGCGGCAGCGGCGGCTCGCAGGACGACACTATCGAAGGCGAATATCGCGAAAGCATTTAAAGGGGTGTAAATTTTCCCTGCTGGTTTGATACGTCAAACCAGCAGGGAAAATTCACAACCGCACATGACGAAGGACCAGCGATGGCTACAGGCAAACGAGATTACTACGAGGTACTGGGGATATCGCGCAACGCGAGCGATGATGATATGAAAAAAGCCTATCGCCGCCTTGCCAAGCAGTATCATCCTGATACGAACAAGGAAACGGGGTCAGAAACTCGCTTCATTGAGATCAAAGAAGCATACGAGGTATTGAGCGATCCGCAGAAGCGCGAGATGTACGATCGCTATGGTCACGCTGGCCTGGGCAACAGCACGGGCGCAGGATTTGGCGATTTTAATAGTTTTGGCGGCTTTAGCAATCTCAACGATATCTTCGAGTCCATCTTCGCCGGCACTGGCCCAACGCAGCGGCGCGGCGGCACGCAGCGCGGGGCCGACATCCGCTACGAGCTGACTATCTCGTTTGAGGAGGCCGTCTTTGGCTGCCAGAAAGAGATAGAGTTGCCGCGCTGGGAGAGCTGCCAGGCGTGCAAAGGCTCAGGAGCGCAGCCTGGCACTTCGACGGCGCGCTGTTCGGCCTGTGGCGGAAGCGGTGAGATACGGCGCGTGCAGCAATCGATCTTCGGGCAATTCGTCAACGTCACCGTCTGCGAGCGCTGCCGCGGCGAGGGGCGCGTGATCACGACGCCCTGTGAGAAATGCCGGGGACAGGGCCGCGTGCGCAATATTCGCCGCGTCGTGGTCAATATCCCTGCCGGCGTCGATGACGGCATCAACGTGCGCGTAACCGGCGAAGGCGAAGTCAGCGCGCGCGGCGGCACGCCCGGCAACCTCTACGTGGTCTTGACGGTCAAGCCGCACCAGTTCTTCAAACGGCAGGGCAACGACCTGCTCTATGAGTTGCCCATTAGCGTTACCCAGGCCGCGCTGGGCGACGAGGTTGATGTGCCGACGATCGACGGTAAAAACGTGCCGCTCAAGGTTCCGCCCGGCACGCAGACCAACCGCTCGTTCCGCCTGAAAGGGCTGGGCGTGCCGGTCGTCCACAGCAGCGCGCGCGGAGACCAGCACGTGATCATCAAAATCGTGATCCCGACCAGCCTGACGGCGGAAGAGAAGCGCCTATACGAGGAGCTTGCACGCATCGAGCGCGAGAAGAGCGAGCAGAACGACAAAAACATCTTCCGCAATCTCTTCGAGAAAACGAAAGACGTATTCCAATAAACATTAGCGTAACAATCGTCCAGGCAGGTAGGGGCCGAGAACAGGATCACACAGCATTGCCCAATTCGATAGCAGGCTCTGTGAGCGTATCCTTCGCGGCGGGCGCGCCAAAATCCGCGACCACCGGCAGGTGATCGCTGGCCTCCGCGCCATCGACGCCACCGGCAGCGGTGACGACGCTGCACGCTGAGAGGTTCGCCGCCAGCTCAGGGCTGGCAAAGATGTAATCGATGCGCCCGGCTGGAGCTGCCGCCGGACAGGTAAAGCCGTTCGCTCCAGGATTCAGCGCGCGGAAACAATCGACGTAGCCCGCGCTGCGCAGCAGAGCGATGCTGCCGCGCGGCGCGTAGAGAGACGCCGCCCGGTCAAACACGGAACAGAGCAGCCTGCTGCGAGGGATGATACGCAACAGGGGATTGAACAGGCGCAGCGGCGCGGGAACCACAAAATCGAGGTTAGGGTGTCCCACCGCCGCGTCAGGAGCGCGCCTGTGCAGTTGATCCATGCGCACAAGGTATCCCAGGAGCGCGCTGGCCTGAAAGGGATCGCCGGGAGCCATACCATTAAAATCGCCCATTAGCAGGTGCGGTTCGCCGCGCTTCGGCGTCATGACGCGGATGAGTTCACGCGCTTCGCGACGGCGGATACGATCGCCTGCCCGCCCATCACTGAAAGACGCCGAGAGGTGCGTGACAAAGACGGTAATCTGTCTGCCGTCCGGCTCCTCAAGAGTCGCTTCCAGCACGGGCTTTGTCAATGCATCTGAACTACCACCATGGGACTGCCAGTTCACAATAGGCAGGCGGCTGAGCAGCGCGCTCTGCCAGTCGCGCGTGTGAACGGCGGCACCGCTCATCACAAATTGCATCTCCAGCCGCTGCGCCAGTTCCGCGACAACCTGCGGATCGGTTGCTTCCACTAAACCAACTACATCGGGGTCAACAGAGCGAATCATATGCTCGACCTGGTTGACGCGATGCGTCGCGCCCACCAGGATGTTATACGAGAGAATGCGAGTCATCGTTGCCGGTATCCTTCTTTAGTAGCTTTATAGCCTTGTCTGTGACGTTATTTTGAGACAAGCAGTTCCATTAATTACTATACTGACGAATACAAACGTGTGAATAGCACAACCGATGGTAATTATCTTACGGGTTTATGGAGGTCCTCACGTACTCCAGGGTTGACAACGCCCTGATCGTATGGTAACATTCCCATAGAGACTATACCCAACGTGAATATATTCACAACGGAAAAGGAGCAACGATGAGACAGGTACAACCTGACCCCGAGGCTATGTTGCCGCTTACCCCGGCAATGTTCAATATCCTGCTGGCCCTGGCGGATGGCGAACGACACGGCTACAGCATCATGCAGGAAATCGCGGCGCAGACGCGGGGGAAGCTGCGCATCGGGCCGACGACGCTGTACCGCTCAATCAAGCATATGTTGGAGGATGGGTTGATCGTCGAGGCGGACGAGCGGCCCGATCCGGCGCTGGACGACGAGCGACGCCGCTACTACCGCCTGACCGACCTGGGACAGCGTGTAGCCGTCGCGGAGGCGCAGCGCCTGGAGCAGACGCTTGCCGTCGCGCGCAGCAAGCCGCTCTTGCGCAGCCTCGCGCCGGTCGCACCGGAGAAGGGAGCCTGATTATGCCATCGACGTCACCGGCGCGGCCTAAGATCATCGGCGCGTCCGTCCTGCTCTATCGCTGGCTGCTCTCTCTGGGGCCGGGCGCGTTTCGCCGCGACTACACCAGACCGGCGCTGCAAGATTTCCGTCAATGCCTCGTTGACGCCTACGGGAAACGCGGCTCTTTCGGCGTTATCGCGCTCTGGCCGCTGCTGTTTGGAGAAGCTATGGTGGGATTACTGACCGAATATATCACCGAAATCTTTGGGAGAAAACGACCCATGCTCCCAACCATACGCCGCTCAATGATCGCCGCCTTCTGGGCGTTTATCCTCTTTAGTATCGCCATTATCGCGCTGGGGAGGACCACCGATCCGAGCGCCCCGTTCGATGCCGTCGGACGCAGCCACCCGGCGATCGGCATCGCTTACAGCATTATCGTTTATAGCTGGGAGATCGCGCTGCTGGCAATCGTGTTGGGCGGCCTACCTATCCTGTTCGTCGCATTGAAACGAGCCATTCCCGGCGGGCCGCTAAAGGCGTTGAAGCTGTTCGTCATCAAACCGCGGCAGGCATTGCTACTGCTTGGCGTGTCTTTCCTGATCACTGTCTGTTTCCTGATTTTTCTGCTGGGAACAGAGGCCATCTCCGGCCTGCCATCATGCACTGCCTCCAATGGCTGCATAGTTGGGCAGCCATTGCTCCTAATCGTCGGCGGGTTCGCGGCCATCGTTGTTGGAACAACGCTCTTCATCTTTGTGATCCTGGCAATCACCGCCTCGCTCTCGGGGGCAGTGCTGCGCTCTGAATTTGGCGCGGGTATGCTGCGCTTCGCCCTCGTGCCTATCGCCGTCCTCGCCCTGGTGATGGCTGCCGCGACGCTGGCGGCGACGTTCTGGGTGATTGGGCTATGGATCGTCGCGCCGCAGTTCGCCGCGAGCAACGCTGGACTGGGCAACGGGCAAATTGCATGGGTCATTGCCATCATCGGGGCAATGGCGCTGTCAACGCTGGTAACGGTAAGCGCGCTTGGGAGCGGGTTGAAAGCCAGCCGACTTCCCACGGCGCAGCAGAATTGAGGCGACTTGCCCTGGCTAAGTCAATTTTACATAATATTTACAAAACGATCACAAAGCCTTGACATTTGGCGTTTTATCAAGCACAATGAAGAAAAGCCAACTCAGCTATCGTCTCTGTGACGCGCGAACTAGTCTCAATAGTTCCTTCGCGTGAGAGATTTTTGTTCCTCTGAACGTATATCTGATAATGAGGAGGCGAGGCAGCACCGATCTGTTAAGGAGCAACCATGGTGCGACAAGACTGGTCCGATGACGACCTTGCGCGTGGTCTGTTTGAACAAAACCCAGAGGCATTAGAAACGCTCATTTCCCGCTATTCTCGTGAACTTTTTTATTTTATTCGATTGGTGTTAGACGGGGTCGGCGTAGCGCAGGACGTGGAAGAGTGTGTCAACGATCTCTTTGTCGTTGCCTGGCAAGAGATCAACTCCTTCGACCACGAACGCGGCACGCTGCGGACGTGGCTCACCATGCGAGCCAAGTACATTGCCCTGGATCGCCGCCGCCAACTGTGCCGCCGCCAGACGCACACGACGCAGTTGGCCGACGAGACGCGCCAATGGACGACGGCAGAATATATCAGGGGATGGACAGCCTCCGGTCGCACCGGCTACGACAATGACGGTCGAGCCTCGCTGCCACCGCATCCAGAGGCTAGCATGGAACACCTCATCGAACAAAACGAGAGGCGCGAAGAACTGCGCCTCGCCTTGGCGACGCTGCCTGAGCTTGACCGCTATCTCATTTATGCGCGCTACTGTAAATTCGCCAGTACCGAGGAACTGGCGGCAAAGACGGGACTGAGCCGTCATGCCGTGGATACCCGGCTCTGGCGAGCGCGGAAAAGCTTACGTGAGACGCTCAAGGAGCATTCGCATGAGTACGAGCGAATTTGAGGAACAACACGATTTCGAGGAAGAGGATATGATCCCCTGCGCTGGTGGTGATCGCGCGCTTCCCGACGATTTCAGCAGCGAAGATAAAGCTTTCGCCCAGGAGCTAGGGACGCTGTTTTCGCCGCAAGACGAGGAACTGCCGCCGTATTATGCGCAAACGCTCCTGGCAGCGGAAGATCTGCGCTTCCAGCCGCTTGAGTACGGCTTCGAACACCGGACGCGCGCGCGCGTCTTCCGCCGTCTCAAATTGCGCCACCAGCTCGTGCAGCGTGAGCGAGCTACCTTCAGGTCGGTAATGACCAGCATCCCGACGCGCCGCTCTCTGACCATTGTGGCAGTGTTCCTCGTAGTCTTGTGCTTGACTGTGGTTTTCACCGCTCCTTCGTTTGCTTCGGGCATGGAGATTTTGCTGAAGGGAGGACGCACCGGCGTTCTGCAAACGCGGAGTTATCCGAAGGTGAAGTCAATTAATACACAGGCCGATGAACGTTCACCATTACAGATAAGCCTTTCGGCGGCTGAACAACAATTGGATGCCTGGTCTATCTACTGGCCGCAATTCGTACCTAACCATTATCTGTTATCCAATGTCTACCTGTATCAGGAAACGCACCAGAAATGGGTCGATGGCTCATTTATCGAGCTGGATTATACGCTGAGCGGACTCACGCCCAAAGGAACGGGCCAGCTCGTCATACGCGAATTCAAGCTGATGCCTGATGATAAGGTGCTGCTGGTCGTTAAAAATGGAGCGGCGCAGCCGATTAACATCGATCAAAATGGTCTGGCCCAGGAAATCTACGTCGATGGTCAGTGGGTAACGGATAATACACGCAACCAGGTCTATCCTACCTGGCAATATGGTCAGCGCAGCGAGCTGATCTACCAGCGCAACGGCATCGTTTTCTGGATCGTGGGCGATCAGCGCGACGGCCTCAACGAGCCAGTTCTGGACGCGATTGCCTCATCATTAAAGCCTCTGTCCACAAGCCGGGTCATGCACATCGGTATGGGTATGGGTCTGATGAGCATAGGCATGGATAATAATCTGAACATGGTAACAAAGCGCTGGGGCGAGGTCAACGGACCGTTTGCCGACGACGTCGTCGCGGTCTATCCCTATGGCAGCCTGACGCCGTATTTGAGCCCGGTCGGCAGCGGGCAATCATCGCAAAGCAAGGTCGTACCAGCGCTGATGCTGGGTGGTCCCCATGCTCCTGGCCCGTGATGAGCACATCTTGACAAAACTTCAACCATTGGCTACAATTTTCATAGGATATACCAATTCACGATATACCCCTCTGCATCTGTATCGTTGTGAACAGCATTAACTCCGGATTGCATGAAACAGATGAAACGACACAACTACACAAATGGGCTTCTGCACACGCCACCCCACGGCGCACGTCCCCTTTTTTGCTCTTCGACCCACGCTCCTGGCCGTTAACACTTCATCCATTCAAACAGTGATCATCTGGAGACACGCTATTCCCTGTCTCCCGGACAGGATGTTCCGGCAAAGGGGCTACCGTTCTTTGCCTTCCTCATCTTTATGATCACTTTGCCCGGCAATTTCTACTCTTTATCATTCGGATAGCTGCTGGTTTTTTTGAATCCATCGCTTAATCCGACTGATAGGTGCTATCCCATTTGCACGCGCGGATTGCCCCTTGATCCGCCAGTATTCGTATTATTTTTTCCAGGCCAGGAGCAATCAACATGAACAAAGACAGGGACATCAACAAAGATACGCGGACTGTTCTCAGCAAGCGCATCTCCGACGGGCGCATACTGCAACACATGATACGCGCGCTCTCCATCACGCTCGACGCGCCGCGAGAAAGCGCGGAGCAGCGGCCAGGGCAACCGCAAGCACGACCGGAGCAGCCAGGGCAACCGCAAGGGATTGCCCTTGATCTTGCTCCCGGCAAACTCGCCCTATACGAAGCACCTGTGCGGGCCGATCCGTATAGCGATTGCCCTGGCCTGTTTTTTTTCGCGCGCGAGCGGCGGGGGCGCACGCATCGCATTGTGATTTATCACGCGGGCGATCTCTCGCTCGGCCACGATCTGCCTTTCGTGGGTTTCATCAGCGGCAGGCGCAGAACGGCGCTGCCCGCTATCGGCAGCGAAATCGAGCAACTTGACCGGCAACTGGTCGCGGAACTGGCGAACGCGCCCGCCGTTTTGAGCTATTCCTCGCTGCAACTGCACAGCGGCAATTGGTACAACCTGGCGATCTTTCGCGACGCCGGGGGAAAAACGATCTTCCATCGCATGGACACGCATACCTATGCCGCCCACGAGATCGCTCCGCGCTACTACGATTGGATACGCTTGCATCATGGTATCATAGTAGGGACGCTGGCGGATGGGGTCTTGCACTTGCAGTACACGCGCCACATCACCTTTGACGAGCAGTACGCGCCAACGATGCGCCTCATCATTCACCAGCTTGAAGAAGGGAAAGAAGGCGAGGAACATGCGAGATAACCTGTACGATCTGGTGATCGCTGGCGGCGGCGTGATGGGACTCTGCACAGCCTGGTACGCCTCACACTTCACTGACAATATCGCTGTTCTGGAAAAATCGACCATCGGCAACCCCAAAACGGCCTCGTTTGGCTATACGCGCTCGATCAGGAACGACTACCTCGACCCGCTCTACGCGCGCCTGGCCTACGAAGCGCGCCGCCTGTGGCTCGCGCTGCAAGAGCGCGCGGAGGAGCCATTCCTGTTCGAGTGCGGCTGCCTGAACATCGCCAAAACCAGCATCACACCCGACCTCGACGCGACCTACGCCGCGCAGAGCTACCGCAATTTGGCCGCCTTGCACTTCAAAACGGAGACGTTCACGCGCGACGAGTTGCATGGGCGTTTCCCGCAGTTCGACGCCGACATGGGGCGGCTGGACGTCGAGGCCGGTTTTCTCTATCTGCCCGCGATCACGCGCATGCTGCTCAACGCACTGCGCGAACGGCATGTGGTTATTCACGAAAACGTGGAAGCTCTGGCCGTCGAGCGGCGCGGCGGGAGCCATGAATCGCGCACTTACGCGATTCACAGCAGCGGCGGGGATTTTATGACGCGGGCGCTGGTAATCACCGCCGGATTGGGTACAAACGATCTGCTCAGGCGCGTCGAGGGCTGCGCCGTCTCGTTCCCGCTCTCGCCGGATCGGCCCAGCCAGTGCAAATATTTTATACCCCCGGCAGAGCAACAAGAACAATTCACGCCGCGGGCGCTGCCCGTTTTCGCCTACCTCGATGCCGGCATTTACGGTCATCCTATGGCTATAGGCAAGACGCTCGGCGTCAAGATCGGCTTCTACAACCCGCCCGACGTCAAAAAACTGAACACCCAGATTCGCGACGTGCATAGCTTCGTTGAGGAGTGCATGCCGTCGCTGCGCGACGCCCAGGCCATCGACGTGACGGATGTCGATCAGTGTTATTATGACCTCGTCGGCGACGACAATTTCATCCTCGGCAACCTGCCCGGCTGCCCTGGCGTCTACGTGGGCGTGGGATGGCGCGGCACAGGCTACAAATACGCCCCCTGGGTGGGCCAGACGTTGATGCAACTGGCGCTGCACGGGGAAACCATCTACGATATTCGCCGTTTCGCGCCGGAACGGTTCGTCTCGCAGGCACAATGACGAATAATAACAAAAAGGAGTTTTACTTTGACCAGAAGCACCAGCGGCATCCTGGATCGCCTGCAAGCGGGCGTCGTGCAGGGCGCGGAAGGCTACGTGTTTGAATTGGAGCGGCGCGGCTACATCAAGGCCGGGCCATACGTGCCGGAAGTCGTGCTGGATTTTCCAGAGGCGGTCAAAGAACTGCACCGCGAGTTCTTGCGCGCGGGCAGCGACGTGATGGTCGCCCTGACCTACTACGCCCACCGCGAGAAGCTCAGGGACGTGGGCCGCGAAAACGACCTGGAGGCGATGAACCGGCAGGCGGTGCGCCTCGCCAACGAAGTGGCGCGGGAAGGCGACGCGTTGGTAGCCGGCAATATTTGCAACACCTGGGCGTATGATCCCGACAACGCGCAAGAGACGTCGCGCGTCGTGCGCGCCATGTACGAGGAGCAGTTGACATGGGCCGTCGAGGAGGGCATCGACTTCGTGATCTCCGAAACCAACGATTACCTGGGCGAGGCGTTGATCGCGCTGGACGTGATCAAACAGCTCAAGCTGCCCGCGATGATCACGCTGGCTTCCGTGCAGCCCGCGCGGACGCGCGACGGCTATGATTACGTGGAAGCCTGCAAAATTCTGGCCGACCACGGCGCGGACATCGTGGGACTCAACTGCGACCGCGGGCCGGAGACGATGCTGCCGCTTGTCGAGCGCATTCGCGCCGCCGTCGATTGCTACGTGGCCGCGCAGCCCGTACCGTACAAGACGAACGCGCTGCACCTCACCTTCGAGTCCCTGCTCACCGCCAATGGCGCGCAGGCGTTCCCCATCGCGCTCGAGCCGTTTCTGTGCAATCGCTTCGAGATGGCCGCCTTCGCTCGCCGGGTGCGGGCGCTGGGCGTCAACTACATCGGCATCTGCTGCGGCGGCGCGCCCCACTACGTCCGTGCCATGGCCGAGGCGCTGGGCAAGACCGTCCCCGCCAGCAAATATTCTCCAGCTATGGAGTTGCACCCAATGCTGGGCGCGCACGTCGATGAGAAAGATCAGGTATTTCTGACAGATTGGAAAGCGTAATATCTCTCGCTTCTCAAGCTGAACTATGGTATTATATATGGCAAAACATGTATGGGGGTACATGAATATGCCAAAACGCAAACGCAAGAGTTCAGTGCAACCACTTGAGCAAGGCCAGCCCTATGACAACGTCTTGAAATCCTTGTTTGAGGGCCAGGAACGGCAAATGATCGCTTATTTCCTGGTGGGAGCCGAGTACGTGGAAACGTTGAATATCGAGGTTCTGAGAACGTCGCTGCGCGTTGACCAGGTCTACAAAATTCGGCTTGACGACGAGACCAACGTGCTTGATCTGGAGTTTCAGGCCAGCGGCGAAACGGATGATGCCGAACGCCTGTTGGAATATCATGCCTATTTTCATCGCAAGTATAAGTGTCCAGTGATCTCGGTCATCGTCTATCCCTTTCCGACCACGGTCGCCATCTCGCCGCTACGCGAAATGAGACGAGGTCGGGAAGTTCTGGTCTTCCATTTTCAGACGATCAAACTCTGGGAATGGAACGCCGAAGACTTTGTGCGTACCCACGCTGTGCCGATGTATGCACTGCTACCCACAATGGCAGGGGCGAATGCGGGAATGCTTCACAAAGCCCTTGACGAAATGGTAGAATATTATCAAGGCAGTGATATCAAGTTAGCCAGAGAAATCCGCTGGTTGGGTATTATGCTGCGACGAGCGAAGATCATGCCCATTGCAGACAAGCAAGAGATCGAGGAGCGATTGACCATGTTTGACGACTTGATGGAACGCGATCCGAAAATGCGCAAGATTCGCGCCGAAAGCGAAGCGCGCGGAAGAGCAGAAGGTGAAGCACTCGGCAAAGCAGAAGGTGAAGCACTCGGCAAAGCAGAAGGCTTGCAAGAAGCGGTAGTAACCATCGTCGAGGGGCGCTATCCGCCGCTGGCCGATCTGGCGCGGCAGAAGGTACGCCGCATAACTACGCCTGACGCACTGAGCATCATCCTAAAGAGCCTGGCGGCGGCCCCTGACGAAAACGCTGCCCGCACGTTGCTGGAACTGCTGGTTGCGTAAACCACGTGTCAACTCAGATAAAAATGTTACCGAACGAGCCTTTTTGGGAACCATTGACACAACGACCGTGTTGCTGGTATTATTAACATGGAAACATTTATACAAAGTCTGACCCGCGTTGAACGAGAGTAGTACGAACGCGACGCCTGACAGCGATCCGGAACAGAGTGAGAGTTCGGACTGGGCAGATCGCATTCAGAACGCATTCGCGAGCGGCTGGCCGAAGAAAGCCGGAAGCGGCAAGTAGGATCAGGTGGGTGGTTCCCACGCAGCAAATAACCCGGAAAAGTGGTCTTTCTCCCCTCGCTACAGCGCGGTAGCCTGGGCTTGCCGATGGCTGGCGCATCTCTCCTGAGATCGAAAGACAATTAGGGTGGCACCACGGGCGTAACGCAGCATATGTAGAGACATCCCTTGTGGGTGTTGTGCGATTACTCTCGTCCCTTCTTCAAATGTCAATGGAAGGGGCGGGATTTTTTTATGCCTCGTCTCTTCCACAGTTGTCGTCCCCGGCCACATACGACCGGCACATTGAGGAGGAGTCCATGCAGGCACACCTGAGCAAAATTACCTCTATCGCCGCCAGATTGAATCTGCCGTCGAGCGTCGCCATCAGCGAAACGATCATCCCGACCGAAGGCGCGGTTATCCTCGTCGAGGCGCTGGCCGACGAGGGCAAGAACAACACCCTTGAATTCGCCAATGGCCGCGTCGGCCATCTCGTGCAAGGCGATATCATCCCCGCCGTGCTGGGCAAGCGGCGCGCGCTGCGCGAGTACAGCGGCGACATCCCCAAAGCAGTCGCACCCGGCGATATCCTGTATCTCCTGTGCGAGAGCGGGCTGGTCGGCGAAATTCGCGGGCTGAACGCCGCCTGGGGCATTCCCATGCAAGTGAAGGTGCTGGGCAGCATCATTGATCCCATCACTGGTGAACAACTCAACATCAAAGATGCCGCCATTGCGCGCAAGCACAGCCTGCCGGAGAGCGCGCCCATCGTCGGCGTGGTCGGTACGTGCATGAATATCGGCAAGACCACGACGATCCGCAAACTGATCAAGCATTTTAAGGGACAGGGCTTGAAAGTGGCCGCCGCCAAACTAACCGGCGTTGCCTCGATCCACGACATCAACCTGATCCGCGATGCCGGAGCGTATCCCGTGCTGGGCTTCCACGACGGCGGCCTGCCCTCGACCTGTGGCGATGCCGACAGCGTGGTCGAGACCGCGCTGGGCGTGCTGCACGAACTGAACCAATCCAACCCCGACCTGATCTTCGTCGAGTTCGGCGATGGCATCCTCGGCGAATACAATGTCGAACACCTGCTGCGCCACCCCGATATCCAGCAGCACATCTGCGCCTTCATCGTCGGCGCGCCCGACTTCGTCGCCGCCTGGGGCGCGCGCGAGATCATGCGCGAGCATGGCCTGCCGATCACGCTGATCACCGGCCCCGTCGCCAACAACGATACCGGCACGCAATACGTCGAGCGCAACCTGCACCTGCCCGCCGAGAGCAACCAGCATGCCATGCCGAAGACGATCCGGCTCGTCGAGGAAAGCCTCAGCAAGATGCGCGTATTGGCCGTGGCCTGATCCCTGGGGGCGGACGTTTCTGTCGTCAGGACAACCGCGATTAGCCAGGGCAAGGGCAACCACAGCCAGGGCAAGGGCAACCACAGCCAGGGCAAGGGTAAGCCTTGCCCCTACCCTATACGACGCATCTCCACAGGCCGATCCGTGTATGGCGAGCTTGCTGGGGGCAAGATCAAGGGGCGACCCTTGCGGTCGCCCTGGCACAATCAACCAGACGGTAAAGGACAATAATCGTATGAACAAACAGAAACGCGATTTTCTGAACACGGCGGATTTCACGCCGGAGGAAATCGCGCAGATGATCGAACTCGCGCTTGATCTCAAGCAGGGCAAGGCGCGGAAGAGCCTCGCGGGCAAGATGCTGGCAACGCTCTTCTTCAATCCTTCCGTGCGGACGCGCGTCTCGTTCGCGGCGGCGATGTTCAAACTGGGCGGCCTCGCGCTCGACATCAGCGCCCAGGACGCCTGGGCTTTCGAGTTTCGCGACGGCGCGATCATGGACGGCGCAACGATTGAGCATGTGAAAGAGGCCGCGCCCGTTCTCTCCCGCTACTGCGACGCCCTCGCCATCCGCTGCAGCGAGTTGGTGACGAAATCAGCCGAGAGCGCGAAAGTCGGCGCGTGGGCCGAGGCGAAGCAGGATCGCATTCTCAACAGCTTCGCCAGATATGCCACCGTGCCGGTGATCAACATGGAGTCGAACGTCTACCACCCCTGCCAGGGATTAGGCGACGCCGTCACGATCAAAGAGAAACTGGGCGAGACGCGCGGCAAAAAATACGTGCTGGCGTGGGCCTATCACCCCAAAGCCTTGCCGATGGCAACGCCCAATTCGCAGATGCTGGCTGCCTGCGACCTGGGCATGGACGTCGTCGTTACCCACCCGCGGGGCTGGGAACTTGACCCCGGCATCGTGGGTCTGGCAAGCCGCCGCGCGCGGCAGAGCGGCGGCTCGCTGACGGTATCCTATGACCGCGACGCGGCCTTTGACGGCGCGGACGTGATCTGCGCCAAAAGTTGGGGCGCGCTGGCCTGGTACGGTCAGTGGGACGAGGAGAAGCAGGCCAGGGCCAATTTCAAAAACTGGATGCTCAGCGCTGCTGACTTCCAGCATAGCAACGACGCGCTTTTCATGCACTGCCTGCCCGTGCGGCGCAACGTCGAGGTCGGCGACGACGTGCTGGACAGCCCCCGCTCGGTCGTCATAGACGAGGCGGAGAACCGCATGTGGGCGCAGATGGCGCTGCTGGCAACGCTGCTGGGATAGTATTTCAGTAACGAACGTTCAAAGCCAATTTCCGCAGAAATTGGCTTTGAACGTTCGTTACTGAAATCATGTGATAAAATGGGTAACAGGTTGATCTATCTCAATTGCAATGCCAGCGGAGCCGATAATGCCAAACACCTTTGCCGATATATACACGTCGTTGCTCAAAAACGAAATCTTCCTTGAAAAAGCGCGGGAGAACCTGGCGCAAGGGGCGGACGCGCTGACGTGCGCGCTGGAATATGCCGATAGCGGCAAACCCGACTTCGCCCTCGCCTACCTGATATTGACGGAACTAAGCGATAACGAGAAGCGCGAAATCCTGGCCGTGTCCTTTGATCGGCGCGCCGAACATTCCGAGGAAAAAGCCGAACAATTCGATGAGCAGTTTCATCGCCCTTTTCCATTGATTAAGCTGGAAGCGCAGAAAGATCGCCTGGCGGCGCAGCAGATTCGCCAGGGCAAGCGCGTGCGCCGCGAGAGTATGCCGCTCAAGATCGTGAACATGAATTAACGGCATAGGCCAATTTTATGCGGACGGTTGGCTTCCAACGTCACGAGAGGAAGCTACATCAGTCCATGCCGGTCGCAGGCCGAAGTAGAGAACATCAGGATCGATGTCGGCGCCATTGGGCCAGGCAATTGTTCCCCCTTCAACGCGCATCTCACGGAAAATTTCCGTATCGCCGCGAATCTTCTCAAAGATCGGACCTTGCAGGTATGGTTCCAGATCAATTTCTCGCCGCGAACCATCCGTAAAAAGAATTTCAGCCCTGAACTTCTGCAACGGCCTGACCGCTTTGATTCTTATTAATTGACTCATCGAACACCTCTCTTATACAGTAGGGGCGTGGGCTTGCCCCGCCCAATAGGCGTCAAGTTAAGGGTCGCTCGCGCGGTATCGACGGCATACGAGAACGGGTTGGCGCATGGAGGGCAGGGCGATGGCAAGCATCGCCCTACCCTCATGCCGCAGCGCCTTAACTTGACGCTTATTGGGCGTAAGCTCTGCCCCACCCTGATGAGCAATACAACAATGCGCGATTTTTGGGCGGGGCAGAGCTTACGCCCCTACGGATCAGGAACGCAAGAGCCAAATTGTGAATTATTACCTATTCACTTCGTATTTCTCATGGTATCCTTGATAATGGGAATTATAGCATCGTGGATGCGATTTGGGCGCAATGAATTGTGTCCCTACATATAAAATACCGTATTACGCAATAGACTAGAATAACGATAAAACGGGGTATGATCATGATACGGCGCTGCCTTAATCCGCGCACACCGCATAAGAATGCCAGTATACCGCTACCAGTCCTTACTGCCGCCGATATGTCGGGCGCGGCGACGTTACCGATGAACGAAACGCGGGCTGAGAGTAGAGATGAAGGCGCTGAACAACCTGCCGCGACGGCAGCGGAAACTGAGCAAGTAACCTGCCAATTTTGTAAATATTTACTCGAAGATGCGCGGTTGGGCGATTGCCGCGTGACGCGCTGGATCGGTTCCGGCACGTTCGGCGATGTGTATGAAGCGGAGCAAGCGCCGCCGTTGAGTCGCACAGTCGCCATAAAAGTGATGTCTAGCGAACACGTGGCCGATGGCGAAGGAGCGGAACTCTTCGAGCGCGAGGCGCGCATGATCGCGGCTCTGGATCACCCGCATATTTTGCCGGTGCTGCGCGTCGGCAGCATCGCCGAAGGTCGCCCGTACCTGGTGATGAAATTCGCCGCGCACGGCTCGCTACAAAAATTCTGCCAGTCCACCATGCCCGCGCTTTCGGCTCTTTCTACGGTGCTGACTCCGCCAACCACGACCGGGTCAGCAGCTCAGCCCGCTCTTTCTCAACAGGACGACGCGGAAAGCCGTCCTGAAGCCGCCGCCGACACGTCTTCACCTGACGAAAGCGCGGAAGCCAGCACGGCGACACAGCCGCTGGCAGAAGACGAGCCAGCGATGGCAGCGCCAACGGACGAGCAGAAAAGGGAGCAAGCATCCGCCATCCCCACTCAGGCCGCGATCCCTGCATCAAACGCGAGCGCGCCCCTGACGCCGCAGCAACTATTGCCTTATCTTGAAGCTGCCGCCGAGGCGCTGCAATATGCCCACGATCACAGCATTGTGCATCTCGATGTGAAACCGGCCAACTTGCTGCTGGATGGAAATGATCGCCTGCTGCTGGCCGATTTCAGCGTCTCGGCGCTGCTCGAAGACTATACCCACGCCTCGCTGCACGGCTATGTCGGCACACCGCTCTATACCGCGCCGGAACAATGGTTGGAGCAGCCGCGACCGGCCAGCGACCAGTACGCGCTGGCCGTCACGAGCTACCAGTTGCTCACGGGCCGCCCGCCCTTTAGCGGCAACCTCTACTCGATCATGCACGGGCATATCCAGGCGGAGCCGCCGCCGCCGCGCCAGTTCCAGCCGCTCATCCCCGTCGAGGTCGAGGCGGTGATCTTGCGCGCACTGGCAAAAGATCCGGCCGATCGCTACCAGGACATGCGCGCTTTCGCCGGGGCATATCGCGAAGCACTGGAGCTTTCAGCCGGCGCGCAGACCGATGTTCATGATCAACGTTCCATTACCGCCGCGCTCACCGGGCAGATTGTGCCGCCGGGTTCCGCGGCCATCACGGACGCAGAGACGCTCGCGCCGCCGCAGGAACATCACGAGTCCACGGCGATGATAGTTAGCGCGGAACGGCAGGCCGATATCGCGGAAGCCAGAACGCTGAGCCAATCCGCACTTGTGGTCAGTGAAGTCGAGCATATCCCGTCTGCGACAGGCGACAAGATACACCCGCGCAAGCGCAGCAGGCTTGCCATCGCGGGTACGATCCTGTTGCTTGTGCTGTTGCTTGGCGGCGGTGTCATGGGGACCCTGCGCATCGTGACGCCTTGCCTGTTCGGCTACTGCCCCGCGCTCCAGCTCAGCGCCAATGACGTCGTACTCACCAACAACGCTTCGCAGCGCGTTGTCGTGCGCGACACGGGTACGGACGCGCTCAATTGGCAAGCGACGCGCGCCAACCGGAACGCCACCTGGCTGGCCCTCACGCCGTCTCATGGCATCGTGCAGCCTGGACAAACCGGTTATCTCACTATCACGAGCAACAGCAATGGCCTGACCGACGGCACGGACGCCGCTGACGTGACTATCTCCGCGCCAGGTACGGTGGCGCAAACTATCACGGTTGAATTGCTGGTGAAGACGGGATTGAACGCCGTGAGCGTTCAAGGCAATCTCAGCAACTTCACGTATATGCAGGGCATACTACAGCCGGCGTCACAGCAGATCACCATCACGAATAAGAGCGGGCAACCGCTGTCCTGGCTTGTCACCTACAGCGAAAACACCTGGTTGATCGTCACGCCCGACCAGGGTACACTGGCGAACGGCAAATCCGCCGTGCTGCAGGTAACGGCCAACGCGCAAAATCTGACACCCAATACCTATCTGGCGCAGATCGTCATTTCGGGCAGCCTGGCAAAACAGCACAGCGTCAGCGAACTCCAACAGTACAATATCACGCTGATGGCGGCGCAGGCCGCGCCGACAGTCACGCCACAGATCACGCCGTCGCCGACCGCACCCGCGTTTCAGTTCCCTAATTTCACCGCGCAGCCGGCTTCCGCGAACGGCGCGCCCGCTGCGTTGCGTTCGGGCCACAGCATGGTATGGGACGATCATGATAACCTGCTGCTTGTCTTCGGCGGCATCGACATTAACGGGACGCTGCTCAACGACCTGTGGGCCTACAGCCCGACGAGCGGCGACTGGAGCGAACTGAGTCTGCCCACCACGACAACCGGCTGCGGCAGCGTACCCGCGCCGCGCGAGGACGCGGCTATGGTATGGGACAGCATCGATCAGCAAATCCTGCTCTATGGCGGGACAGACGGCAGCGGGCATTACTTCGGCGATCTCTGGGCGTTCTCGCCCGCGACGAAAGCCTGGACGCTGCTGAAATGCTCCGGCAACGGCCCTGGCGCGCGCGCGGCCACCGCCGTGTGGGATGGACACGAGATGCTGCTCGCGGACGGCCTGAACAAATATGGGACGCAATCCGATTTCTGGTCATACACGCCCGGCGCAAGCGCCGGCTGGCAGCGCCTGCCCAACACCCCCATGAGTCCGCGCGCGTATGAAACGCTGGTGTGGGACTCGACGGATAGCCGCCTTTATCTCTTCGGCGGCCTGGGCGCGAACGGCGTCCAGCTCAACGATTTCTGGTCATACAGCGCCGCCGGTTGGGCGCAGATCACACCCAACAGCGCGTCAAATCCGCTTGGTCGGCAGCAAGCGATGGGTGCGTGGGACAGCCGGGACAACGTGATGATCTTGTCGGGCGGCTGGGAAGACGGCCAGGGCGTGCCGTTCTGGGGCTTCTGGGTCTACGATCCCAAACAAAACGCCTGGGGGCTACTGGCGCTGAACATGGACAACACGAACGCGCCGCACGTCCCCGGTCGCACGGCGGCGGCGATGGTCTGGGATGCCGCCGATGGGCGCATCTACCTCTACGCGGGCGCGGGCAACGGGAAAACAGGCAGCAGCCTGAACGATCTATGGATGATCTATTAGGTGATATGCACAAGAATATGCTCATAGCAACCAAAGACCTACAAATTTTTTGGGTATCGCGAGAATGTTTTTGTGCATATCACCTAAATTATCTCCGCGAACTTCTGATACTTTGACCGTTTCCTCGCCAGCGTTCCCCGGTTATACTCTCACTAAGGCTGTAATGAGCGTGCCAGGAAGCGCCGCTCATCCCCTGGTGAAAGCAACGAGAGCTATGTGCATGGTAATGTGGCCATATGTGGAGTGTAGATTTGTGTATACTGCACAAAAGGAGAAGCATTATCATGGCAGCTCAACCTTCGACTGAGTCCTCGACAGGTATGAAACGGACCCTCGGCCTGACAGGCGTGACCATCAACGCGATGGCGCTGATCGCGCCGGGCGCGTTCCTATGGACCACCTACCAGTTGCAGGCCGCCCCCGGATCAGGAATGAATATGTGGTTCGCCGTCCTCGTAGCGACACTCATTGCTTTGCTGACCGCCACGGCCTATGCCGCACTCGCCAAACGCTACCCCGGAGCGGGTACGGGCAGTTCCTATTACTATGCTGAAGTGGCCGTTTTGCAGCGCGAAGAACACCGGCACTTCAAGTTCGCTCGTCTCAGCAAGTTCGTCGTCGGCTGGGCCTCGCACCTCTACTACTGGATCTATCCGGGCGTGATGGTCGCTTTCATGGGTACTCTGATTATCTACATCGGGCAGACCTTCAATCCCAGCTTTGCCTCGCTCGCGTGGGAAAAAATCCTGATCTGCCTTGTCTTTGCCGGTATCGTAGGCGCTATCGCCTACGTGGGCGTGACCGGCTCGACCATCGCCAATATCGTCATTAACGCCATTCAAATTCTTGCACTGGTGACTTTTTCAGTGCTGGCAATCGTCTTCCGTATCAACAATCCCCAGTATCACTACGTTCACTCTAACGCGATAAGCGTCATCACGCCGCACGATTTCAGCGGGCTGCTCTTCCAGGCGACCATCGCCATCCTGCTGGTGGTGGGTTTCGAGTCGGCGACTGCTCTGAGCGCCGAAGCCAAGAATCCGGCCAGGGATATCCCGCGCGGCGTCCTACTTTCGCTGGTGATCCAGGCAGTCATTTTCTACCTCTTCGAGTACTTCGCGGCCAACTTCTTCCTCGGCGGTTTCTATAAGAACGCCTCGGGTTCTGGGCTGGCGGCAGCCTATGGCTCCGGCGCGCCCATCGGCGATATGGCAAGGATCATTGGCGACAGGCTGCTGGGCGGCAATGGCTTCGCCTTCACCATCATCATGGCGGCCACCGTTGTTATTGCCCTCGTCGGCACGGCGCTTTCCTGCCTCAATACCGGCGTGCGCGTCACCTACGCGATGGGGAAAGATACCGAGTTGCCCGCGGTCTTCGGCTTCTTGCACGGCAAATATCGCACTCCCCATGTGACGGTGATCGTGCTGACGGTCATTTCGGCCCTCATCGGCTCGTATGGCGTGCTGAGCATCGATAACGTCACACAGATCACGCTCATCTCGAACATCGGCACGTTCCTGCTCTACGGCATGACCTGCATCATTTGCATCATCGCCTTCGTCGGCATGAAGAAGCGCAATATCTTCAGCACAGTCATGGCTCCCTTCCTCGGCGTCATTCTCAACATCGGCATGCTGGCCGGCGTTCTCTACTACGCCATCGCCGGCGGCGGCTCGGTACAACTTGATACCATCATCGCCGCCGTCTTCAGCGTTGCCTGGCTCGCCTTCGGCTTCGCTTTCCTCTATGGGCGACAGATCATCAAGGGCGTACCCGTCTTACACTCCGAAGATTACAAAGAAACGCAAGGATTCACGATGGAGACAGTGGGCGTAACCAGTGACTGAGCAGACCATTCTCTATCGTTGTTGGGACCGTCGTCCTCCTTTCGCGTCACAGCGGAGCCTCTTCTATGCCACGGGCAATGACGCCTCGGTTTTGGGAGAGGCTTCTCTGCGTCACAGGCGTATCGTATGGTATACTATATAAATCATCCATGAACGCATGTTGATGAAACATGACTTTTGAAACATCTGGAAAATTTATGCATGTTACCTACCCAGCCGGCGAGATGGTCGATCACTACGAAATTATGCGTATGCTTGGCGAGGGCGGCATGAACCGCGTCTACCTCGCCAAAGATGTCGCAGCCGATCACCTGGTAGTACTCAAATTTCCCAACGATGATCTGATCGGCAACGTGGCCGTTTTTGAGCGCTATCGCCGCGAGACCGAGATCGGCAGCCGCCTGAATCATCCGCACATCCAGCATTCGCTCAACGACGGCGAGGAGCGGCGCGAGCACTACCTGGTCGTCGAATACGTGCAGGGGCGCTCGTTACGCAAAGTGCTGGACGAACGCGCCCCCAATCCTCTGTCGCCCGACGAAGCCATCCGCATCATCCTGCAAGTCTGCGACGCGCTGGCCTACTGTCACAAGCATGGCGTCTTTCACCGCGATATCAAGCCGGAAAATATCATGGTTCTGGACAACGGCGACATCAAGATCATCGATTTCGGCATCGCCTTGTTGGAAGGAGCGCGCCGCGTCACCTGGCGCGGCCTCTCATCGACCGTCGGCACGCCGGACTACATGGCTCCCGAACAGTTGCAAGGCCAGCGCGGCTCGGCGACCTCAGATATCTATGGCGTTGGCGTCGTTCTCTACGAGATGCTGTGCGGGCGCATCCCGTTCGAAGGCGAAAATATCTTCGCTGTTCTTAACCAGCACGTCATGCAAGACCCACCCTCGATTCTCCACCATAACCCCGCTCTCTCTCCGGCCCTTGCCACCGTGGTCATGCGCGCTATCCGCCGCGACCCCGAAAAGCGCTACGGCTCGATGGAAGCGATGGCCCACGATCTGCGCCACCTGGACAGCGTATCCCCGGTCCCGTACCGTCCCGACGCGCCGAAATTCGGCGGTCGCTACCGGCGAGCCATCCTGGTCACGCTGCTGATTATCGCCATCTGCCTGGCAATCATCGCCATCGGCATCCTGGCCCAATTCGCGCACAGCGCCGTGCATTGAGTAGATGATAAGGAGAAACGGTGATCCAGGCTGTTATTTTTGATCTGGGAGGAGTCTTGATTGAAGATCCTTCCACTGAAATGATCAGGTATTATGCAAATTATCTTCAAATAAACAGGGAATCATTACTAGCGGCATTGAACAAGCATTGGGACGCGTGGCATAAAGGGAGCCTTTCCGAACAGGAAGTATGGAAACAAGTATCTGCTAATTTGAACGTACAGAACAAGATATTCGACTCTCTCTGGCTTGATGGATTCAAGCGGGCATATAAGGAAAAACCAGAGATGTTTGTTCTCCTCAAGCAATTAAAACACCAAGGATATACTACGGCTTTGCTCTCTAATATAGAAGCGCCTCTCGTGAGCTATCTCAAACAACATCTGTTTGAGGATATTGATCGATGCTTCTATTCCTGCGAGATGGGTATGAGAAAACCAGAGAAGAGTATATATGTAAAAACATTGCAAGGACTGGCGTGCCAGCCGGAAGCCGCTGTGTTTATCGATGATCGAAGAGAAAATGTGAATACAGCAGCAAGCCTGGGGATTCCAAGCATTTTGTTTCGCAATTGTGAGGACTTGAAGAAGCAATTGTCTCGCTATCGCATCAGCCTCTAATCAGCATCACACATTTCAATCTCATCCGGGCGGTACATGGTCTGACAAAGCAAACCGTCGAGACAGGAAAAACTAGATGTACGAGAGCGTCGAGCGGACTGAAATCCTGAACATTTATTGCGGCAACCGCATGGTTGCCAACAAGTATGAGTTTGTGGAGCAGTACCGCCGTCTCTCACCTGGCATGCCTTCTATAACGCTCTAAATTTCCGCATCGTTGTTGTCTTCTTCAAACCCTAAAGACAATGGCGGCGAAGATTTGCTCTCATGGCGAATGCGAGCTAATTCTTCCAATGCAGTCTCCCAGTCCAGATCGCTCCATTTGCCAGCGAGCGCGCTAGCCAGAGATGGTTGTGGGAAAATGAGTTGTGGATGGGACGGGTCATTGTTGTCAATGATCACATCAGCCTGTTCTTGAGGATGGACGGCTTGATCATACATCTGTTGTCCAGGAAAATAGCGTTGCTCATAGCGAGTTTGAATTACCTCTGTTGAGCCGAGAAGTGATAGATCGCGCTCAAGAGCGCGCTGCAAGGCGGTCTCTTTTTTCACATCTACAAAGATACGATAATCCCATGAGTCGGCAAGCTCAGGGCGCTGGAGAAAGACTCCATCAAAGAGCAATATCGCATTCGGAAGAGCCTCCTCCTCTTCTACTGAAAGAGGAGCATCCTCGCGAAAGTCGAAGGCCGCACGCCGATAGCGGCCATTTCCTTCCAGGCCGAGCGGACGAAGCAGCATTGTTTTGAGGGAGTCATAATCGAATGAGTCCTCGTAATACCCTTCGGGCGAATCCGGCCCTCGCCGGTATCGCTCACTACGTGGCTGATGAAAACCGTCGATGGAAGCTCGAATGACAGGCAAACCTTGCGCCTGCATCAAAACCGCGAGTTCGTCAGCCAGCGTGGTTTTGCCCGCCGCGTCGATTCCATCAATGGCAACGCGAAGACAACGCGATGAAATACGCGAGGCAATGATTGCTGCCAATTCATGGAGAAGTTCCTCACGTGTCATAACTGATCACCCTTAATACTTTAACGCGCGCGGGTATCGATAATCTTAACATTGAGACCAGGAACCCGCTCAAAGTCATGATCGGCAGTCACAAGAACAAGATCATATTCCATTGCTGTAGCAGCTATGAGCGTATCAATATCACCAATAAGACCTGATCCGTTCGGTGGGCGTAGTCCTCTTCTGATGTCAGTATAGCGGTCTAGAATGGAGTAGGTGAGAAAGTAGGTATAAACCTCACCTAAAAGGTCTTTAAGGTTATTCTGATGGCGCGTAAAATCAGAATAACCTTTGATGTATTCGGTTACCTCTCCATAGGATAATATACTGGTCGCAGCCTCGTGGTTAACGACCCAGGGCTTGATGATCTCTGTGGCAATTTTTCGTCCAAAAATGACAAGCGGCCAGGGGGCCACTATCTAAAAGATAACGTCTCATGTTACCATCTCACTTATAAAGAAAGAGGTGACGATGGTTTGCTTTCATGACGGATGCGATCTAGTTCTTCCAATGCAGTTTCCCAGTCCAGATCGCTCCAGGCGCCGAAAAGACTGAGAATTTTTTGTAATCTATTTTTATCTAAAGCAGTATCAGCATCCTCCTCAGCAGTAAAGTAATCAATGAACTCCTTACCATCTTGTCTGCGGATAATACCAATCAATGCTTGATCCTGACGAGCCGTGAAGTGTGAAGTTTGGTCTATTTGCTGTTCTGCCATTGGTCTATCTCCTTCGTGCATTGATTATACTACAATGTCCTGATACCCGTAGGGGCGTGGGCTTGCCCGCCCTGGCGAGCAACGCAAAACTCCCACCATTTTTGGGCGGGGCAAGCCCACGCCCCTACGGGTTTCGATCCTGTTTCCCCAGAAGGATGTAAAGCCTCATTTCACAGCAGCTTGACAATCATCCATAATCGATGCTATTATCGAACCGCACAATCCACGATCAATCAGTTGACTAATCAACCAGGTGGCTAAAGAGAAGGCATTCTATTAAAATTGGTAAAATTGGCGTCAATGATTCATCCATTTGCTAACGCAGCATCATGATCGCCCTTGAACTTCCGGGCTTTCTTCTTGCTCGGGAAGCATTTTTCGTAGTTGGAAGGAGAGCGTAAAATGGCCTCTGCTCCTATTTATTGCCCAACATGCGGCACACCCAATGAACCGCCCAGCGTTTTCTGCGCTAACTGTGGAAAACCGCTGCCGTCTGCCGGATCAGCCGCGCCCTATCCCTCGGAGGGACAGACAAGCCGATCATATTCTTCACCGGCATATCCGGCAGGGGGTGTGCCTCTTCCGCCGCCCTATCCAACAGGTAACACGCCTTCTTCGCCAAGATACCCGGCAGGAGGATCGCCTCTCCCGCCCCCTTATCAAACAGGTAACACACCTTCTTCGCCAACTTATGCGACGGATGGATCGCGTCTCTCGCCGCCTCCTTATCCAATAGGCAACATACCTTCTTCGCCAGCATACCCGCAGGATGAGCAGTATTTCCGTGCAGCGGGCAACATGCAATCGTCGCCCTCATACACGGGAGGCGGGCAGCTTATCCCGCCGCCCACCAATCCAACGGGTGACAGGCAGCCCATGCCACCACAGCCAAAACCACGCCGTGGGAAAAAGATAGGAATCATCGCCATCATTGCTGTTACTGTGGCAATTCTCCTGGTAGGCGCGTATCTGGCCGTGGCATTATTGAAACCCTCTCCGCAAACAGGCACTGCAACGCCAACCGTGAACACAACAACGACTGCGCAGGCGGCCGCAGCCGCGCAGGCTACAGCGGCCGCCGCCACAGCTACAGCGGCTCCAGCGACAACTCCCACCACCGCACCAGCAAGCTCGCCAACCGCGCAGGGGACGGCTCCGGTGGCTCAGTCAGGGCTGCCCTGTACCGTCAATATCCCAACGTGGACAGACGGTTCGTCGGACTGGAAGGTACTCAACAGTATGCTGCTCAATGACGGGACGAACGGGAATGGCCCCTATAATAATGGCCCCTCCATCGTTGCCCCCTGCCAATTGGGCAGTACAACCAACTATGCCGTCCAAACGCAGATTCAAGTGACAAATGCGAGCAATGGAGGATGTTTTGGCATTAGCGTCCGCGGCAATCCCCTGTCCAGCGGATGGCAAGGCTACCTGGCGGGCGTTGGAGATTGCGGTTCTAATGTGAGCGCGGCATATATCGGCGGGCCAAATTATAACAACGATAATCAGAGCGTCCAGGCATCGTTTGATCCCGGTAAAAGCGTGCATACGTATCGCATCGAGGTCAGCGGCAACACCATCAAATTTTTTGTCGATGGAAGCCTGTTGCTGAATCTCACAGACAACCGGTATCTCACCGGAGCGCAAGTCGGTCTCTGGTGCGAAAACATTCAACTGCAAGTAACGAGTTTCCAGGTGACTGCGCTCTCGTAGCAAGCTAAAGCTATAGATAGCGAGATAAATGATGGCAGATTGCGGCGCAATCTGCCATCATTTATCTCGCTAACAACTTTTATTCCCGCGTGCGGAAGATCTTCACGCGGCGGTTGGGTTCTTTGCCGCGGCTGCGCGAGAGCAGGTTGTAGCGGGTCGCCATCTGGTGCTGCAACTTGCGGATGTGTGCATTGGCGGGAGCCAATTCAGCCGTCGTCAGACCCTTGTTGAGCAATTGGTGGATGGCATCCTCGGCCTCCAGCATGGCCCGCATGGTCGGATCGTCCATGCCGCCCGCATCGTCGCTTTCGTAGTCATCCTCGTCGGGCGAGGGGTCGGCTGACGGGATGTCGAAGATGTGCGCCAGGGCATGCTGCATCTGTGAGACCGTGTTGTTCTTCAAGATGATGATCAGCTTGCGGTCCTGCTCCGCCTGTTGCAAGCGTTCCGGCTGGCGGCGATAGTAGTTCTTGAGCGTGATGACGGCGTCGGCCTCGCTCTGGTTGTTGGTGACGATGATCGGCACGCGCAGTTGGCGCGCCGACTCGGCCAGGCGGTCGCGGTTCACGCCGAAGGGATAGATGCGCAGCGTTTTCAGAATGGGCTGCGGCATCTCCTCATCGACCGGGGCGTAGACGCCTTCGGCCAGCGGCTTGCTGCCCGTCTCCAACAGCGCCGTCGCTACGGGGCGCTCGCCGTCCGTACCCGTCGGCGCGAGCATCTTGTACTGCGGCTGCGTCCGGTTGTAGCCGTGATAACGCTCGCTGCCGCCGGATGTAGAGATGCGCTGCCCGCGCTCGATCTGCGGCAACTGATTGCTCCAACCACCGCCCCCGGAGGGGCGATCAAAGCGATCGAGCCGGTCAGCGCGCTCTGAGCGACCTGAACGGTCTCCGCGCTCTGGACGACGGGTATCGAAACCGCCGAAGCCACCGAAGCCGCCAACGCCCCAGCCAGGCACTTCGATACCGCCGATGGTGAGGCGGCGCATACTCACGCGCCCGGATTCCTCGTCGCGGATGCGCTCTTCCGCCACGACCGGCTGCCCACGCAAAATGCTATCCACCGTATCGGACACATCGCGATGCACGATCAGCTCTTGCCAGCTTTGCTGCTCCACGACCACGTCGAAGGTGGGCGGGGCTTTGCGCTCCAGAATGCTCTTTTGCGTATGCCGCCGCCGCGCCTCCTCGTCGCCGAGCGTGACCGTCTGGATACCGCCGATCAGGTCAGAGAGCGTCGGATTGACGAGCAGGTTGCTGAGCGAGTTGCCATGCGCGGTCGCGATCAACTGCACGCCGCGTTCCGCGATGGTGCGGGCGGCGGCAGCCTCCAGTTCGTTGCCGATCTCGTCGATGACGATAACCTCCGGCATGTGGTTCTCGATGGCCTCGATCATCACCGCGTGCTGCTCGACGGTACGCGCCACCTGCATGCGGCGGGCGCGGCCAATGCCGGGATGCGGGATGTCGCCGTCGCCCGCGATCTCGTTGGACGTATCGACGACGACCACGCGCTTGTTGGACTCGTCTGCGAGGACGCGCGCGATCTCGCGCAGCAGCGTTGTTTTGCCGACGCCAGGGCGACCGAGAATCAGGATCGACTGTCCCTGCTCGACAATATCGCGAATCAGGGCGATACTGCCAAGCACGGCGCGGCCAATGCGGCAGGTCAGGCCGACCACTTTGCCTTTGCGATTACGTAGGGCGCTGATACGGTGGAGTGTGCGCTCAATACCAGCCCGGTTATCGTCGCCAAATTCGCCGATGCGCTCGACTACGTATTCGAGGTCGGCGTTCGTGACAGGCTGGTCACACAGGATCACCTCTCCTTCTGGGAAGCGGCCCTCGGGCTGACGTCCGAGGTCCATTACGATCTCCAGCAGTTCGCTCCGGTTGTCTAACCGGTTGACCGCGTCGTGGATGCTGGACGGAAGAGTCGCCAGCAGAGCCTCCAGATCGTCAGTGATCGCATGTTGCATAGGCAGTTTCATCACCTCGTTGTCTGGCGCGAATTGACCGTTCCCAGACTTTTCACGCCGTAGGCTACTCGTTGCTCAATGGCCGGAACGGTGCGCTGGCGCAGGGCAAGCAGCGCCATGTGACGCACGAGCAGAACGCGGATCGCGGCCTGCTCAAAGCCACTGTCACGCAGAGCAGCGATAACATTCAGTTCGTATTCGCGCACCTGGCAATAGACGCGGCGAACACTCTCTTCCTGTAGCCTTCTGATGCCGAACTGCAAAAGCGGTTCCGCGAGGTCAGAATGCTCAGGATGAACCATAAGAGAAATCTGGTGCGGCGCTGCCCCATGCCCCCGGCAGAGCCGCAGCCATGCCCCTAAGCGAACGCCGACATCACACACGTAGTTTTCCGTACCGCGCGCCAAAGGGCGGGGCAGGGGCGTGAGCGCGCCAACGTGCATTTTCGCAAAATCTTCGCTGTTGTCGAGCATCTCCGCCATCTGCACCCGCTGCGGGGTGACGGCGTGATAGAGCTGGTGCAGACCCCAGGCGTGATGGCGATTCCAGCGCCGCAGCGACGGGATGTCAGGCAGAGGCGGCGTTTTCGTCTGCATGGCCGGATCGTAGACATACGTCAACTCGCGGGCGTAACGCTGGAATCCTGTGCGCAGGAAGAGGTCCAGTTCGGGAATCTCGTCCTCGACTTTGGCGAAAATACGGAGGATACCATGCCTGGCCGCCATTTCCAGCATATAATCGAGCAGAGCCGTCAAGACATCATCGTCAGAGACGCTGCGCTGGACCATCGAGGCCAGGTACGATACATCCCACATGGTATGCGAGGGGCGCTCCTGCACTTGCGCGAAGCCCAGGATGCGCCAGTGATCTTCGCAGATCCATGTGCGAGCGGCAGGACTGAATGGGAGGATATCCCGCAGGATGGACGGTAGGGGGTAGTGTTGCTCGTCCGGCTCAAGCCAGCACACAAAATTTGCGATCTCGTGCTGCCTGCTGCGAGCGCGGCGATCAATTGAGTAGATGATTCCCGGCAAATCGACGTACAGTACCGGTCGTATCATCCATTACCCCCGCGTCATGCAGGGACAGGTCGTCCGGCCTGACCGTAACCTGTGTCCCTACACCTTGACGTCTTCGACGCGAGCCTTCGCGTCTTTACATAGGCGGAGAAAGTATTGATGAAAGCGTGAGTCTACTGAAACCTCCGGGTGAAAGGCAGTGCCTAACAAATTGCCTTCCTGGACGGCGACGACTGTCCCATCGTCGAGCGTTGCCAGCACCTGCACCTGCGGCCCCACCGACTCAACAGCCGGGCCGCGAATGAAGAATGCGTGGAATGGCGCTTCTCCCAGGATCGGCACCGATAGATCGGTCTCAAAACTTTCCCGCTGGCTACCAAATGCGTTGCGACGGACGCGAGTGTGCATCGACGCCAGTAAGGGCTGGTCTGCCAGTGCGTTATCGGTCTCGTTCGCCAATAAGATCAATCCTGCGCATGTCCCCCAGACCGGGAGACCTTCACGAATTTTTTGCTGTAATGCTCCTTCGAAGCCGTACAGCGCCATCAACTTTCCAATGGTGGTACTCTCACCACCTGGTAATATTATACCATCTAAATCGTCAACTTGCGAAGGGAGACGAATCGCTCTCACTTCGATAGTGAGACCCAAACTGCTGGCCGCGCGCTGCAAAGCTTTTTCGTGCGCCTCAAAATCTCCCTGTAATGCTAATACGCCGATGCGTAGCAGCGGGTTGTAATGATTCTCGTTGTTGTTCATAGGTTTTATATGGGTGGATGTGATAGCGCGACACAACGGCGGAGCCGTTGTGTCGCGCTATCACATCCACCCATTCCTTATTACCAGCCGCGCGCGGCCATGCGCTCTTCATCGGGAAGCGTGTCAAGGTTGATGCCGACCATCGGTTCGCCCAGGTCGCGCGAGACTTCGGCGATGATGTGCGCGTCTTTGTAGTGTGTCGCAGC